>Ga0224503_10000001_pt1 | contig 90798 bp, 90 predicted proteins | sample SF_Oct11_sed_USG_2_FD_169106 | JGI IMG/M metagenome (GOLD analysis project Ga0224503, IMG submission 169106) | Sediment microbial communities from San Francisco Bay, California, United States - SF_Oct11_sed_USGS_21 | ecosystem: Environmental > Aquatic > Marine > Sediment | place: USA...
AGAGAGCACCTGCGGGTCTTCCTTGCCGGCCGGCTGCAGCTCGAGCGCCTTCGAAATGAGTGCTTTGAGGTCAAGGTCCAGCCGGCACTCGATCGACAGCCGAATGATGCCGAGCGCGGCGCGGCGCAGGCCGAATGGATCCCGGTTGCCCGAGGGCTTCTTGCCGATCGTGAAAATCCCGGCGAGCGTGTCGAGCTTGTCCGCCATCGCCACTACGCGGCCTTCGTCCGTCTCCGGAAGAGCGTCACCGGCGAACCGCGGGTGGTAGTGTTCGCCGATCGCCGTCGCGACGGCATCTGTCTCGCCGTCCGAGATCGCGTAGTAGCGGCCCATCGTGCCCTGGAGGTCAGGAAACTCCCCGACCATGCCCGTCAACAGATCGCATTTGCAGAGCTCCGCCGCACGCCCGGCCTGTGAGCCGTCAATGCCCAGGCGCTCAGCGACCCAGGACGCGATCTCTGCGGTCCGGGCACTCTTGTCGTACAGGCTGCCGAGGCCGCGTTGGTAGACCACCTCCCGCAGCGCTTCGCGGCGCGTCGAGAGCGCCTTGCGCCGGTCACTGTCCCAGAAGAACGCCGCGTCCGCGAGCCGCGGCCGGATTACGCGCTCGTTACCGTCTCGAACTTTGTCGGGCTCTTTGCTCTCGAGGTTGGCCACCGTTACGAAGCTGGGCAGAAGCGCACCGGAATCGTCAGCGACCGGGAAATACCGCTGGTGGCCGGTCAGCGTGGAAACGACGACCTCGCGGGGCAGCTCGAGAAAAGCCTCGTCGAACCTGCCCAGTACCGGCACCGGCCATTCCACGAGCGCAGCGACCTCGTCATAAAGCGACTCACCGTCGACGATATGGCCCTTCGCCTCTATCGCGCTGGCTTCCACACCCTTGCGAACCAGTTCGCGGCGGACGCCAAAGTCGGCAATGACGCGACCTTCCCGCTCGAGGGTCTCGAGGTAGGCAGACGGCGCGGAAATCGTAATCGGGCCCCTCGAATGAAAGCGGTGGCCCATCGTCGTATTGCCACACGCGATGCCCATGACGCTCCCGTCGATGACTTCCGTGCCGTGCAGCACGACGACCCAATGTATCGGGCGCACGAACTCCGCTTCACCCGCGCCCCAGCGCATGCGTCGCGGAATCGGCAGGTCGGCCAGTGCCTGCTCGATGAGCGCCGGCAGCAGCGCCGCGCTCGTCTCGCCTTTCTCCACGGTTTCCGCTGCGAGCCACTCGCCTTTGTCCGTCTTGACGCGGCCCAGCTCGGCGACGTCCACGCCGCACTTCTTTGCGAACGCGGTTGCGGGCGGCAACGGGTTGCCGTCGTCGTCATAGGCGACCGAAACGGGCGGTCCTTTTTGCGACAAGCGACGATCTTCCTGGCTCGCCGCAAGTTTTTCCACGATCACGGCCAGGCGCCGCGGGCTTGCGTAGGCATGCACGTCGCCGTGCTCGAGGCGTGCCTCGTCTATTGCGCCGCCGAGATTTGTGGCGAACGCATCCATCAGTCCACGCAGCGCTTTCGGCGGAAGCTCCTCGGTACCGATCTCCACGAGCAGGTCGGCGGGCTTCATGCGCGCTTGCTCCGGGCGCGCACCGACTCGATCATCGGGAAACCCAAGGCCTCGCGGCTCTTGAAATAAGCCTCTGCGACCGCGCGCGCCATGGTGCGGACGCGCAGGATATAGCGCTGGCGTTCGCTTACCGAGATGGCCTGGCGCGCGTCCAGCAGGTTGAAGAGGTGTGATGCTGCGAGCATTTTTTCGTAGGCCGGCAGCGCGAGGTTAAGTTCGATGAGGCGCTCGCAGTCGTGTTCGGCATGATCGAAGTCGTGAAACAGGTTATCGATATCGGCTTCTTCGAAATTGTAACGGGACTGCTCGACCTCGTTCTGGTGGTAGACATCGCCGTAGGTGATGCGTCCGAGCGGGCCGTCGGTCCAGACGATGTCGAAAATACTCTCGACGTTCTGCAGATACATCGCCAGGCGCTCGAGCCCGTAGGTGATCTCACCCGTTACCGGCCGGCACTCCAGGCCGCCGACCTGCTGGAAGTAGGTGAACTGCGTCACCTCCATGCCATTAAGCCAAACCTCCCAGCCGAGGCCCCAGGCGCCGAGAGTCGGAGACTCCCAGTTGTCTTCGACGAAGCGAATGTCGTGCACGAGGGTGTCGATACCGATGGCCTCGAGTGACTCGAGATACAGATCCTGGATATCGTCCGGCGAGGGCTTGATCGCGACCTGGTACTGATAATAGTGCTGGAGCCGGAACGGGTTATCCCCGTAACGGCCGTCCGTCGGTCGCCGGCTCGGCTGCACGTAGGCCGCGCTCCATGGCTCCGGCCCGACCGCACGCAGGAACGTCGCCGGGTGAAAGGTGCCGGCGCCCATCTCCTTGTCGTAGGGCTGCATCACGACACAGCCACGCTCTGCCCAGTACTGCTGCAGGCGGAGTATCAGGTCCTGAAAGGAAAGAAACGATTGTGCGTCCTTGGCACTCATTGAGCGGGGTCACTTGCGGAAAACCCGCGCAGTATAGGGTACTCGGGCGAGTTCGGACACCACCACCCGGCCCGGCCCTGGCCGAGGCGTAATTATCGAACGGCGACCGTTCTTGTCCCGGCGGGCGGCCGGGGCACTTGTCTCCCTCATGGCTCGCTACGCGGCGCCTGAATGCGGCCGGCCAAAACGGTGCACAGCGCTGCTGTCGCTCTAAAATAGTGCACCCACCGGGCAGGTTGCACTATACTGGTGCAGACTTCGGGAGCGGCTTCACCCGAAGCCTATTAAAAACAGTGGCTTAGATGAAGCACCATTTTGGCACGCTTAATGCAGTAGATAAGGCAACCGGGCCGGTTTTGCCGGCCGTTTCCATGCATAGCGAATCCTGGAGGAAATCATGACGCCCGCAGAGGTACTAGGCCTCATCAAAGAGAAAGAGGTCAAATTTGTCGACTTTCGGTTCACGGACACGAAAGGAAAGGAACAACACGTCACCGTGCCGTCGCATACGATCGACGAGGACCTGTTCGAGGACGGCAAGATGTTCGACGGCTCGTCCATCGCCGGATGGAAGGGCATCAACGAGTCCGACATGATCCTGTTGCCCGATCCCGCGTCCGCCGTGGTCGACATCTTCACGGACGAGGTCACCATGAACCTGCGCTGCAATGTCATCGAGCCGGCGACGATGCAGGGCTATGATCGCTGCCCGCGGTCGCTGGCAGAGCGTGCCGAGGCCTACCTGAAATCGACCGGCATCGCCGATACCGCTTTCTTCGGCCCCGAGAACGAGTTCTTCGTCTTCGATCACGTCTCCTGGGACGATTCGATGCAGGGCGCGTTCTACAAGGTCGACTCCGAGGAGGGCGCCTGGAACACGAACCGCAGCCGCGAGGAGGGCAATACCGGGCACCGCCCGACGGTGAAGGGCGGCTACTTCCCGGTACCGCCGGTCGACTCGCTGCACGATCTTCGTTCCTCGATGTGCCTGGCACTGGAAGAGCTGGGGCTCGAGACGGAAGTTCACCACCACGAGGTTGCCACGGCGGGCCAGTGCGAGATCGGCGTCAAGTTCAATACGCTGGTGCGCAAAGCGGACGAGGTACAGGTCCTGAAGTACGTCGTGCACAACGTTGCGCACGCTTATGGCAAGACGTCGACGTTCATGCCAAAGCCGCTCGTCAACGACAACGGCAACGGCATGCACGTGCACCAGTCTTTGTTCAAGGGTGGAGAAAACCTCTTTACCGGCGACGGCTACGGCGGCCTGTCGGATACGGCGCTGCACTATATCGGCGGCATCATCAAGCACGCCAGAGCCATCAATGCGTTTACGAACCCGGCCACTAACAGCTACAAGCGGCTGGTACCCGGCTTCGAGGCACCGACGATTCTTGCTTACTCGGCGCGCAATCGCTCTGCGTCAATTCGTATCCCGTACGAGTCGAATCCGAAGGGCCGGCGCATAGAGGTCCGCTTCCCGGATTCGATGGCCAATCCCTACCTCGCATTCTCGGCCATGATGATGGCCGGTCTCGACGGCATCCAGAACAAGATCCACCCGGGGGACGCCATGGACAAGGATCTCTACGACCTGCCGCCCGAGGAGGAGAAACAATTGAAGCTCGTCGCGTTCTCGCTCGATGAGGCGCTCGCGGCACTTGATGAGGATCGCGAATTCCTCAAGGCCGGCGATGTGTTTTCCGATGACCTCATCGATGCGTATATCGACCTGAAGATGGAAAATGTGACGCGACTGCGCATGACCACGCATCCGGTCGAATTCGACATGTACTACAGCCTCTGAGGTGTCAAAACTGTGAACCGGGCGGCATTTTAGCCGCCCGGTCGCTGCCCCAAATGCGGAATTAATTGCTATGCTAACCGTATGGAATTGCGCTCGGTCTTCATGTTCGTCTGCTTCTTCGCGGCCGCCACCACGGCGGCACAGGAGGCCTATCGCTGGGTCGATGAAGACGGCGTCGTGCACTATTCCGACCGACCGCGCGAAGGTGCAGAGGCCATCGTGTTGCCAGAGGCCAATGTCGCAACGACCCGTCGTATCCCGCAGCCTTCCGCGGCACAGGACGAGGACGACGGGCCGGCCGAAGAGCCGCAAACCGGCTACACCAGTATCGAGGTTGTCTCGCCCGGGGCGGAAGAAACGCTATGGAACATCGAGGGCGTCCTGAGCGTCTCGGTGGCCCTGCAGCCGGCCCTGCAGCCGGGCCACCAGGTGCGCGCGTATTTCGACGGCCAGATGCAGCCGGTGAGCGGCACGAGCTTCCAGCTACAGGAAGTCTGGCGGGGAGTCCACAACATCCAGGTGGAGGTGGTGGATGCGACCGGCAAGGTGATGATCCGAACTCGGCCGAGCCGCTTCTACGTGCAGCAGAACACGGTGGCGTTTTAGCCGGCGGCAAGCCCGCGGGCGACGACGGCGAGATCCGCGATCAGGCAAAGAACATCCTCGACAGCCTGAGCTCAGGCGTGATCTTGCTCGACAGGAACCTGCTCATCCTGGGGCTCAACCCCGCCGCGGAAAACATTCTCGGTATAAGCCAGCGGCGCGCACGCGGTGAATCGCTGTTGAGACTGCTCGAGGACGATCCCGAACTGCGCGACATCCTTAGCCGGGTCAGCGCAACGGGCGATCACTACGCCAACGAGTTGCGCCTCGGTCCGAACGAGGTCGAAGCGGACGAGCGGATCGTCGACTGCCGCGTGTCGCCGATCGACAGCGGCCCGGCAACCCTGCTCGTCGAGCTTACCGACGTGACGCGGCGCTCGAAGATCAGCCGGAAAACGCGCTGCTGATCCAGCACGGCGCCGGCCGGCAGATGATCAGGCAGCTCGCCCACGAGATCAAGAACCCGCTCGGCGGCATCCGGGGATCCGCGCAGTTGCTGGCGCGCCAGCTCGACAACGAGGAGCTCACCGAGTACACCGACGTCGTGATTAGTGAGACTGACCGTCTCGCGAATCTCGTCGACACCTTACTGGGTCCCGGTGGTGCGCCGAACAAGCAGCCGCTGAATGTGCACGAGCTGATCGAGTACGTGGTGCGCATCATCGAGGCGGAAGATCGGCGCTCGCTGCATATTGTCCGCGACTACGACCCGGGGCTGCCGTTGATCGAACTCGACCGTGACCAGATGGTGCAGGCTTTGCTGAACCTGATGCGCAACGCGGCAGCCGCGCTCGACGGCCAGGGGACAATAACGCTGCGCAGCCGCGCGGTAACGAATTTCACCATCGGCGATGCCCGTCACCGCGTCATCGCCAGCATCGAAATCCAGGACGACGGTCCGGGCATCCCGGCGGACCTGCAGGACACCGTGTTCTACCCGCTCGTTACCAGCAACCCTCATGGAACCGGGCTGGGGCTTCCGGCGGCGCAGGAATTGCTTAGCCGGCATGGCGGCCTGATCGAATTCGAGAGTCGGCCCGGACGCACCGTATTCTTCGTGCGCATACCGCTCGACCAGAAGGGGCCGCCAGCGTGACGGGCGAGACCCTGAAAGTCTGGGTTGTCGACGACGATCAGTCGGTCCGTTGGGTTCTCGAAAAGGCTTTGCGGCAGGAGAAGATGGACACCCGGAGTTTCGAGCGGGCCGAGCATCTGCTCGAAGCCATGGATCTCGAGTCCCCGGACGTCCTCGTTACGGACGTGCGCATGCCGGGAATGAGCGGCATCGCCCTGCTCGAGGAAGTGAACCGCCGCTGGCCGGGTTTGCCGGTGATCGTGATTACCGCCCACTCCGACCTCGAGAGTGCGGTGGCCGCCTACAAAGGCGGCGCTTTCGAGTACCTGCCAAAGCCCTTCGACATCGATGAAGCGGTAGAGCTCGTCCGGAAGGCCGCGCGCCGCAACGGCCAGGCACCCGAGGAATCCGGCGGGGACAAGCAGGACCTGCCGTCGCTCATCGGCCAGGCGCCCGCGATGCAGGAGGTGTTCCGTTCCATCGGCCGGCTGGCCGGCTCGAGCATGACCGTGCTCATCACCGGTGAGTCCGGCACCGGCAAGGAACTCGTTGCCCGCGCGCTGCACGAACACAGCCCGAGGGCGGGCAAGCCCTTCGTCGCGCTCAATACCTCCGCGATCGCGGCGGAACTGCTGGAGTCCGAGCTTTTCGGTCACGAGAAAGGCGCATTCACGGGTGCCGATGCCCGACGCATAGGCCGATTCGAACAGGCGGATGGGGGCACGCTGTTTCTCGACGAGATCGGCGACATGTCCCCGGCATTGCAGACGCGGCTGCTACGCGTGCTGGCGGAAAGCGAGTTCTATCGGGTCGGCGGGCAGCAATCGATCAAGGTCGACGTACGTGTCATCGCAGCGACCAACCAGGACCTGGCGCGAGCAGTCAAAGAGTCGCGATTCCGCGAGGACCTGTTCCACCGCCTGAACGTCATTCGCATCAATACCCCGCCGCTCCGTCAGCGGCGCGCAGACATCCCCCTGCTGCTGAACCACTACCTCGCGGAATCTGCACGCGAGCTGACCGCGTCGGCGAAGTCGGTCGACCCCGAAGCCATGGAAGTGCTGCAGAGCTACGACTGGCCCGGCAACGTCCGTCAATTGGTGAACGCGACGCGGCGGCTGACGGTGACCGCACCCGGTGGCGTCATCGGTACGCAGGACCTGCCTCCGGAAATGGGCGGCACCGTGTCGCAGGAGCGCGCCACGCAGGACTGGACCCGCAGCCTCGCGAGCTGGGCGGAGCGGCAACTCAGCTCGGGAGAATCGCCCTTGCTCGACCGGGCCCTGCCCGAGTTCGAAAAGACCCTCATCCGCATCGCGATGAGCCAGACCAACGGTCACCGCCAGGAAGCCGCCAGGCTCCTCGGCTGGGGCCGCAATACCCTGACCCGAAAAATGAAGGCGCTGCACCTCGACTGATCCTTGCGAGCGCTTCCCGAACCGCGATTGCGCTTGAGCCCGTCGCTGGGTTCGTCCGCAATTTTCGGTTGAACGTTCGAGGGCGGCCCGGGGCGTTTGTCGACCGAAGTAAAGCGCAGCACAGCGAGCCATGAGGGAGACAAATGACCCGGGCCGCCCAACAGGTCAAGCCCAGCCGCGATTCGAGAATCGCTCCTACGTCTGCAGCGTTCCGACGAGGTCGGTGACGGAGGCGAAGCCGTGGCGCTCGAGGTAGTCGAGGATGCCCGCGTTGATCTTCTTGCAGGCGAGCGGGTCATAGAACAAAGCGGTGCCGACGCCGACGGCGGTTGCGCCTGCAACGATGAACTCGATCGCGTCGATCGCCGTGCGTATCCCGCCCTGGCCGATGATCGGGATGCGGTGAGGCGCGGCCACTTCGTGCACCTCGTGGACCTTGAGAAGCGCGATCGGTTTGATTGCCGGGCCCGATAGGCCGCCGCGCACGTTGCCTATGACGGGCTTGCGGGTCTCTGCATCGATGGCCATCCCGGTTACGGTATTGATGACCGAAAAACCGTCCGTGCCGGCCTCGATGCACAGTCGAGCATTATCGCGGATGTCGGTCTGGTTTGGTGACAGCTTGGTAAAGATGGGCTTTGTCGTTTGCGCGCGGCAGGCCGCGACGACACGGGCGGACATCTCCGGATCGTTACCGAACTGCACGCCCCCTTCCTTGACGTTCGGACAGGAGATATTGATCTCGATGCCGTCGATCGGCGAGTCATCGAAGCGCCGTGTAACGCGCGCGTACTCGTCGATCGTGGACCCGGAGACGTTGGCGAAGAAGCGCGTTTCGGTGAAGTCGAGCCCGGGAAGGATCTCTTCCACCACCGTCTCAACGCCGGGATTCTGCAGGCCGATAGCGTTGAGCATGCCCATCGGGGTCTCGTAAACGCGGTGCGGCGGGTTGCCGAGCCGCGCGCCCCCGGTGGTGCCCTTGAGCACGACGCCGCCGACATCGCGGTTCGAGAAACCCTCGATGCGAGTGTACTCTTCGCCGAAGCCGACACAGCCGGACAGCAGCACGACCGGCGAATCCATCGATACGCCACAAAGGTCGGTGTGCAGAGGGTTGTTTCGGTGGTTCATCGGATGCGGCATTCTAAACGATATGTTCAGCCTGATCCTGTACGAGCCGGAGATTCCACCCAATACCGGCAATATTATTCGCCTGTGCGCAAACACCGGCGCCGACCTGCACCTCGTGGAGCCGCTCGGGTTCGAGCTGGACGAACCGCGGCTGCGCCGCGCGGGCCTCGACTACCGTGAATTCGCACACGTGCAGACCCACGCATCGCTGGAGGATGCGCTCGCGGCTATCGGCAAGCCGCGCGTATTTGCTCTGAGCACGCGTGGCAGTACCCGCTACGATACGCCACGTTACCGGGCCGGCGATGCGTTCCTGATGGGGCCGGAGACGCGCGGCCTGCCGCAGGCGTTGCTCGACAGCCTGCCGGAGGAACAAAGGCTGCGGTTGCCGATGAGGGCGGGCAACCGCAGCCTGAACCTGTCTAACGCCGCCGCCGTCGTCGTCTACGAGGCCTGGCGGCAGCTCGGCTTCGAGCAGGGTGCCTGATCAGGCGGCAGGCTCGATGTTGCTGTTGAGCCGGAACAGGTTACCGGGGTCGTGCTGCGCCTTGATCTTCGCCAGGCGTGAATAGGCAGGACCGTAGTTGCCGGCCGCCGCGCCGCCATCGAACTCGATGTTGTCGTAATAGCCACCCATGTAGGGCTTCAGTGCGGCGTACTGCGCCTTCGTAGCCTGGATCATCTCCTGGTCCATCGCCGGGTCGCCCCAGCCGGTCACGAAAACGAGCATGAGCTCGGCATTGCGGTGCGGAAACGCGGTGTCGGTCTCACCGACGCGCTTCACGGCCCCGCCGGCGACGTGGTTGGTGAGGAACATGCGCGGATCGTAGGCATCGATCAGCGCATCGACGAGCCCCTGCGACCATTCCCTGACCATGCCGTTCTTGGCATAGGACCGGACGCCGTGAGCCATCATCGCGTCGGCGCTCGTCTGCATGATCATGTAATCCTGCATCGCCACGCCGTCCGCCACCGGTTTGCCGATCGCCCTGAGCGGCGCGAGCTCTTTCTCCCCGGCAGCCGGATCGCCGTTATAGACAATTTCCATGATGACCGAGTCGCCGACTTCGGGCAGCCTCGCCAGGGAGGGCCCTACGTACAGCTCATCCGAGAGGCCGGCCGACCATTCGGCATAGAACTCGAGTACGTCGCGCGCCTGCTCCAATGGCCATACGATGTTGCCGGACAGGACGTTGCGGTCGAACGGGTGGAGCTGGTATTCGAATTCGGTTACGACGCCGAAGTTTCCGCCGCCGCCACGGATCGCCCAGAAAAGGTCGGGTTCTTCGTCCGCAGAAATCCAGCGGGCCTGGCCGTCGGCCGTGACGATCCGGGCCCCGGTAACATTGTCGATGGTCAGGCCGTACTTGCGGTTGAGCCGGCCGAATCCGCCGCCCAGCGTGTAACCGCCACAGCCCGTGTGCGAAACCACGCCGGCGGTCGTCACCATGCCTTTCTCGAGAGCCGCCGAGTCCAGCCCGTTCAGCAAGGCGCCACCCTGCGCGCGAGCGCGCCGGGTGTCTGCGTCTGCCGTGACGGTATTCATTTGCGACAGGTCGATCATGAGGCCGCCGTCGCAAACCGACTTGCCGGGCCAGCTGTGGCCGCCGCCGCGCACCGCGACGAGCAGGTTGTTGTCGGAAGCAAAACTGACGGCGTTGCCGACGTCCTCGGCATTCATGCAGCGCGCGATCAAGGCCGGGCGCTTGTCGTGCATGCCGTTCCAGATCATGCGGGCTGAGTCGTACTGCGGATGCCCGGAGAGCATTACGGGACCCGACGAGGCATCGCCGAGCTCCCTGATGGCCGCTTTCGTCAGTTCGATTTCCGCGCCGTCGAGAGAAATGGCGGTGATGCCCATGTCGGCTTGTGTCGCAACCGGTGTTTCTTTGCCGCAGCCCGGCAGGAATGCCGCGGCTACGCCAGCAGCAACCGCAGACCGGCAGAATTGACGTCTGTCCATGTTGAACCCCCCAATATTTCCTGAGCGCTTAGCTTATAGGACCTACTGCCCTATAAGGGAAAAGTTTAGACGAAAGCCGGAAATTAGCCAGCTGACAGGGGCCGCTCAGCGAACGAGTTCCGTGTCCGGATGAAACGTGTACCAGGCAAACCAGAACAGGCGCGTGGGCGTGTAGCGACCGCCGTGCTGGTCTCGGGCGGTGACCGAGCCGTCTTCCCCCATTTCGGCAACGAGCTCCAGATCACCGGACGTATGGGCATGTTTGCCGCCGTCATCGAGCAGCGATGCCGTGTAGGCGACAGAGCGACCGTCGACGTCGAAGCCGTATACGACGGTTTTCGGATGAATCCTGTCGTCCTCGTTATTGACCGGAAACATGATTCCGTCGGAGCCCCGGTACCGTGCGTACCGGTCCGTGGAGTAATCGATCGAGTGGCCCGTGTCGGTTGACAATATCCGGGTATCGGGGTGCGCCTCGCGCCAGCGTTCCCAGGTGGTCATCGTTACGGGCACGAGTGCCAGGGTTTCGCCGGTTCTCCGGCCAACGATTCCCTTCGCCTCGATCTGGTCCCAAAGCGTCTCGCTTGCGCGGTCGTAGAGCACGAGATCGCTGTTGTACAGGAGGCCCGAGACCCCGAACTCGGTGAGTTCGCCGGCAATTTCCCGGCGGATACCGACCGCCGAACCGCACAGCGGACACCAGGTGATGGCAACCGGGATGCCGCCGATCGTATCGTTCACTATTTCGTGGCGATCCATGATGCGCGCCGGATAGGCGCGGTGATCGCCGTTCAGCGCAATCGCGATGACCGGGTCGTCGTCGGCCACGTGCGATGCGGCATCCGCGGCAACGTATTTGGGGTCGTCGATGGAGGGAATGCAGTCGCGAGCGGGGCAGCCCTGGTGGAGATCCTCCAGCGCTACCGACTTCGGCGTCGATTCGTCGAAGCCAAAGGTATCGGCGAGAATATCGGTATCGTACGTTCGCTCTGCTGCCGCCGTGTACAGTGGCAGAGCTGCGCAGCAAACGGCGAACGCCGAGAGCAATCGGGTCATCACTTTCCCCTGTGTTGGTTTGTCAGTGTTCTGACTTCAGGTCGCGGCGCATGAGTGCGCCGACTGCCTCGCGGGGTGATGCGCCGTCGTAAAGGATGCGATAGACCTGGTAGCAGATCGGCATTTCGATCCCGAGTTTCTCGGCAACCTCGTGCACGGCTTCCGCGGCCAGGACGCCTTCGACGACCTGTTGAATGTCTTCCTGCGCTTCCTCGACGGATTTGCCTTCCGCCAGCGCGAGGCCCATGCGGCGGTTACGAGACAGGTTGTCGGTACATGTGAGCATTAGATCGCCCATGCCGGCCAGGCCCATGAAGGTTTCGCGCTTCGCGCCGAGCGCCACGCCCAGTCTTGTCATTTCGACAAGGCCGCGCGTAATAAGTGCCACGCGGGTATTCGCGCCGAAACCGAGGCCATCGGACATGCCGGCACCGATGGCGAGTACGTTCTTGACGGCGCCGCCCACCTCGACCCCGACCATGTCGTCCGAGGTGTAGGCGCGGAAATTGTCGCCCGAAAGTGTCACCGCAAGATCCTGCGCAAACGCCGCGTCGTTGGCCGCGATCGTGAGCGCGGTCGGCAACCCCTGACCAACTTCCTTGGCGAACGTCGGGCCGGACAAGACGGCGACCGGCCGGTCGGCGCCGAGAACCTCGGCTGCGACCACGTGGGGAAGTTTCCCGGTGTGCAGTTCGAAGCCCTTCGTAGCCCAGCAGATTCTTGCGCCATTCTTCAACGACGGCCTGATGGCCTCGAGGGTCTCGCGGAAACCATGGCTGGGTACGGCGACGAGGATATCGCCGACGCCTTCGAGACATTCGTCGAGCCCGACGAACGCCTGGACATTATCCGGAAAAGTCGCGCCCGGCAGATAACGCGCATTCACGCGTTCCTCGCGCATCTTTGCGAGCTGGATACGGTCGCGGCCCCAGAGCCTGATCGGCCGCCCGCATCTCGCGAACTGCAGCGCAAGCGCGGTCCCCCAGGAGCCCGCACCGAGGACCGCAATCGGCTGTGAGTGAGCGTCGCTTATCAGTGTGTCTCCGCCGCCGAGGCTGCTTCCGCCTGTTGCTGCTGCAGCGATTGCTGGTACAGCGCATCGAAGTTGATGGGCTGCAGGACGAATTCGGGGAAGCCGCCCTTCTGGATAATCCCGGCGATCGCCTCACGCGCATAAGGGTATAACACGCCCGGGCAGAAACTGCCGATGAGTACGCTCATTTCCTCTTTCTCGTAGCCGCCGATCTCGAACAATCCGGCCTGCTGCAGTTCCACCAGGAAGATCGTCTTGTCGGTTTCTTTTTCCTTGGCATCGACGGTAATTGTCAGCACGACCTCATGCAGCGAATCGCTGACCGGCGAGTGCGAGCTGCGAAGGTTCAGGTTCGTGCTGGGCGCCCACTCTTTTGCATTGAAGACACTCGGTGTCAGCGGAGATTCGAAGGAAAAATCCTTGACGTAGATCTTTACGACGGAAAGATGTTTCTCGGGGGTCTGTGCTTCCTGTTCAGCCATGTTCTTTTCCTGGTCTAATGAGAATGCTGGCCGGCAGTCTCGCCGGCGAGCAGTTTATCCAGTTTGCCGCTTTTATCGAGCGAACACACTTCGTCGAAACCGCCGACGTGGACGTCGCCGACAAATACCTGTGGAACCGTGCGACGGCCGCCGCTGCGCTCTTGCATTTCATCGAAGCGGGCCGGATCCCTTGACACAAGGATGTCTTCGAACTTGATGCCCTTGCGTGTGAACAACATCCGAGCGGCCGCGCAGTATGCGCAGAACTCGTCGCCGTAGATGACCACCGGAATCTTTTCGTTCTTCACGGAACCGGCGCCTATTTCTTGCTCTTGCTCTTGGTCTTCTTGCCGGACACCACCGGCAATCCGGCCTGGCCCCATGCGCCCATGCCGCCCTTCAGGTTGTAGACACTCTCGAAACCGGAGTTGCGCAGGGTGTTTACTGCCTTCGATGACGTTACGCCGGCGTCGCAGACGGCGACGACGGGTTTGTTGCGAAACTTTGCCAGTTTTTCCAGGTGGCCATCCAGCTCGTCCATGGGAACGTTGCGGGCGCCGACGATATGGCCGCGCAGGAATGACTCCGAGCTGCGCAGGTCCAGCACCACTGCATCGTTGTTGATGAGCTTGACGGCGTCCGTTGGTGCAACCGCCAGCATGCCGGTGGCTTTGCGCCTGAGCTCGGTAAATATGACCAGCAGGAAACTGGCCACCAGCGCAAACACCAGCAAAGTATGGCTGCCGGCGAACTCCAATAATCTGTCCATGAGGCGTCGTGTGCGCGGGCTGCGCAAGGTTGGTCGAAAGGCGGCATTATAGCAGCGCCCGGCGATGGAAATACCCCGCAAACGATCTACACTGTGCGCCCATGCGCTACCTGTACATCCTGATCCCGTTCATTCTCGCCTCACCTGCGGCCGCCGTTGCCCAGGATGACGGGGCCGGTCTCGCCAAGATCAAGGAGCATGAACTCGAGGAGGTTCGCGACAAGATCAGCGATCTCAAGAAGAGCATGGACAGGAGCGCAAGGGATCGCGATCGGCTGACGGATGACCTGCAGAGCGCCGAGGTTGGCATCGCTGAAAAGCGTTTGCGCCTGCAGGACCTGGAGCGGGAGCGCGCCTACAGCGCGAAGCGCCTGGCCGAACTGGATGCCGCGATTGCCGAGCGCGAAGCGGAGCTGGCGCGGGAATCCGGGCACCTTTCGGCGCAGATCAGGGCCGCCTACATGAGCGGCAACCAGGAGAAGATCAAGCTGCTGCTGAACCAGCGCGACCCGGCAATCCTCGGCCGCATGATGACCTATTACCGGTATTTCAATGACTACAGGGCGGACAATATCGGCGCTGTAAGCTCGAAAATCCGCGAGCTGGCGGGGATGCACAGCGAAGTCGCGGCGGAAGAGGCGCGCCTCGCGGACCTCGCCAGGACGCGCTCCGCGGAGCTCGAGAAACTGGCGGCGGCGCAACAGGAGCGGCAGGCGTTGCTGGCGGCACTAAAGGACAGGATGGCGGCCGAGGGACGGGAAATAGAGCGTCTCGCGGCACAGGAAAAGGACCTGGCCCGGCTGATCGCGGAGCTGACCAGCATCCTTTCCGACTACCCGATCACGTCCGAGGAGCCATTCAGCGAGCATCGCGGTCGCCTGACGTGGCCGGTCGCGGGTACCCTGTTGCGCGACTTCGGCCAACCGCGGGTCGGCGGTGAACTGAAATGGAACGGGGTCGTGCTGGCTGCACCACGCGGCCGGGAGGTGCGCTCGGTGTACCACGGCCGCGTCGCATTCTCGGACTGGCTCGCAGGCATGGGCCTGCTCGTTATCGTCGACCATGGCGAGGGTTACATGACCCTGTACGGGTATAACGAGACGATTCTCAAGAACGCAGGCGACTGGGTCGCCCCGGGGGACGTAATTGCCACGGTCGGTGACAGCGGTGGACAGGCAGACGCAGGGCTGTACTTCGAGATACGACGGGGCACCAGGCCCCTGAACCCGAGACGCTGGGTAACCCGCAGGCCCGGTGACTGAGTCGGCTTGGCCGAACTTGTCGGTCCTCACAGTACAGCGCCCACGGACTGTGGTATCGTCATTTGAACCGGCCGGGCAATGAAACGGCCGGCGTGCGGAGTTGTGTATGTCGTTGAAAGTCAGGGCTATCCTGGTCGTTGTGATCGGAACCGTAATGGGGCTGAGCCTTTCGATCGGTGGTGGTCTGCTTGCGGGGGGCGGCGCGCCCGCCGAGGAGGAGCTCGCCTGGGAGAACGCGCGGCTGTTCGCCGAGGTCATGGAGCGCGTCAAGCGGGATTATGTTGAACCGCTGGACGATAGCCAGCTGCTCGAAAGCGCCATTCGCGGCATGGTCGGCGATCTCGATGCCCATTCCCAGTACCTCGACGCCGACGAGTATCGCGATATTCGCATCAGCACGACCGGCACCTACACGGGCGTCGGCGTGGAAGTCGCGGACATAGACGGCGCCATCAAGGTTGTCACGCCGATCACGGGCTCGCCGGCGGCGCGTTCCGGGATACAGAGCGGTGACCAGATCATCGCCGTTGACGGCATCGCGGTGGAGCGGGACCACCTGCAGGACACGATCGGCCGCATGCGCGGCCGTGCCGGATCGAGAATCAGCATCACGGTACTCCGTGACGACGAGGCCATCGACCACGAAATGCGGCGGGAGATCATTCGCGTCGCCAGCGTGCATTATGAAACCATGGGCCCGTCCTACGGTTATATCCGCATCAGCCAGTTCAGCGAAACCACGGCGCGTGAACTCAGCCGCGCCATCGACGCGATGCAGGAAGCCGGCGGGGGCATGCTGGCGGGCCTGCTGCTGGACCTGCGCAACAACCCCGGCGGTGTGCTGGATTCCGCGGTCGACGTCTCCGACCTGTTTCTCGATTCGGGCGTCATCGTGTTGGCTGACGGCCGCACGAACGACGCCCGCTTCACGCGATCGGCACATCGCGGCGACGTACTCGATGGCGCCGAACTGGTGGTGCTGGTGAACGAGGGTTCCGCGTCCGCCTCGGAAATCGTGGCTGGCGCCCTGCAGGACCACGGCCGCGCGATCGTCGTCGGAACCGGCACGTTCGGCAAGGGGCTGGTACAGACGGTCATGCCCCTGTCCCAGGGCCGGGCGCTCAAGCTGACGACATCGCGTTACTACACGCCGTCAGGCGACTCCATCCACGAAACCGGCATTACGCCGGACGTGTATGTCGAGGGCACGCCGGGTTATCCGGACATGAGCCTGAGCGGTTTTGTTGATCGCGAGCAGGACGCACAGTTGCTCGAAGCGCTGAATCGCCTGCAGCGCGGCGATGTGATGCACAGCAACGCTCAATGACGTTTGCGCAATTCCGCGCCGCCGCGATCCTTCTGTTGCTCGCGTCGCAGAGTTTCGCGCAGTCCGTGCCGCGCATCGCAATCATCATCGATGATCTCGGCTACCAGATGGCGGCGGGGCACCGTGCCGTAGCGTTGCCCGGTCCGGTGGTCTGCGCGATCCTGCCCGGCACGCCAAGGGCGGCGCAGCTGGCGCAGGCCGCCTGGGAGCGCGGCAAGGAAGTACTCCTGCACCTGCCGCTGCAGTCCGTCGATCATCACGGCGCGGCAGAACCGGGCTCGATTACCCTCGATACGACTCGCGAGGGCTTCGCCCAGACCTTCACGATCGCGATGGAGTCCGTGCCTTTCGCCGTGGGCGTCAACAGCCATCGCGGTAGCCTGCTCACGCAGCACCCGGGCCACATGAGCTGGCTGATGGAGGAAATTCTCCGGGCCGGCGGGCTCTACTTCGTCGACAGCTACACCACGCATCGCAGCGTCGCGCTGCAGATCGCATCGGAGCGAGGCGTGCCGGCGATCAAGCGGGACGTGTTCCTGGATTCGGATCCGGCGCCCGAAAAGGTCGCGCAGGAGTTCGAGCGCCTCAAGGCGCTGGCGCGGGAGCGCGGACTCGCGGTGGGCATCGGACACCCTTACCCCGAGACGCTGGCGTTCCTGGAACGGGCGATCCCGAGCCTTGTCGAAGAAGGCATACAGCTGGTACCGCTTCGTGAACTGATAGACTTTCCCTGATGATGAACAAAGTTGTTGCTTGTATCGTCGCGAGCCTGCTGGCATTGCCTGTCATTGCCGCCGACGGTCCATTGTTACTTGCGCAAGCCAATGAGGTGGCCTGCACGATGGATTACACGCCGGTTTGCGGAGCCGACGGCAAAACCTACAGCAATGAGTGCGTCGCCAACGTGGCGGGCGCCGAAATCGTTGCCGAAGGCGAATGTCCCGCCGCGACCAACGGCGAGAACGCGGGTGAGGAAGCGGGCGAAAGCGACGGTTCGGATACGGCCGCCGACGAACAGGACGTCGTCGAGGAAGAATCAGACGAAGACGAATCTCTCGCGACCCCGGGGGAGTGCAGCGAAGATTACGATCCGGTCTGCGGCATCGACGGAAACACCTACATCAACGAGTGTTTTGCGGCGAAATCCCGCGTCGAAATCGCCGGCCTCGGCGCCTGTGCGCCGAGCGGTTGTCCGGGCGCCCCGGATCCGGTCTGTGGCATGAACGGTCGCACCTACCTGAACCGCTGCGAAGCAAACGTGGACCGCGTGCCGGTGCAGCGCGCAAGCGCGTGTGACATCAATAACTGCCCGCAGGTATTCGCGCCCGTCTGCGGCAACGACGGTGTGACTTACGAAAACGCCTGCTTCGCCGACACGGCCGGAATTACGAGCTATACCGTCGGCATCTGCAACCAGCGCCCGTGTCCGAACCTGTTCGTTCCCGTGTGTGGTTCGGACAATCTGACCTACGCCAATGCCTGCTATGCGGAGCGGCGCGGAACCCGCATCGACTATGCCGGCATGTGTGAGGAACAGGGGCGCAACTGTCCGCGGGTTTACCTGCCGGTGTGCGGGCTCGACGGCGTTACCTACGATAACGAGTGCCAGCTCGAAAACGCGGGCGTCATCAAGGCCTATGCCGGCGCCTGCATCGGCGACTAGCTAGCCGAAAAGCGTCAGGCGGCACGATACGGCGTTGAAGCCGGCCGCAAAATGCTCATGTACTCCCGTGTACACTGCGCTTTCTCGGCCGTCTTCGCCATGTCTCGCACTCGCCTGACGTTTTTCGTGGTTTGACAGAGATCAGGTCCAGGCGGGCCTGAGCCGGCCCTTGGAGTCGGGTGAATACGGCATCCACGCGAGCGCGAGTACCGGTACATGAACGTCTGTCGTTTTCGCGCGAACGACGATCTCTTCCAGGTCCTCGGCCTGTGCATCGAAGCCAGTATCGAGCGCATCGACTTCCTTTTCGAGCCGTTGGTTGAGCGCCTCGAGATCAGCGCGGACCTTTTCCGCCGTCTGTTTGGCGCGGGCCACGTCGGCCGCTTCCTTGCGCGCGCTGCCGGCCGTCTTGATCGCGGTGCCGACGCGGCTCGCCGACGTTGTCGAGAGCCGCTTCCGTCCGAGCACGGCACCCAGGATTGCGGTGCCGATTGAGACGGCCGTGTCCAGCGTCTTTTTACTCACCTGCTGCTGCTCGCGCGCGATTGCCTGTTGTGCCCGCATCAGGCGATTCTCGAGCGTCGTTGCCTTGCCTGCATAGCGCTTGCGTAGTTTCGCGATTGCCTGGTCGCGTTTCTCGCTGGCCAGCTCCTGCAGGCGGACGCGAAAGTCGCCCTCTGATTCGCCGGGCACAGAGGTCAGCCGGAAACGTTTGTTCCTGTAGAGGATGATTGTCTCGTTCCGGCGAACCCAGCCCTTGAACTCGCGCTGCCACGCCGTGTACCGCTTCGCGATAGCGGCCGCCCCGGGGAGCTCAGCGAACGAGGCGCCGGGAACGGCGGCCTCACTCAGCGCTTCGACCGCCATGTCCAGCGGCTCGGCGTTGTCCCAGTCGATAGCCACGGGACCATCTTCGATCTCGACGGTGTACAGTGCGCTGCGCTCGTCTTCGACCCGGTAACGCGCGTTCGAAAAGACAAGGCTGGCGCCACCGACCAGGCGCGGAAAATAGGTCACATCCTCCGCCCCTCCCGGCACGAAGTATTGGTCGATAGCGGGCGGCAGCGCGGGCGCGTCCGAGCTGCCCTTCTGTTTCGGTTTCGCGGCCCCTGCCGGGCTCGTGGCAGCAGCCTTCTGCGCATCGCCCATGAGCGTGCGAATATGGTCCCGGGTCATCGGGCCTGCGAGGTAGGACATGACCCAGCGGGTCCCGAACACGACGGGCGCGTCCTCGTGCACGTTGTGCAGCAGGAAGCGGCGTTTGCCGAGGCCGGCAAGCGTTCGCTCCATCGCCTGCTTGTCGAAGTCGCCCTGGCTTGCGCCTTCGAGACCTTCCATAACCCTGGCCTTGTCGCGCTCCGTCTGCAGCCGCCCGATGAACCAGGTGCCGGTGTTTGACAGGCCCTTGTAATCGAGATCGACCGGGTTCTGCGTCGCGAGCACCAGCCCGAGGCCATACGCGCGTGCTTGTTTCAGCAAGGTCAGGAACAGCAACTTGGATGGCGGATTGGCAACCGGCGGCATGAAGCCGAATATCTCGTCCATGTACAGGATCGCGCGCAGGCTGGAGGTGCCCTGCTGCGCCCGCATCCAGGCGATGATCTCGTTCAGCAGCATCGACACGAAGAACATCCGCGACGCGTCGTCCAGGTGTGCAATGGACATGACCGAAATGCGCGGCTTGCCTTCGGCGGTGTAGAGCAGGTTTTTCGCGCTCAGTGGTTCGCCCTGCATCCAGGCTTCGAAGCCGGGTGCCGCCAGCAGGTTGTTGAGCCGCATCGCGAGCGCGAAGCGGTCCTTCTCCGGGAAAAAGGCATCGAGGCTCATGACGCCGATCGTGGTAAACGGCGGGTTCTGGATCGCGGCGATCAGCGCCGCTATGTCCAGTTCCCCGCCTTCCTGCCACGCGGCATCCAGCAGGCGGGAGATGAGTATGTGCTCGCGGCTGGCGACCGGGTCGGCATTAATGCCGAGCAGCGTCAGGATGCCGGTCGCTGTTGCCTGCACGCGCTCGCGGTACAGGTCGAGGTCATCCATGAGCGCCGCTTCAGGCGCTGAAAATGATTTCAGTACGGAAACGGGGAGCCCGGCATTGCTGCCCGGCGTGTAGATGGCCATGTCGACGTTGTTGCGCAGCTGGGCGATGCGCTTGCCCGACTGGCCCCACTTGCCGAGGCCCTTCTTCCACAAGGCTGCTTGAGCCGCGGCGTAGTCGTCGACGGTTTGTCCCTGGTCGCTGGCGCTGCGCGGGTTTACCCATGGGCGGAAATCGGTGGGCGCCAGCTTCGGGAACGTCAGCAGCAGGTTACCCATGTCGCCCTTGGGATCGATGGCGATGACCGGGATGTGATCCAGGGCAGCCTCTTCCAGCAGGCCTATGCCGAGTCCTGTCTTGCCGGAACCCGTCATGCCGATAATCACGGCGTGGGTCGTAAGGTCCTTCGAGTCGTACAGGACGAGCTCGTCCGTGAGTGCGTCCGAGTCCGCGTCGTGACGCTTGCCGAGATAGAAGCTGCCGAGTTTCTCGAAGTCCGGCATGGCCATTGCGCGTCCTCAGGGATAGGTGTAGCTGGAAGCGAAACCCAGCGGCAGGCCGATGGCGTAGTAAACCAGCAGGAACACCGTCCAGCAAATCAGGAACCAGACGGAATAGGGTAGCATCATTGCCGCAAGCGTCCCGATTCCCGTGTTCTTGACGTATCGCTGGCAATAGATGACGACCAGCGGGAAATAGGGCATGAGTGGCGTAATGATGTTCGTACTGGAGTCACCAACGCGGTAAGCCGCCTGGGTCAGGTCCGGAGATATCCCAAGCGTCATCAGCATGGGTACAAAGATGGGCGCGAGCAGCCCCCACTTTCCGCTCGCGGAGCCGACGAAAATATTCACGAACGCCGTCAGTAAGACGATGCCGACGATCATGATGGCCGTGGGTAGCCCCATCGCTTTCAATAATTCCGCGCCCGAAATCGCCAGCAGTGTGCCGAGGTTCGAGACACTGAACGCGATGACGAACTGTGCGATGAAGAACATGATCACGATGTAGTAGGCCATGTTGTGCATTGCCTTGGTCATGCCCTCGATCATGTCCCTGGTTCCGCGCATCGACCCGGACACTTTGCCGTAGATAATTCCCGGGATGATGAACAGGAAAAATATCAGTGACACAATCGACTTCATAATCGGCGCATTGTTCGTTGCAATGCCCCCCTCGGCATCGCGCCAGGCCGAATCGTCGGGATACACGCTGATGAACAGGATCACGAGGCCGAGGACCATTGCTGTCAGTGACCATCGCAAACCTTTGCGCTCATTATCCTGCAGTTCGTGCATCTCGGGCAGGTCGTCGGCGTCACCGTCAATCTCGACGCCCTGCAGTCGGGGCTCGACAACCCGGTCAGTCAGCCACCAACCGAGCGCGACGATGAGTATCGAGGATGCGGTCGTAAAGAAATAGTTGTTGAGCGTGTTAACCGCAATGTCGGGGTCGAGCAACCGCGCGCCTTCCTGGGTGAGGCCCTGTAGCAGCGGGTCGAGTGAGGACGGTACAAAATTTGCGGAGAAGCCCCCCGATACGCCGGCGAATGCGGCGGCTATGCCAGCGAGCGGGTGTCGACCAGCGGCATAGAAGATGACGCCGCCCAGCGGAATAACCAGGACGTATCCGGCATCTACTGCAGCGTGACTGACGATGCCGACGATGATGACCATCGGTGTCAGCAGCCACTTGGCAGTGACATTGAGCAGCGCACGAATCGACGTGTCGATGAAACCCGCGTGCTCGGCGACGCCGATGCCGAGCATTGCAACGAGAACGACACCTATCGGACCGAAGGTGACGAATCTCGTGACCATTGTCGACATGAACTGAACGAAAGACTCGCCGGACAACTGGTTGATGATCAGGATGCGGTCACCGGTCGCCGGGTGGAACACGTCGAATGTCACATACGAAAGCAGCCAGGACATGATCCAGACGACAAACAACAATGCGATAAACAGTACGGCGGGATCGGGTAGTGCATTGCCGACCCGCTCGACGTTACGCAGTATGCGTGTGGTCAGGTCGGTCTTTGCCGCCTGATCCTGTTGTTGCTCTGACATGGTTGTCCCCCGTTTTCCTACCTGGGTTAATCGCGGTTCGCGCACCCCCTCGAAAACGGGGGTCATAACCCCTCTAATCTTCTACTTGACCCCGTGCGTCATACGGTTGATGAGCGGCGAGAACAGGACGAAAAGGAAACCCGCACCCACGGCAATGCTTGCTACGACCGTAAACAACTGCTGGGGCGGCAGGCTTTCTATACGACTCGCTATGAGTCCGGCCACGAGATTGCCGAGTGCGGCGCCCATGAACCAGGTGCCCATCATCTGGCCCACGAGACGATGCGGGGAAAGCTTGGTGACGCTGCTCAGACCCACCGGGCTTAGCCCCAGTTCACCGACGGTATGAAAGAAGTAGGTCACCACGAGCCATGTCATGCTGACGCCGACAGCCGGACTTGCTGCTGCGTTCTCCGGAACGTAGAACGCGCCCCAGGCCAGGACCAGGAAGCCGACCCCCAACAAGAACAGCCCCAGGCCGAACTTCATGGGGATGGACGGATTCCGGGAGCCGAGTCGAACCCAGAGCAGACCGATGACCGGTGCCAGCAGGATGATAAAGACAGGGTTTACGGACTGTAGCCAGCTCGTCGGCACTTCCCAGCCCCAGAGCAGGCGGTCGGTGAGGTCGCGTGCATAAATGTTCATTGATGAGCCGGCTTGCTCGAACCCCGACCAGAACATGGCTGCCCCGAGAAAGAGCAGGAATATCACGAAGACACGCTGCCGCTCCACGGAGCCGTGGCAGCCGAAGGCGATCACGGCCGCGAAATAGATTATGGCCACGACGACGACTATTGCGCCGGTCGCTTGTGCGAAGCCGTATACCGTAAGGTTCATCACGCCTGTCGCGGCGAGGCCCACGATACCTGCAGCGAGCACTACGGCAGCGAGCAATCCGATGCCGAGCTGCCGCCGTGCCGCGGCGACTCTAACGGGCGCGGCGGCTTCTTCGACCAGCTCTCCTGCCCCTCGCAGGTAATGCGCGCCGCGCGCATACTGGATCAGGCCCAGGGTCATGCCGACGCCCGCCAGGCTGAAACCCAGGTGCCAGTCGACCCTTTCCGCGAACCAGCCGCAAATCAGCGGGCCCAGGAACGCGCCGAGGTTGATGCCCATGTAAAAGATTGAGAAACCGGCATCACGACGCGCCGGCGTGTCGTTTGTATACAGTCCGCCGACAATAGCACTGACATTGGGTTTCAGGAGACCGGTACCCAGGACGACCAGCAAAAGGCCCAGGTAAAACGACCAGATCTCCGAACCGGGCAGAATCAAGGGTAGCCCGAGTGAATAATAACCGGCCGCAATAATGACGCCCCCGACAAATACCGCCCGGCGCTGGCCCAATACGCGGTCCGCTATCCAGCCCCCCGGCAGCGCAAGCGCGTATACGCCGAAGGTGAACAAACCATAGATAGCGCCACTGATCTCGGCATCCATGCCGAGCCCGCCGCGTGCTGCGTCCGTCATGTACAGAATCAGCAGTGCGCGCATGCCGTAATAGCCGAAGCGTTCCCAAAGCTCGGTGAAGAACAGGGTCATGAGTCCCCGCGGATGACCGAATACGTCGTCTCCGGTCGCTGGTGGCGTCGATGTTGTCATTGGGTGACTGTCCTCGGGGCCGCCCGTATCCGTGCAGGGCGGCAAAGTGTTGTTTATGGTCCAGCGCCTGCCGCGCTTGAACTTTGGTGTTCTGACGGGTTAGGCAAGTTACACAAATCAGTCTCGTAATGCCACTTGCCCGCCATGGCTGTTGTGACCGCCTTTCTGCGGTGTATTTCAGTGAATTTCTATCTGCCGGGTACGTTGCAGAGGTTTGGCGTTGGCCTCTTCGTCAGTTGTCCGTCGCGATCGCTTCGTCTTCACTCTCTTTACGCCTGGTCGTGAACAGTCGCGACATGACGATGCCGAGCTCGTACAGCAGGTAGACAGGTACGGCGAGCAACGTCTGGCTGATTATGTCCGGCGGAGTCAGGAACATGCCGACGACGAAAGCCATCAGGAACACATACGGCCGCGCCTTGCCCAGTTTCTGGGGCGTCGTCAGCCCGGTCCAGACGACCAGCACCGTGGCGATGGGAACTTCGAAGGCGAGGCCGAAGGCGAGAAAGATCTTTGTGATGAAGTCGAGGTAGGCCGCGATGTCGGTCATCATCTCCACGCTCTGCGGGGTGACAGACGCGAAAAAACCGAACACGAGTTCGAATACGACGAAATACGCAAACGCGATACCGGCATAGAACAGGATGATGCTGGAGCCGAGCAGCGGGAACGCGAAACGCTTTTCTTTCCTGTAAAGGCCCGGCGCCACGAAAGCCCACACCTGGTAGAGGACGACGGGCATTGCCACGAACAGCGCAACGAAAAACGTGAGTTTGAACGGCGTCAGCAGTGGCGAAGCCACGGCTGTCGCGATCATCTTCTGCCCCGGGAGGACCTCGACGAGTGGCCTGGATACGACCACGAAGATCTTTTGAGAAAACGGCAGCAGGATAACGAACACGCCTATGACCGCGATGGAGATCCTGATCAGCCGCGAACGCAATTCGACGAGGTGCGATAACAGCGTGCCCTCGGCGAGATCGTCGTCTTGCTGCTGTTTGTCCTTGTTCGTGGTTTCGTCGCTCACGCCGGCTTCTCTTTCGCCTGTTCTTCAGCGTCCCCCTCGTCATCCGGCATTGCCTCGGGCTCGATGGGCGCAACGTCTTCCTCGACTTTCACGCCTGCCACCGAGGGACCCGGGTCCTTATCGTGCAGCGGGGAATACGTATCGTCATCGTGCGGGACGTGCGCTGCCGCTGGCCCGATCGTGAGGTCGTCTTTGAGCTCGTCGCCGAGCGTTTTCAGGTTTTTGAAGTTGTCGTCGAGATCCAGCTCGTCTTCGAGCTGGCGCTTCATGACGCGGGTCATGCGGCGCGCCTGGCCGATCCACGTGCCGAGTTGATTAGCAACCTTGGGCAGGCGCTGGGGACCGAGCACGACAAGCCCGATCATGAACAAAATCACGAGTTCGAAGAAACCGATGCCGGACATGGGGCGGGGTCAATCAGGTTTCTTTACGGGGCTCGTCAACCGGCGTGTTTTCAAAGTTGGCGTCTTCCTGTGAATCATCGCGAAGCTGATCTTTTTCTTCTTCCGCGTCTTTCATCGCGCCGCGAAACCCTTTGACCGCACTGCCCAGGTCGGAACCCAGGGTACGCAGGCGCTTCGTACCGAAAACGGCAAGCACGATAACCAGGATGATCAACAGCTGCGGCCAGCTAATGTTGGCAAACATCCGATACTCCCGGGGCAGAGCCCCTGATCCTCTCAAAAGCCCGGCTAAAACCGGGCGCGCATTATGTTCATGATACCGATGAAATGGCAATAAAACCGAACGAATATCACGTATTGGTAACGCTCAGCTCTCGAGCCAGAACGTAACCGGACCGTCATTTGTCAGGGTCACCTGCATATTCGCGCCGAAGCGCCCGGTCTCGACCGCAGGTAGCGTGTCACGGCAGATGCGGACCAGCTGCCGAAAATACGCTTCGCCCTTTTCGGGCGCCGCGGCCCTGGTAAAGCTGGCCCGCGTGCCTTTCTTCGTGTTGGCCGCCAGCGTGAACTGTGGCACGAGCAACAAGCCGCCGCCCTCGACGACGACGCTGCGGTTCATGCGTCCCTCGTCATCCGGAAAGACCCTGTAGGACAGCATTCGTTCCGCCAGGCGGGCCACGTCGCGTTCGCTGTCGTCGCGGTGTACGGCCACCAGCACCAGCAGGCCACGGCCGATTTCGCCGACCGTGTCGCCGTCGACCTCGACCCTGGCATTAGTGACGCGTTGTAACAGACCGATCATTTGTGCGCTGTCCCGACAGTTTTTGCCACCCGGCCCCTTTATTAATGCATCAACCAGTAACAAAGGCCATAGCCCTCAAAAACCCGTGCGACATTGTCGGCACCGGCCGGCGGGCAAGCGGACCCCGGCGCTCCGCCGTGCTACGCGTGTCGGGCCGCCATGGATGGCGACCCGGTGTCCCACACCACCGGCAGGGCCAGGGAAGGACGGGCCCCGGGCGATAGTCCGGGGCCCACTTTTTCGCCCAAAAAACCACGAAACAGATATTAAATCCCACCAAAAAGACAATAGAACAAAAGTGGGATAGTGGTTCATAAAAAAAGGATTATCTGAGACCATCGTGGGCTTTTATTGCAAACAGACCCCGTTCCGGATAATGGCGGTGTAGTGGCGTCGTTGATAGTCCCCGCATACACTAGCCGCTGAATCAGCCTTCCGCGCGGTAAGACCGATGAAAAGACGACAATTTGTGGGCAGCCTGGCGGCTGCGGCCGGCCTGGCGGCCTGCTCGAAGCAGGAAGACGGCAGCGCGGCGCAGGCGCCGTGCTCCAGTGAAGCCTTCGAATGGTCCATAGCGACTTCATGGCCACCCAAATACCCCGGTCTCGGCATCGCGGTGAACAACCTCGCGAACAGAATCGAAGCTGCGTCAGGCGGGCGGCTGAAACTCAAGGTCTACGCGGCCGGCGAACTCGTGCCGGCCTTCGAGGCATTCGATGCCGCCAGTCGAGGTATCGTCGAGATGGGGCACGACGCGGCGTATTACCACAAGGGCAAGGTGCCGGCAGCGCAGTTCATGACGGCGATTCCCTTCGGCATGACGTTCATGGAGATGAACGCGTGGCTGTATTACGGCGATGGGCTGAAACTCTGGCGCGAGCTGTACGAACCGCTCAACCTCGTACCGTTTCCCTGCGGCAACACCGGCGTGCAAATGGGCGGCTGGTTCAACAAGGAGATCAATTCGATCGGGGACCTGAAGGGCCTCAAGATGCGCATTCCCGGCCTCGGTGGCGAAGTGTTCCGCCGCGCCGGCGGGACCCCGGTTACGCTGCCGGTGTCGGAAATTTTCACCTCCCTGCAGACCGGCGCTATTGATGCGACAGAATGGGTGGGCCCCTACAATGACATTACCAACGGTTTCCATACCGTTGCCAGGTATTACTACTACCCCGGCTGGCAGGAGCCCGCGCCCGCGCTGCAGGCCTATGTCAACAGGCAGGCATGGGACTCCCTGCCCCCGGACCTGCAGTCAATTATCGAAATTTCCTGCCAGGCAATCACCACGGACATGCAGTCCGAATACACGCACGGCAATGCGGTGGCGCTGGAACAGTTGATGAAGGATCCGAACGTCGAACTGCGCCGGTTCCCGGACGACGTGCTTCAGTACCTGAAGTCGATCACGCAGGAAATAGTGGAGGAGATGGCCGCCGACGATCCGATGGCCGCGAAGATCTACAAGTCGTGGTCGTCGTTCCTCGCACAATCGATCCCGAACCAGCGGATCACGGAGCAGGCATTCCTCGCAACGCGGCTGTAACTAGTTGCCGTAGATCTTGCCCGGCAGCCAGGTCACGAGCTCCGGGAAGAGAGCGAGCAGGAGCAGCGCGCCCAGCTGTATAGCCACGAACGGTATGACGCCGCGATAGATCTGCTGCGTAGTCACGGACGGTGGCGCCACACCGCGCAAATAGAACAACGCAAACCCGAAGGGCGGCGTCAGGAAGGATGTCTGCAGGTTGATCGCGATCATCACGCCGAGCCAAACGGGATCGAGCCCCATTGCCAGCAACACGGGACCGACGATCGGGACGACAACGAACGTGATCTCGATGAAGTCGAGTACAAAGCCGAGCAGGAACATCACCAGCATCACGAGAATGACAGCGCCAACGACGCCGCCAGGAAGCGATTCGAGAATGGCGTGCACGCCGTCGTCGCCGCCGAAGCCCCGGAATACGAGCGAAAAGACCGATGCGCCGATCAGAATCAGGAACACCATGCTGCTGATCTTCAGGGTTGCCTGCATGACGTCCCTGAGGCGCGCCAGGCTTATCTCGCGCCGCGACAGCGCCAGGAGAAGCGCACCCATGCCGCCGACGCCCGCCGCCTCCGTCGGGGTAGCGATGCCTGCGAGGATCGAGCCGAGTACTGCGAATATCAGCAGCAGCGGCGGTAACAGAGCACGCAGGATCTGCACGAATGAAACGACGTCGTCCTCGCTCCGTTCGTAGGCCGGCATCAGCGCGGGTCTGAAGAACGCGGCTGCGACGAGGTAGAGAATATAGAGGACCACGAGCAACAGCCCCGGAATCAGCGCGCCGGCAAACAGGTCGCCCACCGACACGGTCTTCGGCGAGAAGATGCCCATCTCCAGCTGCGCCTGCTGGTACGCACTCGACATGACGTCTCCGAGCATTACCAGGATGATCGACGGCGGGATGATTTGACCCAGGGTGCCGGACGCGCAAATCGTGCCGGTTGCGACCTCCGGCGAGTAGCCGCGGCGCAGCATCGTCGGTAGCGACAACAGGCCCATCGTAACCACCGTAGCGCCTACGATGCCGGTGCTGGCGGCAAGCAGCATGCCGACCAGGGTCACCGAGATGCCGAGGCCGCCGCGCAGGGCACCGAAAAGCCGGCTGAGCGTGTCGAGCAAGTCCTCGGCAATCCGGGCTCTCTCGAGCGTGACGCCCATGAACACGAACAAAGGCACGGCAACGAGCGTCTCGTTGGCCATGATGCCGAAAACCCGGTTTGGCAGACTGGACAACAGGGCGTCGTTAAAGGTGCCCGTAACGGTGCCTGCTGCGGCGAAGAGCAGTGCCGTGCCGCCAAGCGTGAAGGCGACCGGAAAACCCGCGAGCAGGACCACGATCACCGTCGCGAAAAGCAGTAGCGCCACCCACTCCATCAGCGACGCTCCCGGAGGGTGCTCAGGGCACGCCCCAGCATCGCAACACCCTGCAGCGCGAGCAGCAGGGGCATCAACAACAATACCGACTTGAGGATCGGCAGAAACGGATACGGCATGCCGCCGGGTTCCCGTGAAGACTCACCGAGTTGCCAGGACACTGCGACGAAATCCCAGGCCTTGTAGCCGAGAAACGCACAGAGAGGGAGCAGGAACAACAGCGTGCCGAAAAGGTCGACCCAGGCGCGGCGGCGTTTACTCATGCTGCGATAGAAGATATCGACGCGCACGTGTTCGTCTTGCTGCAACGTGTACGCAGCCCCCACCATGAACACGACGGCGTGCATCCAGACCACCGATTCCTGCAGCCAGATCGCGCCCGCGTCGAAGACGTAACGCATGACGACAACGACGAAGGTCACGACCACCATGATGAGCGTCAGCCACGCGGTGAGTCGCCCGGACAGGATGCTGATCCGGTCGAGGACCGTCAGTTCGCGGTTGTCGGCCGGCGGTTCTTTCAAGGTTCAGCGCCGCCAGAATGTCGGCGTGAACAGTACCAGCAATGTGAAGATCTCCAGACGCCCGAGCAACATGCCGGCGATCGCTATCCACTTGGCTACGTCGCTCAGCGACATGAAGCCATTCGATACATCGCCGAGCCCGGGACCGAGATTATTGAGCGTGGCGGCAACGGCGGAAAAAGCGGTTACCTGGTCGAGACCCGTAGCCATCATGGCAAGCATCATTCCGGCGAACACGATGACGTAGATCGAAAAGAACCCCCAGACCGCGTCGACCACCCGGTACGGCACGGCCTTGTTGCCGAGCTTGACGGGGATCTCGGCCGAAGGATGGACGAGGCGCACGATCTCACGGACGCCCTGCTTGTAGACCAGCAACCAGCGAATGACCTTGATCCCTCCCGCAGTCGATCCGGCCGAGCCACCGATGAAACTCGCGAATACGAGCAGCACGGGAATAGCCGTGGGCCACATGGAGAAATCGGACGTCGTGAAGCCCGTCGTCGTCGCGATGGACACGGCCTGAAACAGCCCGTTGACGATGGCGTCGCTCGCGGTGGCAAACGTGTTGAAGTACACCAGCGCCGAGATCACCATAACCGAGATAACCGTCAATACGAACGCGTAGGCACGGCACTCGGGATCCTGCGTGTAGTGCTTGACGGAAACGTACCGCCACGCGAAAAAATGCAGCGAAAAGTTGATGCCGGCGAAGAACATGAAAACGACCGCGACGAGACTGATCGCATTGCTGTCGAAATAGCCGATGCTGAGATCGTGTGTGGAGAAACCGCCGATGGCGACCGTGGAGAAGGCGTGGCACAGGGCGTCGAATCCGCTCATGCCCGCCAACATGTAGCCAGCCAGACAGCTGATCGTAAAACCGAGATAGACGTACCACAACGCTTTGGCGGTCTCGGTAATGCGTGGCGTCAGCTTGGTGTCCTTGACCGGACCCGGCGTTTCGGCGCGGTACAGCTGCATACCGCCGACACCCAGCATGGGCAGCACGGCGACGGCGAGGACGATGATGCCCATGCCGCCGAGCCATTGCAGCTGTTGCCGATAATAGAGTATGGAGCGCGGTAGCTCGTCCAGGCCGGTGAGAACCGTCGCCCCCGTGGTGGTCAGCCCGGATATCGACTCGAATATCGCATCCGTCACCGTCAACGACAGGCTGTCATCGAAATACAGCGGCGCCGCGCCGAACGTCCCGAGCACGGTCCAGAATGAAGCGACCACCAGGAAGCCGTCACGTAGCCGCAGCTCCCTGCGTTCGCGACGCACCGGAAGCCAGCAGACAATGCCCGCCACGAGGGTCAGCGCAAAGCCCTCGATGAAGGACAGCCACGCCTGGTCGGCGTACCAGATGCTGACGAGGATCGGCGGCAGCATCGTAATGCTGAACACCATCAGGAGCAGGCCGAGAATGCGTTGTACGACGGTCCAGTTCATCCCGTGCCAAGGTCCCTAGACGAACGACACGCCAACCTGGAACAGCTGCTCGAGGCGCTCTATCTTGCGTCGATCGGTCATGAAAAGAATGACGTGGTCGTCGGTCTCGATGACCGTATCGTGGTGTGCAATGATGACCTTGTCGTCGCGGACGAGCGCGACGATAGCGGTGCCCTTCGGTAGTTCGACATCTTCGATCTTGCGTCCCACGACGCGCGACTCTTTCTCCGTGCCGTGCGCGATGGCCTCGATCGCCTCAGCGGCTCCTCGCCGCAGCGAATGAACCTTGACAACGTCACCGCGGCGTACATGTGCAAGCAGTGAGCCGATCGTGACCTGCTGGGGCGAGATCGCTATGTCTATACTGCCCGCTTCTACGAGGTCGACATAAGAAGCCCGGTTGATCAGAGCCATCACCTTGTGAGCGCCGAGACGTTTCGCCAGCATCGAGCTAAGAATGTTCGCTTCTTCGGAATCGGTGATCGCACAGAACACATCGACGCTGTCGACGTTTTCCTCGAGCAACAGCTCCTCGTCGGCCGCGTCGCCGACGAGCACGATAGCGCGATTGAGCTGCTCGGAGATGGCCCTGGCCCGGCTTGTATCGCGTTCGATGATCTTGACCTGGTTGGTCTGTTCGAGCGCGAGCGCGAGGCGCACACCGATGTTGCCGCCGCCGGCTATTACAACCCGGCGCACCGGTTCCTCCAGCCGCCGCATCTCGCTCATGAAGACGCGTATGTCCTTGCGGTCGGCGATGAAGAATACTTCATCACCTTCCTGGATAACGGTTTCGCCGTCCGGGAGCATCGCCTTGCCGCGCCGGTAAATGGCGGCGATGCGGCCTTCGGTGTTCGGTACGTGCTCTTTGAGCGTTGCGATGCGCTGCCCGACGAGCAGTCCGTCGCGGTCCGCGATCACGCCGACCAGCCTTACGCGTCCGCCGGCGAAATCGAGCACCTGCGACGCACCCGGGTACAGGATCAACTGCTCCACGTACTCGCACACCAGTTGCTCCGGGCTGATGCCGACGTCGATGGGAATGGCATCCTGCGAGAACAGCTGTTTCGTATTCATGTACTCGGCGGAGCGGATACGGGCAATCTTGGTCGGAGTGTGAAACAGCGTGTACGCGATCTGGCAGGCGACCATGTTGATCTCGTCCATGTCTGTCAGGGCGACGACGATGTCAGCATCGTTGGCCCCGGCGCGGTCGAGCACCTCCGGGTAGGCTGCGTGGCCGACGACGGTGCGGATATCCAGCCGGTCCTGCAGTTCGCGCAGGACCTCGGGACGCACGTCGACGACGGTAACCTCGTTGGCCTCCTCGCGCGACAGATGGTACGCGGCGGAAGAACCAACCTGACCTGCACCGAGTATTAGAATCTTCATTATTGTCGACAGGCTTTAGAGGGCGACACGAAGTGTCGCTGCAGTGTGGTAAGTCTACATCAGATCGAGATTCGCATAGGAAAGAACCAGCCATTTTGTGCCGGCCGTCTCAAAATTGACCTCGACCCTGGCGTGGGCGCCCTGCCCTTCGTAATTGAGAATGACGCCATCGCCGAATTTTCCGTGGCGGACGCGCTGGCCGAGCCGCACGCCCATCTCGGCATCCGATGACTTCCTCAGCGAATTCGCGGACCCGGAGCGCGGCCCGCGAACCGGCCGTGATACCTGCACGCGCGGCCGGATCTCCTCGACGTAGTCGTCGGGGATCTCCGAAATGAAGCGCGATGGCTGGGAAAAACTGTCCATGCCGTGAAGGCGACGCTGCTCCGCGTAAGTCACGTACAGGGCCTGCTTCGCGCGCGTGATGCCGACGTAGCACAGGCGCCTTTCTTCCTCCAGGCCGTTCGGGTCTGCGATCGAGCGTTGATGCGGGAACAGCCCGTCTTCCATGCCGCACATGAACACCAGCGGAAACTCGAGTCCCTTGGCCGAGTGCATCGTCATCAGCTGCGCGCAGTCTTCCCAGGCCTCGGCCTGGCCCTCGCCGGCCTCCAGGGCCGCGTGCGACAGGAATTCGTCGAGAGGCGACATCTCGCCGGCCGGATCCGGCTCGAAACTCTTCGCAGCGCTTACCAGCTCCATCAGGTTTTCGAGCTTGGTTTCGCCGCGTTCGCCCTTGTCGTTGCGGAACATCTCGACGAGGCCACTGGCATGGATCACGTGGTCGACCTTGTCCTGCAGGTCGAGCCCCGTCGTCTCGCGCGCCATGCGCTCGATGAGATTAATGAAAGCGAGTACCGCATTGGCTGCGCGGCCCGCAAGCTCATCGCTCGCCACTGCTCCGGCGGCGCGCCACATTGTGCAGCTGTTGGCCCGCGCATAAGCCCGCATGATCTCGACCGTGCGGGCGCCGATACCGCGTGTCGGCCGGTTTACGATGCGCTCGAAAGATGCGTCGTCCTCGCGATGCGAGATAAGCCTCAGGTAGGCGAGCGCATCCTTGATCTCGGCGCGCTCGAAGAAGCGCAGTCCGCCGTAGACGCGGTATGGGATGCCCGCGTTGATGAGCCCTTCTTCGAGTACCCGGGACTGGGCGTTCGAGCGGTACAGGATCGCCGCATCGGCGCGAGCATTGCCCTGGTCGATCCAGTCGCGCAGCCGGCCGATGACGAAGTCGGCTTCATCGCGCTCGTTGTAAGCCGCATAAAGCCTTATCGGTTCACCCTCGGCGCCCTCGGTCCACAGGTTCTTGCCCATGCGGTCGGCGTTGTTGGCGATAACGGCATTGGCAGCATTGAGGATGGTGGCTGTCGAACGGTAGTTCTGCTCCAGTTTCACGACCGTCGCGCTCGGGAAGTCACGTTGGAAGCGGTGTATATGTTCGACACGCGCACCGCGCCAGCGATAAATTGACTGGTCGTCATCTCCGACGACGAAGGGGATGGCCGCATTATCGCCCGCGAGCAGCCGCAGCCACGCATACTGGATCGCATTGGTGTCCTGGAACTCATCCACGAGCAAGTGCTGGAAGCGCCGCTGGTAGTGGGCCAGGAGGTCGGGGTTGTCGCGCCATAGCTCGTGCGCCCGCAAGAGAAGCTCCGCGAAATCCACGAGCCCGCCGCGCTGACAGATCTCCTCGTAGGCCGCGTAGAGCGCGATCATCTGCCTGCGGTTCGGGTCCCGCTCGTCGTCGAGATGCTGCGGCCGCAGGCCTTCATCCTTTTGCGCATTGATGAACCACTGGATCTCTTTGGGCACCCAGCGGCTGTCGTCGATCTCGAGGTTCTTCAACAGGCGCTTGATCAGGCGCAGCTGGTCGTCCGAATCGATAATCTGGAAGTTCTGCGGCAGCTTCGCTTCCTGCCAGTGCCGCCGCAGCAGGCGATGAGCGAGGCCGTGAAACGTGCCGATCCACAGGTGGCTGACCGGCATGTCGAGCAGCGCCTCGATACGGCCGCGCATCTCCCCCGCCGCCTTGTTGGTAAACGTGACGGCGAGCAAGCCCTGTGGCGACACGCCCTCGACATCGATCAGCCACGCGGCCCGGTGTACGAGCACGCGCGTCTTGCCGCTGCCGGCGCCGGCGATTACCAGGGTCGGTTCTGCGGGGGCCGTGACGGCTTGCCGCTGCGCGTCGTTGAGGGATTCGAGAATCGGGGTGACGTCCATGAAGCGCGCAAGTTTAGCAGGATTGCGCACGGATTCGGGCGTCGAGAAAACCGCGTCTGGGGGGGCAAAGATCGGCCCGGAACGACTAGTCCTGGCGCCAGACGAAGCCCAGCGAGTAGCGGCCGCGCTCGTACTGGATGCGCGTGTCGTTCGACACGAAATCGTCGAAACGGCCTTCCAGCGCAACGCTGAACCGGGGCGTTATCCGGTAGCTGAGCGTGGCGTCCGCCCTGGCAGTTTCGAGAGTCTTGGTAGGCAGCAACGGGTTGTTGAACGCGAATGCGTTCTCGTAGTTGTAGTTGCGGTAATACCCGGAGAGCTCCAGGTCGAAGCGCGCGCCCGGGGACCAGTGAAACTCGAACTCGTAATGATCGCGGACGTAATTGCCATATCCGGCGTAACGGTCCTCACGATCGACACGTTCGTATTCGAAGCCGACCCACATGCTCCTGGTTATGCGTTGCCTCGCGAGCAGTGAAAGCCCGATGTAGTCGTAGCGAACGCCCTGGTTACCGATCGGCTGGGTGCCGTCAGGCTCGAAGGAGGGGCGGTCGCTGTACCGTCGGCTGAACTTTTCCGCCGTAACGCGCAGGAGCGACGTTTTCGTGAACGAATACTGCGTGTGAAGACTGAAGAGAAAATACTCGTGGTCGTACGACGGCACGACCTCGACATCCTCATAATCATACAGGTAGCCCTTGGCCACCAACCCGAGGGCGAGTTTCCCCCGGCGCTGACGGAAGCGGATATCCGGCCCATAGCGCGTGTAGTTCATGCGATCGCCGATATCCACGCCACCGACTGCCCGCGGCAGGCCGTCGTCGGGGTCGTAGTAGACACCGTCGCGCTGCGCGAAGCGGAAGGAGCTGAAGACTTCGCGCTTGCGACCCTCCTCCTTGCGGACGTACTCGTTGCCAACACGCAGCTCGTGCCGGAACTCGTCCGCGTCGCTCTGGTTACGGTCCTGGTAGTAATCGCCGGACGCGCGATACGCTGCGTAGAACCCTTCGAACCGGTAGGTATTGATTGTGTATTTCGCGCCCATGTCGTAAGGAAGATAGCTGCCGGTCTGGGCCACGGGCACGATGAGCGGCAGGTTCGGGTTCGCGAAATCGATGTATGGCTCGGACGGTGAGCGAAAAACATTGGTGTCATTGCCGTAGCCGACACTGGCGAAGTAGCTGAAGTCGAAAATATCCCGTTCTTTTTGCTCTGCCACGCGCTGCTGGTAGACGGGGTCTTCAGCGCGTTCGCCGCGCCGGATGCGCGCGATCGCGGTGCGGGCGAGGCCCGATAATTCCTCGCTGGTGCCCTGGTCGCGGGCGTAGCGGAACCAGCCCAGCGCCTCGTCGTTATCGCCTAACGCGTAGGCATTCAGGCCGAGGTTGTAATGTGCGAGCTGCCGCAGCGATGGGGAGCGAGTCGCTTTCTGCAGCGACTCACGGGCCCGGATGTGCTGACCCGCTTTGTAATGCGCAACGCCGGTGTTGTAGTGCAGCAGTGGGGTGTCCATCCCTGCTTCGGTGGCCTGCCCGTAGCGCAACAGCGCAGCCCAGTAGAGGTCGTCACGAAACAGCCGGTTGCCATCTTTGAATAGATCCTCGGCGCTCATTGCGGCCGCGGTGCCGCTCGTGAGCAGGCACATCAGGGCGACTGCGACGGCTATGGTTCGCGCCGGCATGCCGATTCCAGGTTTATTGAGTGCGGCGGTAATTCGCTGAGTTTCCGTATCGCGTTATGTCAGATCGCCAAAATGCCCCATATTCGCCACGAAAACTATGACGTAGTGCAAGAAAATCCCCCTGGGTGGTCACCACCCAGGGGGATTGCTGCGGATTGCGCCTGATTTACGTCAGGCGGGAGGCTTTTCAGCGTGACATCAATCGTCCGTTGGGTCGTCACCTTCCTCGCTTCCGTCATCGTCACCGAGGTCATCTTCCATGTCGTCCTCGACGCCATCCTCTTCAAAGCCGGTGTCGTCTTCGGGCTCTTCTTCATCGCCCTCCATGTCGTCCTCTTCTTCGTCGTACTCGTCTTCCTCGATGTCTTCGCCTTCCTCGTGATCGTGCTCATCGTCATCGATCTCGTCGACATCGTCGATTTCTTCGTCACTCTCGAAATCGTCGTCCCGCCCGTCATCGAAGTCTTCGGCGTCGTCGTCGCCATCTTCGTCATCGAAGTCTTCGTCCTCGCCAGACTCGTGTTCGTCTTCATGCTCTGACTCGTCCTCGGATTCATCGTCATCCTCGGGCTCGTCTTCGTCCCAGTCGTCCTCGTCGTCTTCCGGGCCCCGCATCTCGATCATCTCGTCAATGTCGTCATCGAGATCGCCGTCGTCATCGAGCACTTCCATCATGACGTCGAGATCGTCGAGGTCATCGTCGGCGCGCACGGCGGCCGGCAGGAACGCGAAACACGTCAGCACCAGGACCGCTATAAATACGTTGAAATGCTTCATGGCTTTACTCCCTCAATTTCTTCCTGGACATCCAGTCCAGCCGTGAATCAGGATACGTCGACCCGTAACCGGAACGTCCGGTTGCGGTCGTCATGTTCGAGGCGGGCCAGCAGTTCGCCGCCGGCCGGCGTCAGTGCTATCAGCGTCAGCGGTAACAGGTTCTTGCCTTCCTGCAGGCTCGTCTCCCAGGTTATTTCGCGCTGCCCGGGGAAACCGGCCAGTTCGATGCCTTCGGGCAACGAGACCGTCAACGTTGCCGAGTCAAGCGCCTCGGCGGATGCGAATACCAGCCGCACGGTGTGTTCCTGTTCCATTGCGATGGTCACGCCGGGTATCGTGGGCGCTGCGTCCGGCAGCTGCGGCGTTGTCATCAGCATCGCCGTAACTGCCCAGATCGCGAGTCCCGCCGCGATCGCGGAGCCGAAGCCGGCCAGTATCCAGCGATTGCGCTGACGGCGCGAGCCCTTGTGTACGGCACGCACGAGCGCCCGATCGTAGAATCCTGCTTCAGCTTCCGGCACCGTGTAATCCTTTAACAAGTCGAGGAGTTCCTGCTCCTCCATGTTGTCTCTGTTGTTCATCGCATTTGTCCTGTCTGATCCATTACACGCCAGTCATCAGGAAATGGTTCCATCGTTTTCCAGGATTTGACGTAACCTCGCCCGGGCCCTGTGGAGCCGTGACTTGATGGTACCAACCGGGGTCCCCGTCATGCCCTCGATCTCCTCCAGCTTGTACCCCTCGGTGTCGTGCAGCAGAACGACGAGGCGGTGTTCCTCACTGAGTTGCTGCAGTGCCGCATCCAGCCGCCGGAATTTCTCCAGCCGTTCCCGGTCATCGACCGGATCGAGATCGCCGGCCAGGTCGGCAAGCCCCTGCCCCGGCAGATGCCCCTCGTCGACGAGGTGCATGCGCTGACGGGCAAAGCGGCGGTGTTGATCGACGAACTGGTTGTACATCACGCGGCACAACCACGAGCCGGGTTCCTCGATATTGACGAGTTCGTCGAGCTTGCCGAATGCCTTGATCAGCAGCTCCTGGAACAGGTCTTCGGCTTCGGGCTTGGTGCCGGTGAGCCGCCACGCCAGCCGGTAAAGGCGGTCGAAATGCGGTCGCACCAGGCGTTCGAAAACCTCGGTTTGGTGTGGGTCGGTCATCGCACCGCTGAGTGTATAGCTACTGTCACCCCCTTCGGCAAGGACGTGTCCTGCTATTCTTGCAGAAAAGCAGCGGTTTTGATGAAAACAAACACACTCATATTGACGGCGGCCGCCATGATGGCTTTTGCTGCGAATTCGGTCCTGTGCCGGCTTGCCCTGGGTGCAGGGCTCATTGACGCGGCCAGCTTCGCCACGGTCCGAACGATCTCCGGGGCGGTCATGCTCGGCGCCATCCTGCTCCTGAGACGCAAGGCGGTAACCGCGAAACCGGACTGGCGTTCCGCGCTGACGCTGTATCTCTACATGGTGTTTTTCGCGTTTGCCTACCTGTCGCTGAGTGCGGGCACGGGCGCCTTGATCCTGTTCGGCGCCGTGCAACTGACGATGTTCACCATGGCATTGCGCTCGGGAGAACATTTCTCCGCCATATCCTGGGCCGGTCTGGTCCTCGCAATCGCGGGTCTCGTGTATCTCGTGTCGCCGGGCCTGACCGCGCCGGATCCGCTGGGTGCCGCCCTGATGACGATCGCCGGCATCTCCTGGGGTTTCTATTCGCTCGTCGGACGATCCTCGGGAGACCCGACCGAAGCGACCGCGCACAACTTCCTGTATGCCGTGCCGCTGGTGGTGGTGACGAACCTCGTATTCATCGCCGGCTTCGAGGTGACGGCTGCGGGTGCCGCCTATGCGGTCGCCTCCGGCGCTATCGCGTCGGGAATCGGCTACACGATCTGGTATGCGGCGCTAAAGGGACTGACTGGCACCGGGGCTGCCACGGTGCAACTCTCCGTGCCCGTCATTGCGGCCATGGGCGGGGTGCTCTTGCTGTCGGAAGCCGTGACGCTGCGCCTCATTGTCGCCTCTGCAGCGACCCTTGGCGGGGTGGCGCTCGTTCTCACCCAGAGAAACCGGTCGAGTTAAATAATTAGCTGCAGCAGGAAGTGGTGGTCGACGAGCAGCGCCGCGAACAGGATGGCCAGATAGGTGATAGAGAACCTGAAGGTGCGCATGGGCAATTCGGCGTCGTCCGTTTCGATTTTCATGCGGATTGCGTAGTTCAGGAATATTGCCCCGAGGACCAGCGCGGTGCCGAGGTAGATCAGGCCGCTCATGCCGGTGAGATACGGCAGGACCGTGATCACCACCAGCAGGATCGTATATAAAAGTATGCTCAGACGTGTGTAGGCTTCGCCGTGCGTCACGGGCAGCATCGGTATGCCGACCTTTGCGTATTCCTCCTTTCGTGCAATGGCCAGTGCCCAGAAATGCGGCGGTGTCCAGACGAAGACGATCAGGAACAGCAGCAACGCGCTGCTCGTAATCTCTCCCGTGACGGCCGTCCAGCCAAGCACGGGCGGTGCGGCGCCTGCGGCACCGCCGATCACTATATTTTGTGGCGTCGCTCGTTTCAGGAACACGGTGTAGACCACGGCATAGCCGATCAGTGAGGCAAAGGTGAGGGCGGCAGTGAGCGGGTTTACGAGAAACCACAATACGATCATCGACAGCACGCAAATCGCCGAGGCGAACATCAGCGCGTTGCTCTCGCTGACGCGGCCCTGTGGCAGCGGCCGGCCCCGCGTACGCAGCATGTGAATATCGATGCGGGCATCGAGCACGTGGTTGAATACCGCCGCGGCCGATGCGGCCATGCCGATGCCGATGGTGCCGAAAAACAGCGCCCATGCGCCAGGCCATCCGGGTACGGCGAGGAACATCCCGACCACGGCCGTAAACACGATAAGCATGACCACGCGAGGTTTGGTTAGCTCGTAGTAGTCGCGCCAGTCCGTCAGTCTTTCTATGTTCGTGCTCAAAATATTTCCTTTCTCAGCCGATCCGAGACAATTTCAGCAGGCGCTTTATATCATCGACCATGTCCCTCGGATTGATGCCCGGGCCGAAATAAAGCACCAGGTTGCCGAGCGGGTCGATCAGGTAGAAGCCGCCTGCCGGCAGCGATTCGGGCTTCTTGTTGTCGAGGACCACCCTCAGTGCTGCGTCCTGCAGCGTGATGAGCCCCCCGTGTTCTTCGGCAATAAACAGGGTATCGGGAGCGTGTTCGCCATGCAAGAACACCCGCTCCACCCGGTCCATTTCCTTGCCCAGCATGAGCCGTGACTGCCTCAGCGTATGCAGCGACGAGCGGCAACGGTCGCCGCAGTCTCCGTCATTTGCATACAGCAGCCGCCAGGAGCGGCTGTCATGAATCGGCGAACCGGGTACGGCGTCGACGAGGCTGACGATAGGCTCCAGCAGCATGCCGTGGTTGGCCCTTGATTCCGGCTGCAGCGCATCGCCACTGTAGTAAAGCCAGGCGGCGAGCAGCAGGGGACCAAAAAAGATGCCGGCAATCAGCAGGAACTGCAGGCGCCCCCTGGTCCGTTGTCGGTCGCTCAAGTCCTCATTCCTCGTTTGCGGTAATTCCAGGCCAGCAGGCCCGCCAGTACCAGGCCCATCGCAAACCACTGAAACGCATAGGCATAATGACGTTCTGGTCCCATTTCCTGGGGCACCCAGTGCCGCAGCAGGCCATGTTCTTCCTCGGGCTCCAGCAGCAGGATGAAGGGTTGCACCTCACGTCCCAAAGATGCCGCCAGCTCATCCAGTGTCGGGTACACAGCATGCTGAGGCCATGTCGACGGCGACTCGATCGCCGCGCCCATACGGTAGCCTGCCCGCGGCAAAGAGCCGACCCGGCCACGAATGGTCACGCGGTAGTCGGCCGGCACATCGATAGCCGATGTATCCACGCCCCCTCCCGAGCGCTCGATCCAGCCGCGGTTCACGATCAGCAGTGGCGCATCGTCGGAATAGGCCAGCGGTGTCAGCACGTAATGCCCGTAACGGTTGTTGAGGATAATGTTATCGAGCAGGAACTGGTGCGTGGCGTCGAATTCGCCCTCCGCGGACAGTCGCTGGTAGGGCCGTACCTGCATGCCGTCGACGAAACGGGTAAACCCGGACTGCTTCTCGAAAGCTTCCTGGCTGGCGCGTTTTTCGAGCGCACGACTGACTTGCCAGACGCCCAGCCCGGCGAACTGGATTACCAGCAAAGCACCGAGCGCGTATGGAAGCCAGCGCCTTATTGACTTTTGCAGGCCTGGCTTCACGTTATACTGCGCGAAATCCGGCTATCGAGTAACTAGTGAAATTCATCGTCCTGATCCTGCTGGCCGCCGTCGTCGTCAGCCTGTTCTCCGGCCTATTCTTCCTTGTCAAGGACAGGGATAAGCCCGAATCGACGCGCATGCTGCAGTCCCTCAAGATTCGCGTCGGGCTGTCGATTACCCTGATCATCTTCCTCGTTGCCGCGTATTCGCTCGGCTGGTTAAGCCCTTAAGCGTTACGCGGTGGACATATTCGCCTCACGGCGCCGACCAACGGCCCGAACGCCAGAAACCGCTGCCCTACATCCAGTAAACAAATACGTACAGGCCGACCCACACGACGTCCACGAAGTGCCAGTACCATGCCACCGCCTCGAAGGCGAAGTGGTTTGTTGCAGTGAAGTGTCCCTTCATCACGCGTAGCCACATGATTGTTAGCATGATCGCGCCAATCGTCACGTGCATGCCGTGAAAGCCGGTCAGCATGAAAAATGTTGAACCGTAAATGCCACTGGTCAGCTTCAGGTTCATCGCCTCATAGGCGTGGATGTATTCCTCGGCCTGCAGGAATATGAAAACAAAACCCAGGATGAATGTCAGCGCGAGGAATGTCTTCAGGATTCCGCGCTGTCCCGCGATCAGTGCGTGGTGTGCAATCGTCACCGTTGCCGAACTGGTGAGAAGAATAACGGTGTTGATAAGCGGCAGGCCGAACGGCCCCATCACCGCGAAATCTCCGCCTACGCCGGCAGGACCATTCGTCGGCCAGGTTGCCTCATACCCTTCCCAGAGAATGTTATTGGTGAAGAAATTGTTGCTGTCACCGCCGAGCCACGGTACGGCCATGGTGCGGGCATAGTACAGGGCGCCGAAGAAAGCGGCGAAGAACATCACTTCGGAAAAGATGAACCAGAACATTCCCATTCGGAAGGAGTAATCGACTTGATCGTTGTAAAGGCCCCCGGTGCTTTCATTAATTACCGTGCCGAACCAGCCAATCAGCATGAATACGATCACGGCGACACCAACCAGCATGATCCAGAAGCCGGAGCCGGCGCCATTCAGCCAGTTGGAGACACCCACCATGAGAAACAGCAGCCCGATCGAGCCGACGATAGGCCAGTGGCTGCTATGAGGTACGTAATAGCGGTCTTCAGCGTGGGGCATGATTTTTCTCGATACGTTGTCGTTCAGGACTCATCGTTCGCCGAGACGCGAACGGTGTCATAAAAGGTGTATTGCAGCGTGATCGTATCCACGAACTCCGGCAGCTCCGGGTCCACGATGAACTGCAGCGGCATGGCGCGCTCTTCATTCGCCCGGAACTCCTGGTTCGTGAAACAGAAACACTCGATCTTCTTGAAGTGACCGGAGGCACTGACCGGCGCGACGCTTGGAACGGCCTGCGCGACCTTCTTGTCGTCGGTGAGATTACGCGCCGTGAACGTTGCGTAATACATCTTGCCCGGCGTAACTTCCATGCTGTCGCGGTCTGCACTGAATTCCCATGGAGCGTACTCATTGACCGTCGTCACGAATTCCACCCGGATCGAGCGCGAGAAGTCAGGGTTTTCCTGGCTGCTCTCGGCCACGGTATTAGTGCGGCCGCCAAAACCGGTGATCTCGCAGAAGACGTCGTACAGCGGCACGAGCAGATAGCCGAAACCGAACATTGCCGCCGCGAGCAACAGCAGCTTGCCGGTCAGCGATCGGCTGTCGTTTCCAGGCTTCTTTTCGGTGCTGTCGTTCATATGAGTCAGGCGCGCAGTACGCCAATCAGGATGAAACCGAGATAAAAAGCCAGCGCAACGGCGATGAGGATGATCGCTGTTCGCCGTACCCCTTTACGCTGGTCCTGCCGGCCATCTGTCACTCGAAGGCTTCCTCTGCGATCCTGGCCTTGGGCGGTGTATCGAAGGTGTGATACGGCGCCGGCGAAGGTACGGTCCATTCGAGTCCTTTCGGCGCCTCCCAGACGCGATCGGTCGCCGTGGCGCCCTTCTTTGCGGTGAGCAACACATAGACGAAGACCAGCTGCGAAATGCCGAAACCAAGTGCGCCGATGCTTGCGATCAGGTTGAAATCCGCGAACTGGGTCGAGTAGTCCGGGATGCGTCGCGGCATGCCGGCAAGCCCGAGGAAGTGCATCGGGAAGAACGTGACGTTGACGAAGATCGTTGACAACCAGAAGTGCAGCTTGCCGAGCGACTCGTTGTACATGTGGCCGGTCCATTTCGGCAGCCAGTAATACGCTGCGGCCATGATGGCGAAGATCGAGCCTGGAACCAGCACGTAGTGGAAGTGGGCAACGACGAAGTAGGTGTCGTGATACTGGATGTCCGCAGGCGCGATAGCGAGCATCAGGCCCGAGAAGCCGCCGATCGTGAACAGGAACACGAACGCCAGCGCAAACAGCATCGGCGTCTCGAAGGTCATCGAGCCGCGCCACATCGTCGCGACCCAGTTGAATACCTTCACGCCCGTCGGGACGGCGATCAGCATCGTCGCAAACATGAAGAACAGCTGGCCGGACAAGGGCATGCCCACCGTGAACATGTGGTGTGCCCAGACGATGAACGACAGGAACGCGATGCAAGATGCGGCGTAAACCATCGAGTCGTGACCGAAGAGCGGCTTGCGCGAGAACGTAGGGATGATCTCAGAGACGACGCCGAACGCCGGCAGTATCATGATGTAGACCTCGGGGTGGCCGAAGAACCAGAAGATGTGTTGGAACATGACCGGGTCGCCACCGCCGGCGGCGAGGAAGAAACTCGTTCCGAAGAACTGGTCGGTCAGCAACATCGTAACCGCGCCCGCCAGCACTGGCATTACCGCTATCAGGAGATAGGCCGTAATCAGCCAGGTCCACACGAAAATTGGCATCTTGAGCAACCACATGTCCGGTGCGCGCATGTTGAGAATCGTCACGATGATGTTGATCGCGCCCATGATCGAGGAGATGCCCATCAGGTGCACCGAGAAAATCAGGAACGGGAATGCGTCGCCTGTCTGCAGGATCAGCGGGGGATACATCGTCCAGCCGCCGGCCGGAGCACCGCCCTCCATGAACAGTGTCGAAAGCAGGATGCCGAACGCGACGGGCAGGATCCAGAACGACCAGTTATTCATGCGCGGCAGCGCCATGTCCGGCGCGCCGATCATCATCGGGATCATCCAGTTTGCGAGTCCGACGAAAGCCGGCATGACTGCGCCGAAGACCATGATCAGTGCGTGCATCGTCGTCATCGAGTTGAAGAACTCCGGATGCACAAACTGCAGTCCCGGCTGCATCAGCTCGCTGCGGATGACCAGCGCCATCGTGCCGCCGATGAAGAACATGATGAGGCTGAAAATCAGGTACAGCGTACCGATGTCCTTGTGATTGGTCGTAAACAGCCAGCGCCGGAAGCCTTTTTCCGGGCCGTGATGCTCGTCGTGTGCGTCCTGCGCCTCCGCGACTGCCGTTGTCATACTGTTTCTCTCCGTTCACGTGCCGGCATGCGGCACATTGATGAATTCATTTATTGGCTTGCAGCGACGCGTTCGCCGTCCTGCTGGTGCGTTTCGACCCATGCGAGGTAAGCGTCCGGTTCGACAACCTCGACGACAATGGGCATGTAGCCGTGATCCTTTCCGCACAGCTCCGTGCACTGGCCCCGGAACGTGCCGGTCTGCTCCGCGCGGAACCAGGTCTCATTGATGATGCCGGGTACGGCATCTTTTTTTATAGCCAGGTCTGGTACCCACCAGGAGTGCACGACGTCGCTGGACGTGATGAGCAAGCGCACCTTGGCGCCCTTCGGCACGACCAGTGGACGATCGACTTCGAGCAGGAAATTCTCGACATCGAACGGGTCAATGCCGGAGTTCTTCGGCCGCGCTTCGACGCTGCCACGGTCCAGGCTCGAGTAGAAAGCGATGTCCTCGTCCTGGTACTTGTAGTGCCATTTCCACTGGTAAGCGGTAATGACAACGGAAATGTCGGGATCGCGTGAATCCTCGAGCTTGATCATCGTTTCGGCCGCCGGAAGCGCCATCGCGAGGAGGATAACGACGGGAAGCGCTGTCCAGATGACTTCGGCCGTGGTGCTGTGCGAGAAGGTCGCCGGTTCCACGCCCTTCGACTTCCGGTGCATGAACAGCGAGATGATCATGGCGCCGAATACGACGACACCGATGCCGACGCACCACCAGAACACCATCATATGCAGTTCGTAGGTCTCGGCGCTGAGTTCAGTGACGCCCCGGGGCATGTTGAGGGCCCAGTCGGCGCTCGCTGCGCCGGCCCACAACGTTCCGAGTAAGCTGAATAGCGATTTTCGAATCATCGTGTATGCACTCCACAGACCGACGGCGGTCCGCGCTCAAAAAATTACGAATTAACGGGTGGCAGATTTGAGGTTCGGGACAGCCGGACGCCCCGCTCAAGAGCTTCGGAAGTTTACTGAAACGCGCGGGCGCAGGCAATCCTGTCCCTGCACCCGCAGAAATCGAAACCAATTAGATTACAACGGCTTATCATCAAGCACTGAGGGCCGGTTGAAGTTTCCTGCTGCGACGCCGCAAGTCATTGCTGCCGCAGTGGAATTTTGCCGGCGTCCACGGCAATGTCGCCGCCTGTCCGGCGGGGCTCCCCACCCCAGCAGTGGCCATAGACGATTTCGAGTGTGAGCGAACACGCGTTACCTGGCGAAAACAGCGCGTCGGTGAACCTGCGAAATCGATTTCTGCCCATAAGGCCCGTCCGCCGCTGGTACAGTGTGTTGCGTGCTCCGCTGGCCGTGAGGTCGCGAAACAGCGCCTCGCTGTTGCGGTAGCTGACAGACAAACGGTCGACATCCAGCACCGGGTCTCGCAGGCCGGCGCGGACCAGTGCGTCCCCCACATCATGCATGTCCGGGAAGCGCTTCACGTGTTCGCCCTCGTCGGATGCCCGCCACGCCTGCCGTATTTCCAGCAGGGTGTCAGGCCCGAGCGTCGCGAAGGCGAACAGGCCACCCTTGCGCAGCACGCGTGCAACTTCCTCGAAAACCAAGTCAGGCTGATCCAGCCACGGCAACATAAGGTTGGAAAAGACCACGTCAACACTTGCGTCGGCAAGTGGCATCGCCCTGGCATCGGCCTGTACGGCATGTCTCTTCGAAAGCAGGGAGCGTTTGCTGCGCACGACCTGCAACATGCGCGCGGAACTGTCGACCGCGATCACGAGGGCGCGACGGAAGCGCTTCTGCAACAGAGGGATGGCGCTTCCCGTCCCTGCACCGAGGTCGACGACGGTAGTTGCTTCGGCGGTTATCGGGCGCATGCGCGCGAGCAGGCCTTCGCAGGTCACGCGATGCACGAAGTCGGCTTCGTCAAACGAGCCTGCCGCGTCGTCGAAACGTCGCCTGACGTCCCGAGTGCGCAAGTCCGATGTGTGATTACTGGCGTTCATTGCACGTTGGCACCCGCAGGACGCGACACGTTATCACGCTTTCCGGCGAATTCGCGCGAATTGCCGGGGTGCCGGGTACCGGTGCGAACGCCACAATGACCTGATGCGTATGCACCGACCGCTGATGCCGACCTGGCAGCTCGCCTGCCGCGCAGCCAGGGAAATCGAATTCGCCGTCATGCCGCGGCGCTGTGCATTTTGCGGAGCGGCAAGACGGCATGAGGAGTCGGCGATCTGCGCGGGCTGCGAGGCTGACCTGCCATGGGTATCCGAGCAGTGCACCGGTTGTGCACGGCCGCTTGCTGCAAAGCCTGACGACGGGGTCCTGTGTGCCGGGTGCCAGGACCACCCGACGCCGTTCGACGTCGCGGCAGCGCCGTTGACCTATGAATTCCCTGTCGATGCCGCCATCCGGCAGTTCAAGTTTCACCGTAAGCTGCACTACGCGAGCGCTTTTGGCGAGTTGCTTTGCAAGGCAGCCGCGGACCTCCCCGCCGACATCGACGCCCTGCTGCCGGTGCCGTTGCACTGGCTGCGGCACGGCATTCGGGGTTTCAACCAGGCGACCGAAATCTGCCGGCCATTGCAGAAGGCGAGCGGTCTGCCCGTCATTCGTAACGTGTCGAGGATCCGGCGAACCCACTACCAGTCCGGCCTCGGCTCGCGGGAGCGGCGCCGCAATCTCGCCGGCGCGTTTGCCGTCAGGGGCGCGATCGATTCGCGGCACGTACTGTTGATCGACGACGTGATTACGACAGGCGAAACCTGCGCGCAGCTTGCGCGCGAGTTACTCGCACACGGCACGCAGAAGGTCAGCGTGCTGGCGCTGGCACGAGCCTGAGTGTCAGCACATCGGAGGATTGCGCTACAGGCTGTTTTTGTGTACTAGTCCCGTTGTGCGCAAGGGGGGTAAAAAAACAAGAACGCGTGTTGGGCTGCTGTTAGCCATGCTGTGCCCTGCCGTCGCACAAGCGCAAGGTGATGCGCAGCGCCTGGAGCCCGCGGCCGAAACCCCGGACAGGCTGTCAATAAGCGGCAGTTTTCGGCTGCGCTATGAGTCCATGGAAAATACGTTTCGCCTCGTCGGTCCGGCACAGGACGAACTGCTGCTGTCACGGCTACTCGTGCACGCGCAGGTCAACGGCGAACGATTTTACGGGGGGTTCGAACTGCAGGACTCCCGGGCGTGGCTGGAACAGGACCTGACGCCCGTCGGCACCGATGACGTCAACGCGCTCGAGCCGCTACGGGCGTATGTCGGCTACAGGAACGAGAACGTGGACATCCAGGTCGGCCGTATGACGATGGACGTTGGCAGCCGCCGTCTGGTGTCGCGTAATCGTATGCGCAATACGATCAACTCCTTTACGGGCGTACGCGCAAAGTGGTCGAAATCCGGGAGCGTCGGGTTGCAGGCATTTCTGACGATGCCGGTTGCCCGCCTTCCCAATAATCTCGAACTAGACCGCTTGCGAAACAACGAGTTCGAACTCGACCAGGAACATTGGGAACGTATCCTCTGGGGGTTGCATGTGGCCGACGTGCGTATCGGCAACCAAGTGCATACCGAGTGGTATCTGTACGGGATCCGCGAGAAGGACCGGCCGAGCCTGCCCACACGCAATCGTGACTTCCTGACTGCCGGCCTCCGTGCGCAGAACTCGGGCGATGTATGGGCCTACGAGCTCGAGACCGCGTTCCAGCACGGCAAGAGCCGCGCCAGCCTGCTGCCGACTGACACCACGGACCTCGATCACCGGGCGTGGTTCATTCACGCGGAAGTCAGCCGCAAGCTGCAGGGCAGCTGGAAGCCTCGCGTGATATTCCGTTTCGATTATGCATCGGGCGATGAAGACCCGGACGACGGCGAGTTCAACCGCTTCGATACTTTGTACGGTGACAGACGCTGGGAGTTCGGACCGACAGGCATCTACGGCGCATTGACACGCAGCAATATCCTGTCGCCCGGAATCGCCCTGCGGTCGAAGCCGGGCCCTTCGACGGATTTCCGAATCGACTACCGGCCTGCGTGGCTCGCCAGCGATCGCGATTTCATGCCGACGGCCGTGCTGAGAGATCGTGACGGCAACTCAGGGTCGTTCATCGGCCATCAGGTAGATTTGCGGTGGCGATGGTGGTCAGCTTCGCGAGATCTGACGGTCGACTTCACAGCCGCTTACCTGTGGAAAGGGGAGTTTCTCAAAAATGCCCCCGGTGCGCCGACGTCCTCCAATACGGCATACGCATACATCTCGACAGCGATGGCGTTCTGATCAGGACGGGAACGCCCGGCGCCATCCCGACAGCCCGCTATCCAGGTTATGCACTAGCGCATAACCGCGCTTTATCAGCGACTCCGCGGCGAGCAGGCTCCGGCTCCCCGTTGCGCAAAAGATGACCAGGCTGGACGAGGGATGGAACGGTACGCCGTTTGCGAGCAGTTCGTTCAGCGGGATGTGTTCGGATCCGGGCAGGCTGTCTGCAAGACGTTCGTGCGTGTCGCGCACGTCGATGAAAACAGCATCTGCCGACTCGAGGAGCTCGGCGGCCTCGACAGGCGATATCTGTGGGACCAGCGAATCCGGCGCAGCTCCGACGCCGCAGAACGCGTTGTAGTCGACGAGTTCCGTGATCGTGGGGTCGTGCCCGCAGATCGCACACCGCGGGTCTTTCTGCACATTGAAGCTCGAAAACGCGAGCGCCAGCGCATCGTAATGCACGAGCCTGCCGCTTGCGATCTCGCCGAGGCCGAGCACCAGCTTGATGACCTCGGTTGCCTGCAGCGTACCCATCACGCCGGGCAGGACTCCGAGCACACCGCCCTCTGCGCAGGAAGGAGCCATGCCTGGCGGAGGTGGGATGGGAAACAGGCAGCGGTAGCAGGGTCCGTCGCCATGGTTGTAGACTGAAAGCTGTCCCTCGAAGGCGAGTATCGATGCCGACACCAGCGGTTTGTTCTCGAGCACGCAAGCATCGTTGACGAGGTAGCGCGTTGCAAAATTATCGGCGCCGTCGGCGACGAGGTCGTAACGCGAGATGATCTCTCTCGCATTATCGCGGCTTAGTGCGCAAGCGTGTTCGTCAAAGTCGACGTGCGGGTTCAGGTCGCGAAGCCGCTCTGCGCCACAGGCGAGTTTTGCCATGCCGACCTGGCTGCTGCCGAACAGAATCTGGCGGTGCAGGTTCGATGCATCCACGGAGTCGAACTCGACAATGCCGATACGGCCTAAACCGGCGGCCGCCAGGTACATCGCCAATGGTGAGCCGAGCCCGCCCAGCCCGACGAGTAGCACGGAAGCGCCCTTGAGCCGAGCCTGACCCTCCGGACCCACTTCGCGAAGGCTCAGGTGCCGGCTGTAGTGTGCCAGCTCGCGTTCCGTGAATGTATCCAACTTACCTGGCACCGAACCCTTACCTGTCTCCGCCCGTCCACCGATTTTGATCATAGCAGCTGCCACCCGCGAAGATTCTGCTACTATTTTTCAATGGCTGAATCCGATTCATTCGATAGGCGCAAGTTCATCAAGGCTTGTGTAGGCGCGGGTGCTGCGGTGGCAGCGGATCCGTCTCTGATGGCGCAGCCCGCCGGCGAACTTGTGCCGGCCGAGCGGGTCAGGCTGGTGGACGCCGACGAGAAGACACTGCTGCCCGAAGCGCTGGCGGTGGGCCAGAGTTACGTCTTTCACTACCCCTACGTCACGACACCGTGTTTCCTGATCGACCTGGGTTTACCCACGGAACCCGGCGCCGAGCTCGAAACCTCGGACGGCCGTCCGTATCGATGGTCCGGCGGCGTCGGGCCCGGCCGCTCGATCGTCGCGTTCTCGGCGATCTGCGCACACCGGATGAGCTACCCGACGCGCAATGTCAGCTTCATCGACTACCGCCACAAGCCCATGAACACCGAGGCACCGGGCAACGACTGGTGGTCACGCGGGCAGGTTATCTATTGTTGTTCGGAAGGTAGCGTCTACGATCCGAGCGACGGGGCCCGCGTGCTGGCGGGGCCTGCACCGCAGCCACTTGCAGCCGTGCGCCTCGAGTATGACGATGATGAAAAAGCGCTTTATGCGACCGGCGTCTACGGTGGCGATATGCTCGAGCGGTTTCTTACCGAATTCGGCTTCCAGGTTGCCCTTGCGCACAAGCGTGATGACATCCGGCACCCCGCGCGGAATGTAACCACTGTCTGGCCTATGAGCGAATATTCGCGCACGGGCGCCTGCTAGGAATTGTCGGTCCCTTCGAGGTATTCCGCTATGTCGGCGTGGCCCGCCGACCGTGCGATCGTTGCTGCGGTATTGCCATTCCGATCCTCGGTAGCACGGTCTGCGCCATGAGACAGGAGTAACCGGATCATCCCGAGGTCTCCGCTCGCGGCGGCAATGTGCAGTGCGGTCGCACCGTCCTCCTGGCGAACGCCGAGGTCGGCGCCGGGGCTCTCTAGCAGCAGTCGCACAAAGTCGAGGCGGCGCCTGTCGACGGCGCGCATCAATGGCGTCCATCCATAGGTATCGCGAACCCCCTGGTCCGCTCCGGCATCGAGCAGGACCTCGGCCACCCCCGTGTATCCCTTGACCGCGGCCAGTGCGAGGGCCGTCCAGCCGAGCTTGGCCTTGCTGTCCGTGCGTGCACCCGCCTTCACGAGCAGGCTCGTCACCAGCGGGTCGCCGCTGAGCGCCGCGAACATCAGCGCCGTTGCGCCGCCGGCATTACTGGCATTCACGTCGGCGCCTGCCGAGATGATTCGTGCGACGGCAGCGGCATCACCCTGCCGCGCTGCGGACATCAGCGGGGTTTTCCCTTCGGCATCCGGGTCCTGCAGCAACTGGCCACCAGCGGTGGCGAAGGGCAGGCCCAGAAACAACAACACAACGAAAAACCGGCCGGCAAAAGCCGGCCGGTCCGTTAGTGGTTTATCGGTCCGCCGTGGTTCAGGTCGCGGGGGCACTCGACGCGCCCGGAGCTGCCTCGCCTTCCGCAGGCGCAGCGCTACCCTTGACTTCTTCGTACCAGACGCTGTGATGCTGCTTGGCAAAGCCTTCGTCGACTTCGCCGCTCACCATGCCCTCGAGTACGCCTTCGGTGCCGACGCTGCCGAGATAGATGTGCCCCAGCGCAACGGCAATCAGGAACAGCCCGGAGGAAGCGTGAATGATGTGCCAGAACTGCATCGATTCCCGTACAGTTTCAAGATTCGGGAACAGCAAATAGACACCCGAGAGCGTCATTGCGACCCCGCCCAGGAAAATCATCCAGTAGAAGACTTTTTCACCGGCGTTAAAGAAACCGGCCGGCGGATGACCGTCACCGATCGCGCCGCCCAGGGACTTCAGCCACTCGAAGTCGTAGCTCTTCACGCTGTTTTTACCAATCCACATGAGCAACATCAGGAACAGGCCTGCGGCAAAAGGCAGTGCGAGATAGTCGTGGACGGGTTTTGCTATCTGCGCCCAGGCGGCAAAGCCCTCCTTGCCCATCAACGGAATGAGTACGTTCTTTCCGAAGATCAGGCTGAGGCCGGTAATCGCCAGGATTATGAACGAGATGGCGACATACCAGTGCATCACGCGTTCGAACGTCGACCAGCGCGTTATCGTGCGCCCGGTGCGTGACTCGAGCTTGTCCTTGCCCTTGACGATGTGCTTCGCCGCAAGCAAGAGTAGTACGGCGATGATCAGCGACGCACCATAGAAAGACACCGGGCCGTTTCGAACCGCGCGCCAGTTCTGCCCGCCATTCTGAATCAGCACGCCGGTCTCCTGGCCCGACACGGCAGAGTACCCTTCGGTGCCGCCACGCACGGCACGCCAGTATTCAGCACGCGGATTCACGGCTTCCTTGTCCGCATCCTCGGCCGCCAGCGCCAGGCCGGCGTCGTGGGCGAAATACCCTGTCAGCGGTAATGCCATGGAAACCATCAGCGACACTACGACAGTAACGAGGACGGCACGACGGCGGCCCCGTTGTTTGCTAGTTTTTTGTTCGCGCATTGACCAGGCTCCTGTTTGCGCCACGACCCCAGCCGGGTCGCGGCGTCCATTCGCTTCTCCGGACCGGCCTGGCTACCGGTCCGACTGCCCCTTGGCAAATCGCTCCTGCAGTGTCTGGATTTGCTGCGGATTCTGCTGCTTTGCCAGCAGCGGGTCCACGCCACCCTTGTAGACACCCGGTTCGTGCAAGGTTACGTCCGCCCGTTCCGCACAGGCGGTCAAGCTCATCGACATAACAGTGAGGGCCAGCGCCGTTGCCAGCTGGCGCTGCCCCTTTTTCTTGACTGTTGTCATCATTTTTATTCCCGCAACGCCCAGTAGATCAGGCGTCGCCCTTGTAGGCGGTCTCCCAGCCCCAGGTCTCGGGGCGTCCGCCGCGCTTCGTAATCCGCTCGCGGTAAATGTCTGCAACCATATCGCCGTCGCCCGCAAGCAGAGCCTTCGTGCTGCACATCTCGGCGCACAGTGGCAGCTTGCCCTCGGCAATACGGTTTTGACCGTACTTCTCGAGCTCGGCGGCGGAGTTGTTGTCCTCGGGACCGCCCGCGCAGAACGTGCACTTGTCCATCTTGCCGCGCACGCCAAAGGCCTCCTGCTGCGGGAACTGCGGTGCCCCGAACGGGCAGGCATAGAAGCAGTAGCCGCAACCGATGCAGAGATCCTTGTCGTGCAGGACGATGCCGTCGTCGGTCGTGTAGAAACAGTCGACCGGGCAAACGGCGGCGCAGGGCGCGTCGGTACAGTGCATGCATGCAACCGATACCGATTTCTCACCGGGAACACCGTCATCGAGAGTCACGACGCGGCGCCTGTTGACGCCCCATGGAACTTCGTGCTCGTTCTTGCAGGCCGTTACACAACCGTTGCACTCGATGCAGCGCTCGGCGTCACAAAGAAATTTCATACGTGCCATGATCGAGCCTCCTAAGCCGCGGTGATCTTGCAGAGAGATGCTTTCGTTTCCTGCATCTGAGTGACGGAGTCATAACCGTAGGTGAAGGCAGTGTTAGCCGCCTCGCCCCGCACATACGGCGCGGCGCCCTCCGGATACTTGTCCAACAGGTCCTTACCCTGGTACCAGCCGCCGAAGTGGAATGGCGTGAACACGACGCCACGCTCCACTCTCGGCGTCACCATGGCTTTTATCTTGATCTTCGCGCCCTCGGGGCTTTCCAGCCACACCCACTGGCCGTCGCGTACACCCGCGTTGTTGGCATCGGCCGGGTTGATCTCTGCGAACATGTCCTGCTGCAGTTCGGCGAGCCATGGATTGGAGCGACTCTCCTCGCCGCCGCCCTCGTACTCGACCAGGCGTCCGCTGGTGTGGATGAGCGGGAAGTCCTTCGAGTAGTCCTTGGCCTGGATCGAGCCGTAGCGCGTCGGCAGCCGGTAATGGCTCTTGCGGTCCTCGTAGGTCGGGTACTTCTCGACGAGGTCGCGCCGCGACGTGTACAGCGGCTCACGGTGTATCGGGACCGGGTCCGGGAAAGTCCAGACGACGGTTCTAGCCTTGGCGTTGCCGAACGGTGCGCAACCGTGTTTGATCGCGACGCGCTGGATGCCGCCGGAGAGGTCGGTCTTCCAGTTCTTGCCCTCGGCCGCCTTTTTCTCGTCGGCCGTGAGCTCGTCCCACCAGCCGAGCTGCTTGAGCATGTCGGCCGTGAATTCCGGATAGCCGTCCTGGATCTCGGCGCCCTTGCTGTACGAGTCCTCTGCAAGGAGATTTACACCGTTACGTTCGACACCGAAGCGGGCACGGAAGTTGAGGCCGCCCTCAGCGACATGTTTGCTGGTGTCGTAAAGTATCGGTGTGCCCGGGTGTTTCATGTCCGGGGTTCCCCACGACGGCCACGGCAGCCCGTAGTAGTCTCCGTCGCACGGCCCGCCCTCGGCTTTCAGTGTCGTCACGTTGAAGGTGTGCTTGTTCTCCATGTGGAGCTTGAGCCGCTCCGGACTCTGGCCCGTGTAGCCGATCGTCCACATGCCGCGATTGATCTCGCGCAGGATGTCTTCGATCAGCGGCTCGTCGTTCTCGACCTTGATGTTCTTGAACAGCTCGTCGGAGAATTCGAGTTTCTTCGACAGCTTGTACATGATCGTGTGGTCGGGAAGCGCCTCGAAGAGCGGCTCGATGAGCTTGTCGCGCCACTGCAGCGAGCGGTTCGATGCGGTGACCGAGCCGTAGGTCTCGAACTGCGTCGCGGCGGGCAGCAGGTAGACGCCTTCCTCCCGGTCGGGCAGGACCGCCGTGTGCGTCGGATACGGATCGACGACGACGACGAGGTCGAGCTTCTCGAGCGCTTTCTTCATCTCCGGACCGCGGGTCTGGCTGTTCGGTGCGTGGCCCCAGAAGAACATCGCTTTGAGCTGGTTACGCTGGTCGATCAGCTCGGCTTCTTCGAGCACACCGTCGACCCAGCGCGAGACCGGCATGCCGGCCGAGTTCATCGGGTTCGCGAACGGTACCGGCCCGTCTTCGGCATTGCCGGTGTTGGCATATTCGGTGTCGAAGCGGCCCCGGACCCAATCGTAGTCGAGGCCCCATACGCGAGACCAGTGCTTCCATGAACCGTCCGACAGGCCGTAGTAGCCAGGCAGCGTGTGCGAGAGAATACCGAGATCCGTTGCGCCCTGGACGTTGTCGTGGCCGCGGAAGATATTCGCGCCGCCGCCGGATACGCCTACATTACCGAGCGCCAGCTGCATCGCGCAGTAAGCTCTCGTGTTGTTGTTGCCGATCGTGTGCTGCGTGCCACCCATGCACCAGACGATTGTGCCGGGCCGGTTTTCGGCCATGGTCCTGGCGGCGAGCGCCACCTGTTCTTCGGGAACGCCCGTGACGTTCTCGACGACGTCCGGTGTCCACTTGGCGACTTCGGCGCGGATCTCGTCCATGCCGTAAACGCGCTGCTGGATGTACTCCTCGTCCTCCCAGCCGTTCTCGAAAACGTGCCACAGGATGCCCCAGATAATGGGAACATCCGTACCCGGGCGGATGCGGAGGAATTGGTCGGCATGCGCGGCCGTGCGCGTGAAGCGCGGGTCGACGACGATCATCTTTGCGCCGTTTTCCTTGCCGCGCAGTATGTGCTGCATCGCAACCGGGTGTGCTTCTGCGGCATTACTGCCGATGAAAAACATCGCCTTGCAGTTGTGCATGTCGTTGTAAGAATTGGTCATCGCGCCGTAGCCCCAGGTGTTGGCTACGCCCGCGACCGTCGTCGAGTGGCAGATGCGCGCCTGGTGGTCGACGTTGTTCGTGCCCCACAGGGCTGCGTACTTGCGGAACAGGTAGGCCTGTTCGTTGTTGAACTTGGCCGAACCGAGCCAGTACACCGAATCCGGACCATATTGTTCGCGGATGTCGAGCACCTTGTCGCCGATCTCGTCGATCGCCTGTTCCCAGGAGAGACGGGTCCAATTGCCGCCCGTGAGCTTCATCGGGTATTTGAGCCGGCGCTCGCCGTGGCCGTGCTCGCGAACGGATGCGCCCTTCGCGCAATGGCCGCCCATGTTGAACGGAGAATCGAAATCCGGTTCCTGTCCGGTCCAGACGCCGTTCTGTACTTCGGCGACAACGCCGCAGCCCACCGAGCAGTGGGTGCAGACTGACTTGCGGATTTCCGATTCGACGCCGGGGTCGATTCTCTCGGCACTTGCGCGCCGGATCATCGTCGTGGGCAGTGTCGCCGCCACGGCTGTACCGCCGAGGCCGAGGCCTGCGCGCCGCAGGAAGGCGCGGCGATCCACGGTGGAGCCGAGCACGCCGCTCGATACACTGGCCGATTCGGTGGCGGTGAGGTCTCGCTTCTTGATCAGCTTCATCGCTAATCTCCCAAGGTTGGTTGCTGTTGCTCTGCAGTCCGGTGATTAGGCCGGTTACAGGCGAGCAGAACGGTAATAGCTGCGAATGTGGGGGGTTTCGTGATAACCCTTTTGTTTGGCCGGCTCGGGCGCGGTGCCCTGCTCCGGTGAGGCGACGGCCGCACGGCCGGACATTGCGACCGCTGCCGTTGCGCCCCCCGCCGCAGCCAGCTTCTTGAGAAATGTACGCCGATCAGCGGTGTACGAACTCGATTTACGACTCATCTCCTATCTCCCATTGCGACGCCGTATCGCCGGCGCTTTATGAAATACCGGGGCGAACCGGCTCGGGCGGCGCGGCGTCCGAGCGTTCCACCATTTCCAGGTAACTTTGGTCCGTATTAATGTATTGCTCTCCAAGCTGGCCCACGGCCCGGTAGAAACGCGCCGCGTTAGCCTCCTGCATGTCGCGGAAGAAGCGCGCCATCCAGGTTCCGATATGGGTTTCGAAAAACGCAGCCTGCACCTCGAGACTGCCGGGACGGGTGTCTTCTGCAAGCAACGCCATGATTTCGCAGAGCGCCGCAGCGTGATCCTCGGGCTCGGCCACGTTGTCCTGACGCTCGAAGCCGAGCTTTTGCATGTCGGTGCGGAGCCGGGCGAGCGGCTGTTCCATCAGGAACCCCGTGAGGTACCACGATGCGAACGGGACGAGCTCGCCGCGGCCGAGGCCGATGAACAAGGCCTCGTATTCGTCAACCACCTGGTCTGCCGTCGAGCGCTCGGCGGACAGCGCAAGCATCCGCCAGGCGACGGCGAGGAGGTTGTCTTCGTTGCTGACGGGGGCGGTTGCGAACAGGCCGAGCGTCTCCGCGTCCGGCGGTGCCGCAAGCAGCCGGCCGAGAACCCGGTAGGTATCGGCGCGGAGCTGGTCTTCCGGCTCCGGAGACGCGATGCCGGCAGAAGCGGTTGCGTCGTGTGTTGCAGGTGCTTCGGTCATATATTCCGAGCCCGCTGTTCCCCCACTTGTTTCAATGTAGTTTAGTCAAATAAGGCGGCAGCTGCTACTGACAATAAATCACTATGGAGGGCTAAAAAATCAGAGCTTTATGAGGCCAGCAAGCCCAATATGCGACATTTTGTCCATGCAATGCCCTGTTGCCGCGAAACACGCCGTGCGCTGGCCGCCCCCGGTTCAGATCGTGTCCGGCCCGCCACCCTGTTGCGCGCGCATCAGGTCCTTGACCCGGCAGTCTTCGCACATCTCCAGGCGCCGCCGGTCGGCCTCGCTCTGGAACATCCAGTGGTCCTCGAGCTTTTTCGCCATGACCTTGAGCATCGACCGCGTGGCGAACGGCTTGCCGCAGGAGATGCAGCACAATGGCTGCTCTTCGTGCAGCAGGCGCTGGGCACCGCGCGCCTTGTCGTCATACAGGAATCGGGTCTCCAGCGAGACGGCGTCCTCCGGACAGGCCTTCTCGCACGATCCGCACTGGATACAGGATCTTTCGACGAAATTCAGCTGCGGCAGTCCCTGGCCTTCGCGCACCGCCGACGTCGGACAAACCGCCACGCAACTCATGCACAGGGTGCAGGCGGCCGCATCGACCTTGATCTGGCCGAACGGCGCACCTGCGGGCAGGGCCGCAACCTTCCGGCGGCTCGGGGCATGCTCCAGAAGGTAGTTGATCGCCGTGCGCAGCAGCAGGCGTTTTTCCGGGGGCGGCGTGAAACGGGCGGGGCTTTCCAGGCTGATCGCCTGGTCCGAGTTCGCGGCTGCCGTTACCGTGTCGGTCTCACCCGAATCCAGTGCCTCTATGGCAGCCCCGGAGTAACCCATGCCCTCGAGGATTGGCGCGGTGTAGCCGATCTGGCGCTCCAGCACGTCGCGGATGGTCTGCGGCGTTTCGCCACCCGTGAGGATGAGCACGCGACGGGCGCCGTAGGCGAGGCAGGTCAACCACGCATCCATGCCGATGGATCCGACCTCTTCCAGCTCGACCGGCAGTGCGCTTTCCGGTAACGCGGCGCCGAGTCCGTCCGCAATCGCGCCCGCGGAAGCGCGGTCGTAAAACACGAGCAGCGGATCCGTCCCGCCGGCATCGCGGTAAGCGACGAGAACGGCCCGTACGTAGCCGAGCAGGTCGCCGGTGCTCGGGAATGCGTAAGTGATCGCACCTGTCGGGCAGACGGACGCACAGCTGCCGAAGCCCTGGCACAGGTTCGGGTTCACAGTCACGTGTTCGCCGGCCGAGGTGATCGCCCAGGCCGGACAGACATCCAGGCAGCGCGTGCAGCCGCGGATGCCCCTGCGTCCGTGCGCGCAAATCTCGGTATCGAGATTGAAATATTTGGGTTTCTCGAACTCGCCGCGCATCTCCGGTAATTCGGCAATGGCGCTGTCGAGGGCGTCTGCGTCGCCGCGCGGAGCGTAGTAGCCCGGCGGCAACGCCTCTTGCTGCAGCAACGGCGGATCGGCCAGGTCGAGGACGAGGTCGAAGCGCGCCTGCGTGAGCAGCGCGACGGCGGGCGATTCCTGTTCGTCTTCCGGTTCCTCGAGACTCAGGCTGTAGCCGCCCAGGCTGCCGGAAAGCTGAGGCTGTCCGCCGCGAACGACAGTGAAGCCGTCGACAGCAGCCGTTACCGGCCTCGAATCCGCAGGACAAAACAGCGTCGCAACGAGTCCTTCGCCCAGCCGGCCTGCAGCGGACAGTGCCTGCGCTTCCTCGCCGACGATGAGCACGCGGCCGTGGGACAGGAAGTTGACGAGGGACGTGGGCGCCACCTCCGGCCGATGGCGGAGATCGAGGGCCTCTGCTCGCGCACGGCCGCTTGCGGTACTGTCAGGAAGGTTCAGATCGGTCATTGTCGGCCTCGCGGTCAACCTCGTTGTCGGGCTCGTCGCCCTCTCCGGCGTCGACCGCGGCCACGGCCGACGAATCTTCCGGGCTCTCCTCGTCCTCGTCGAGGCCCGCGAGTCGCTCCAGTTCGCGCTCAACGCGATAGCGCATCTCGGCCGTGATGATGTCACCCAGCGGCTCGGGATTGGTGAAATCCCAGTCGTAGTCATCCAGGCCATCGCGGATATTGAATTTGGGGCTGTGAAACAGCTTGTTCAGGGCCTTCTGCCGCACGTCGGCGGGTACGCCGTCGCCGAGAAACGCACTGTAATCCGAGTTCTCATCCAGCGACTCCAACGGCGGCAGTTCCGGCTCAGCGTCCTGCGGGACGCCGGCCTCTTCGCCAGGATGCTCCGGCAATGCCTCTTCCACAACCGGCGACGATTCCTGTCCGGGCGCGGAAGCCTCCGGCAGCTCCTCGTCTGCATCCTGCGCAGGCTCCGGCAGCTCTTCGCCGCTGCGCGACAAGACTTTGCGGCGCGACCAGCGCGTCAGGAAACCCTCCTGCTCGTCGTGTCGATTCTCGCTCATCAGCCCGGGGTCTCTGACCAGTTCTTCCGCTTGCGCTTCTTGCGCTCCTGCGGCACGAAGTGGGTCACGACGAACTTCTCGAGATGCTGGTAGACCTCGGGCGGGATCGGCACCGCGAAAACCTGGTCATCACTCTCGAGACAGACCGTGGCCGAATCGTGATCCGCGGTGACCCGGAACGGCGTCATCTCGCCATCTGGCGTCTCGTGACAGATGACGAACAACGCGGGGTTGTCGCCCGTCAGGTTGTACCAATACTCTTCGGCGAGATCGCGATACAGCAGCAACGGGAGGCCGGACCAGAGGTACTGCGCCTCGTCGTCGCTTTCGTACATCGGGCTGCGGCCAGTGCCTTTGCCGACGACGTGCTCGCCCGCAACCACGGACACCGCGCGCCAGCTCGGGACGGACCACCGTCCGCGCTTGACCTGCGTGCGCTCCATAATGACAGCTACGGTATGTCGATCTGGTTGGCTCATTTCTGCCAATATAGCGCAATGACGAGAGTGAGTATGATTTGACTTCCGGGAAGGCAGACAGCGAAGCGCAGGACGCGGCAGCTGCAACGGCCGGCGGCGAAGCGAACGGCGAAAATCAGCCGCGCTTCATGACGGTGAAGCAGGCGGCTGCCTACCTGCAGGTGAACGAAAAGAAAATCTACGCGCTGGTGCGCGAGGGCAAGATCCCGGCGACGAAGCTCACCGGCAAGTGGCTGTTCCCGCGCGATCTCGTCGATCAGTGGCTGCTCGAGTCGAGTCATGGCGGGTTGCTGACCGACCGTATCGTGATCGCGGGAAGCGACGATCCGCTGCTGTTTCGTGCCGTGACGCAAGTCGCCAACACGCTGCAGTCGAGGGCGCTGATCAGCTACGCAGCGACCGGCAGCCAGCTCGGCCTGATGCTGCTCGCACACCGGCGCGCGGACGTCTGTGGCATTCACTGGGGTCCTGCGGACGAGAGCTATCAGCGCCACCCCGCGCTGATCCGGCAATTCGTACAGGCGGGCGACTGGGCGCTGGTGCGACTGTTTCGGCGTGAGCAGGGCTTGCTGGTGACGCCAGGCCTGTGGTCGGCCGGGATGGGATTCGAAGGGCTGTTTCAGCGCGAGGTCCGCTGGGTCGAACGCCAGGAAGGTGCCGGCTCGCAGCGATTTCTGCGCGAGCTGATTTCGCGCCACGACCTGGATCCGGCAGACCGCCGGATCACCGGCCGCGCGAGCACGGAGCGCGAGGCGGCCTCGCTGGTCGCGATGGGGCAGGCGGAAGTGGGTTCGGGGGTGCGTGCCGCGGCCAACGAGTTCGGTCTCGACTTCGTGCCCATCGGCTGGGAGGCATTCGATCTTGCGCTGCACCGCGGTATCTTCTTCCGCAGGCTGTTTCAGCGGCTACTGGATTACCTGCGCGGCGACGAGTGCCGGCGGCAGGCAAACATGCTGGGCGGTTACGACCTCGCCGAGCTTGGCAATCTCGTCTGGACGGGCACCGACTGACGCGCCTGCGAATACCGGGGAGCGGGCAGCTTTTTGGGAGCGGGCCTCGGCCCGCGACCAGGTCGGGCTTCAAGAAGCGCCCCCGCAGAGACGTGCTCCTACTTACCCGTGTCGATCTCGTGGTCGATGACGTGCTCCAGCCCCAGTTCGGGGACGGTAAGCGTCATCCTGGCCTGCAGCTTTTCCGAGTCCGGCAGGGTGCCCGAGTCAACTGCCTCGCGCACGGCCTTTTCGATTTCACGTTGCGAGGTGATGCCCACGACCTTGAGGAACTTGCGTATTGCGACATTCAGGCGATCTTCGTCGATGCTTGTCATGCTGAAAAATACTCCATTACTCGTTGCCGGAGGCGCCGAGTTTGCGGTCCAGTGTCTTGCGGGAGATGTCCAGACGCCGTGCGGCGGCCGACTTGTTGCCGTCACTGGCCGCGAGAACGCGAGCCATGTGATGGCGTTTTACCTGCTCGAGGGTCCAGTCTAGCGGATAATCGTGGACCCCGGGGCGTCGCTGCGCGGGCTTTGCGAGCGCGCCGGCCGGCAGCCGGCCGAGCCGCAAGGTCTGCTCGACCACCTCGCGCAATTCCCGCACGTTTCCGGGCCAGTCATGCTCCGCGAGCCTGTCCAGCTCCGCGGGGCGCAACTCAAGCAACGGCAACGACATGTCGGCAGACAGCTTATTCGCAAAGTGCGCCGCGAGCAGCGGGATATCCGCCCGCCTTTCGCGAAGCGGCGGGAGTCCGATGCGAACCACGCTGAGCCTGTAATACAGATCCGCACGGAAACGGTGCGCGGCTGCCAGCCTGGCAAGACCTGTCGTTGCCGATGCGACGATACGGGTGCTGACCGGGTATATCGCATTCTCCTCAATGCTGCGCAGCAAGCCGGCCTGCAGGTCGGGGGACGCCTCATGAACGGCTTCGAGAAACAGGGTGCCGTCGCCCGACGTTTCCCGGGCATAACTGAGCAGCTCTCGCTGCAGGCCCGGTTCCGTGACTGCGCGGCAGTCGACAGACACGAAAGGGCCTTGCCGGCCGCTACGTTCGTGCAGCAACCGGGCCGCCAGTTTCCTCCCTGTGCCTGCTTCGCCCTCGATAAGTAACGTCGCAGGCGTGGCCGCGATGTGCTCGATCAGCGCCCGGATTGCCCGTATGGGCCCGCTGCTCCCGACCAGCATCTGCCGCGAATCGCCCATGCGAGCAGGAGCGCGCGCGGCGCATTCCCCGCAAATTGCGTTGATCTTTGCGACAAGTTCCTCGGTCGAGAACGGCCTCAAGAGCACATCCGATGCGCCATTCTGCAACGCTTCGATGGCGGTCTCGGCACTGGACCTATCTGCGATTAACAGGGTCTCGGACGGCAGGCCGTCGCAGACGTCGAGCACGTCACGGATTGCGCTCCAGGGGCCCTGGGGATCGATGACCACGAGCAGGTGAAAGCGGCAGCGCTGCGCCAGTTCGCGCGATTCGTCGATCGTCTGTGAACATTCCACCGTCAGAAAATGCCTTGCCAGCCGCCGTTGCAGGCGCGACACCTCGGAGCCATCACCGAGGAGAAGAATCGACTTGGACTGGGACACAAATTCTCCGGCTGACGGGTTTCGGCGGAAAGTTCGTCCAAAGCCTATGCTGTGGGTCAAATTGTCGCAAGGGCACGGTGACCGTCCGACTATTTGTTGCTGGCGTCGCGCCGAGGCATCTGAAAGAATGCTTTTTACCGTCCCGCCGGCACTCCAACCGGAACGCGTGCAGGGGCGGATGACCAATGCAAGGGGGGTGGTCGCGAAAACGTGGCCGGTTTCTGAGGATGAACGAGTTTTCGTCTGCTATCGTTGCGGCGCTGTCGATGATTGTGACGCTCGACGAGGGCCTGGTGGAAATCGTCCTGTTGTCCCTGCAGGTCAGCTTGGGCGCCGTCACGATCGCTTCGGTCATTGCGCTGCCGCTGGGCGCAGTCATTGCACTACAGAGCTTCCCCGGCCGACGCGGAGTCGTGATCTTGCTGAATGCGCTCATGGGTCTGCCGCCCGTAGTCGTAGGGCTCGTGGTATACCTGCTGTTGTCCCGCGCCGGGCCACTGGGCCCAATGGGTCTCCTGTTTACGCCGGCAGCCATGATTATTGCCCAGAGCATCATTGTCCTGCCGATCATTGCGGCGCTGTCGCGGCAGACGATCGCCGATCTGCACGAGGAATACGACGAGCACCTGCGGTCACTCGGCTGCACACCGATGCAAAGTGTGGCGACCTTGCTCTGGGACGGGCGTTTCCGATTACTGACGGCGATAATGGCGGGCTTCGGCCGCGCCATTGCCGAAGTCGGTGCGGTCATCATCGTCGGCGGTAACATCCAGCATGCGACGCGCGTGATGACGACCACCATCGCGCTGGAAACGAGCAAAGGGAATCTTGCCTTGGCGCTCGGCCTCGGATTGATACTCGTAACGCTGGCGCTGGGCGTGAACGCGACCGCCCTGGTGATTTCCGACGCGGCACGGCGGCGTTATGGTTGACGAAGCGCCCAGGACAGAAGCCTGCAGACAGGCGCCGCCGGACAGTAGTGATGACCATCCGCTGCTACCGCTGGTCGCGCGCGGGCTGCACTTTGGAATCAACGGCCGGACGATTATCAAGGACGTGTCGTTCTGGATAGGGTCCTCCGGCCGGACCGTAATACTCGGGCCGAACGGTGCCGGAAAGAGCGTGATGCTGCGCTTGTGTCATGGCCTGCTGAATCCGACCAGCGGGGAGATACGCTGGGGAGATCTTTCCGTTGCGCAGGCGCGCGAGCAACAGGCCATGGCAGCGCAACACCCTGTGTTGCTGCGTCGCACCGCGACCGGCAACCTGATGCACGTATTACGCGTGAAGGGCGTACCGCAGGAACAACGCCACGACATGGTCGAAGCCGCGCTGCATCAGGCTGGTCTCGAAGGCCTCGGCTCGAGGGCTGCGCGTACCCTGTCGGGCGGCCAGCAGCAACGCCTGGCAATTGCACGCGCCTGCGTGCTGAGACCGGAGGTGTTGTTACTCGATGAACCCACCGCAAACCTCGACCCGGCCGCCGTGCGTGGTGTCGAGGAACTCGTGCGTGCAGTGGCGGCGGCCGGCACGAAGATTTTGATGACTACGCACGACATTGCGCAGGCGAGGCGGCTCGCCACCGACGTCATGTTCCTGAATGACGGGCGTCTGCTCGAACATGCCCCGGCAGCGGAGTTCTTTGCGTCGCCCAAAGATCCGGCGGCGGCGCGGTTCCTGGCGGGAGAGTTGCTCGATTAGCATGACTCGGATGCAGGAGAGCAGAGCGCAATGATCGACAGACCGTCCGACAGCAACGACAACAAACTGTTTCCCAGGGGTTTCGTGAAGCGCCTGGTGGCGCTATTGATTGGCGTCATGCTCGCCGCGCTCGCCGCGAGCGATGAACCGCGGCCGATCACCGTCGCTTCGACGACATCCACGCAAAATTCGGGGCTGTTCGAGAGCTTGTTGCCGAAATTCACTGCGGAGACCGGTATTGAAGTTCGTGTCGTGGCTGTCGGAACCGGGCAGGCAATTCGCCTCGCGACGAACGGCGATGCCGACGTGCTGCTGGTCCACCATCTGGCGTCTGAGCGCAAGTTTGTGGCCGATGGGCTGGGCCTTGCCCGTCATCCGGTCATGCACAACGATTTCGTGCTCGTGGGCCCCGGCGACGATCCGGCCGGCATTCGCGGGATAACCGAGGTTACAACAGCGCTGCGGCGCATCGGCGACGGTGAGCACGTTTTCGTTTCCCGGGGTGACGACAGCGGGACGCATAAAAAGGAGCTTGAACTCTGGCGAGCGGCGGCCTTCGATCCGCGCCCGGCCAGCGGCGCCTGGTACCGTGAGTCGGGATCCGGTATGGGTACAACGCTCAACACGGCGAGCGCGATGGGCGGCTATACGCTGACGGATCGCGCGAGTTGGGTGAGCTTTGGCAACAAGGGCGGCCTGCAACCTCTCGTCGAGGGCGATACGCGCATGCACAATCCGTACAGCGTTATCGTCGTCAATCCCGAACGGCATCCCCACGTGCACGCAGTCGAGGCGCAGGCTTTCGCCGACTGGCTCATTTCCGAGCGAGGTCAGCGGGTGATCGCTGCCTATCGTGTCGATGGCCAGCAACTTTTCTTCCCCGACGCGGCCGCAACAAGCGGCCGTGCAGGCGCTGACTAGTTTGAGTCCCGCAGGCGCCGCTGTTCGTGACCGGGTTACCGGCGTAATCCTCGCCGGCGGCAAGGCCACACGTATGGGTGGCGTGGACAAGGGGCTCGTGCCGATCAACGGCCGGCCCATGATCGCCTGGGTGATCGACGCGCTGCGGCCCCAGGTGACGGACCTGCTGATCAATGCCAATCGCAGCCACGATCGCTACCGTGACTTCGGGTGCGCCGTGATCGACGACGGGGACAGTGACTTTCGGGGCCCGCTGGCGGGCATGGTCAGCGGCATGCGGGCCGCACGGACGCCTTACATCGCCGTCGTGCCCTGCGACTCACCGCTGATCGGCGCGGAACTCGTGCAACGACTGTATGCGGCAGCGGCGTCGTCGGGAGCGCCCATTGCGGTCGCCCACGATGGGGAGCGGCTGCAGCCGGTGTTTGCATTACTATCGCGCGACTTGCTGGACGACCTGGCTGGTTATCTCGACGAGGGAGAGCGTAAGATCGATCGCTGGTATGCCCGGCACGGTTACGAGAGGGTGGATTTCAGCGATGTGGCGGAGTCGTTCGCCAACATCAACGCGCCGGACGACAAGCGCGCACTCGAAGAGGCGCTCGCGCGACGTGTCCGGTCCTGAGCATAGAAGAAAGCGGGATATGAGCAGCAAGACTAACGCCGATTGTTGCGCCGACGGCCATGACGGCCCGGCACTGAAACTCAGCGATGCATTGAGCCGCATCCTGGCCGAAGTGCAACCCGTCGCCGGCCGTGAGATGCTCGCGGTGCGCAGCGCGCTGGGCAGGGTGCTTTCCACCGACGTCGTGTCGAGAATCAACGTGCCGTCGCACACCAACTCGGCCATGGATGGTTATGCACTTATTGGCGCCGAACTGTCGGCCGACGGTGAGACCAGCCTCTCGGTGATCGGCACGGCCGCTGCCGGGAGGCCCTTTGGCGGCAAAGTAGATTCAGGGCAGTGCGTACGCATCATGACCGGCGCGCCGATGCCTGCGGGCGCGGACACCGTCGTGATGCAGGAGAACGTCGTACGCGAGGGCGATGCGGCGTTCATCGGCGCCGGGCAAGAACCCGGCCAGCACGTGCGCCAGGCCGGTGAAGACATTGCCGCCGGCAACGTTGCCCTGAGCGCGGGTACCCGCCTGATGCCGGCGGAAATCGGTATCCTCGGATCGCTCGGCGTCAGCGAGGTCAGCGTGCGGCGGCGGCCACGCGTGGCATTCTTCTCCACCGGCGACGAACTCCGAAGCGTCGGCGAGCCGCTGGGCGAGGGCCAGATTTACGACAGCAACCGCTACACGATCTTCGGCATGCTGACGCGCCTCGGTGTCGAGGTACTCGACATGGGTGTCATCCGCGACGATCGGGATGCGGTAGAACAGGCGTTCGCGAAGGCGGCCGCCGAGGCCGACGCAATCGTGACTTCGGGTGGCGTTTCCGTCGGGGACGCGGACTACGTTGCCGAGACGCTGCAGCGCACCGGCACCGTGGGGTTCTGGAAAGTAGCAATGAAACCGGGGCGGCCGCTGGCATTTGGCCGCATCGCAGACGCACTGTTCTTCGGTCTGCCGGGCAATCCCAACTCTGTGATGGTGACGTTCTACCAGCTCGCGCAGCCGGCGCTGCAGGCTCTCGCGGGCATGCCGAATCCCGAGCCGCCGCTCACGATGCCGGCCATATCCGCATCTGCGCTGCGCAAGAAGCCCGGGCGCCGGGAGTTCCAGCGTGGCGTATTCTCGCGCGCCGACGATGGACGGCTCATCGTGCACAAGACGGGTCACCAGGGATCGGGCGTCCTGAGTTCGATGGCCGCCGCCAATTGCTTTATCGTATTGCCGGAAGACTCGGGCCCGGTATCCGAGGGTGACGAGGTCACAGTACAGCCGTTCGCCGCGTTCGTTTAAGCGGCTCACTGCGCGCAACGTAAACAACGAGCCCCATATGAGCAAGAATCCGAAAGAGCGCGAATTCGTCGCGCTGAATATCGCAGTACTGACCGTATCCGACAGCCGCACGGAAGAGACCGACAAGTCCGGCAAGCTGCTCGCCGGCAGGCTTACCGACGCCGGTCACCGGCTCGCCGAAAAGACGATCGTGCCTGACGACGTTTACAGGATTCGCGCCACGGTGGCCGCCTGGATAGCCGCGGACGATGTCGACGTCGTAATCACGACCGGCGGCACCGGGGTCACGGGTCGTGACGGCACGCCGGAGGCGGTGAGCCCGCTGCTGGACAAGACGATCGACGGCTTCGGAGAGACCTTCCGGGTGATCTCCTATCAGCAGATAAGAACATCGACGATACAGTCGCGCGCGCTTGCAGGTGTGGCAAACGGGACCTACGTGTTTTGCGTCCCGGGATCCACGGGCGCCTGCGCCACGGCCTGGGACGAACTGATCGGCGCGCAACTCGACATCCGCACGCGGCCCTGCAATCTCGCCGAATTGATGCCGCGACTGCTCGAGACGTGACCGGGCCATCTCGCGGTGCTGATGCGATGATGCTGCTGGTCGGCACGGCGAAGGGGCTGTTTCGCTTCAGCCGGGATACCGCGGACGAGCCGTGGCAAATCGACGGGCCGCATCTCGCGGGCTACGCCGTGCTGCACACGCTGGAAGCGCCGGACGGCAGACTGTTTGCCGCGACGTCGCACAAGATCTGGGGCGCACATATATATACGAGTGAGGACCGGGGGGCATCGTGGTCGTCGCTCGAGGCTGTGCCGCAACATCCGTCGTCCAGCGGCCGCGGTGCGACGAAGGCCATCTGGTACCTGGCGCTGGCGCGGGACGTGTTGTTTGCGGGTATCGACCCGGCCGGGCTGTTCCGCAGCGACGACGGCGGCAGGAGCTGGCAGCCGGTCGCCGGCCTCAACGAGCACCCGACCCGCTCGACCTGGGAGCCGTCGAAGGGATGTTTTGCGGTGCATTCTATCTATGTCGATGCCCTGCAGCCCGACAACATCGTCGCCGCCGTCTCGGCCGGCGGCGTCTATCGCAGTGAAGACGGCGGCGATACCTGGCAGCCCGCCAATGCGGGCGTGCGCGCCGAGAACCTGCCCGAGCCTTTCCCCGAAACCGGTCACAACGTGCACCGCGTGATCATGCACCCGCGGGTGCCGGGCCGGCTCTACCGCCAGTGCTACAACGGCACCTACAGGAGTGACGACGGCGGTCACAGCTGGACGGAGATCACCAGGGGCCTGCCGAGTGATTTCGGCTACGGGATCGTGGTCGACCCGAATGACCCGGATACCGTGTTCCAGATACCCGAGTCGAGCTCGCACCTGCGGGCGCCCGTCGACGGCAAACTGCGCGTGTACAGGAGCCGGGACGGCGGCGGCACGTGGGAGTCGGCGAGTGCGGGCCTGCCCGCGGAGCACGTCTACGTCACGGTACTCAGGGAGGCCATGGACATCGATTCCCGCGAGCCGTACGGGATCTATTTCGGGACGTCCGGCGGCCAGCTGTTTGCGAGCACGAATGCCGGTGACAGCTGGGACGAGCTTGCGAGTTACCTGCCGCGCGTGCTGAGCGTGAAGGCGACAAAAGGCGCGCCTCGATGACGGCCCTGATCGACGTGCTGGAGGCACGCGAAGGCGTCATTTGTGCCGTGGGCGCAGGCGGCAAGAAATCGGTCCTCTACCAGTTGGCGCGCGAGCATCCCGGCCGGGTGGCGCTGACGGCCACGGCACATACCACCGAATTTCCTGCCGACCTCGCGGTGCAACAAATCGTCGACGTTGATGCGCGGCTCCAGGACAGGGTCGGGGCCGCCGATCCGTCGCGTTCCGTCGCCTATGCGTGCCCGTCGAGCAAGCCGGGCCGGCACGCAGGCGTAACGCCTGCGACGATCCGGGCCATCCACGATGCCGGCGGCTTTGCCGCGACCTACGTGAAGGCCGACGGGGCGCGGATGCGCTGGATCAAAGCGCCGACGCCGGATGAGCCGATCCTCGTGCCGGGGGCCGATATCGTGATCCCGGTGGTCTCGGCACGCGCGATCGGCGAGCCGCTGGGTGAGCGGGTGGCGCATCGCGTTGACCACGTTGCGGCGGTCACGGGCATCGTGCCTGGCGAGACGCTCACGCCCGAGGCGGTGGGGCGGCTGCTCGCCAGCGAGCAGGGTTCCCTGCAGCGCACGGGTGGTGCACGTGTTGCGCCGGTAATAAACATGGTCGACAATGAAAACCAAGAAGAAATGGCGCGAGCCGCAGCCAGTGCGGCAATCGCGATGACATCACGCTTCGATCGCGTGGTGCTCTGTTGTCTGCGACGACCTGAGGGGCCGGTCGTCGCTGTGGTGACCGGATGAGTAACGTAACTGTACGCATACCTACACCGCTTCGACCGTTCGTCGAAGATGCGCCGGTGCTCGACGCCGACGCCGACACGGTAGGGGCGGCGCTGGAGCAGATCGGTGCGCGGCACCCCGGGTTCCTGCAGCGCGTTGTCGTGAGCGAAGGCGAACTCCGGCCGTACGTAAATGTCTTCGTCGGGTCCGAGAACGTGAAGTCGTTTTCCGGGCTCGATACGCCGGTAAGCGACGGTGACGTCGTCAGTATTATTCCCGCGGTAGCGGGCGGTTGAAAAAACGCGCCGAGCCATTGGGGGGTCCAGGTATGCACGTGGCAGAAAATCATTTGCTCGACCGGATGAATCGCGGTCTGCGCGACTTGCGGATCTCCGTGACGGATCGTTGTAATTTCCGCTGCACCTACTGCATGCCGGAAGAGAAGTATCACCGCGATTTCCGCTTCCTGAAGACGAAAGAGCGGCTGAACTTCGCCGAGATCGTGCGTCTCGCCGGGCTGTTCACCGCGGCCGGCGTGCGCAAGCTGCGCATTACGGGCGGAGAGCCTTTGCTGCGGCCGGCGCTCGGCGATCTCATCGGCGATTTGCGGGCCTTGCCCAACATCGAGGAGATCGCGCTGACGACCAACGGCATCCTGCTGGGGCAGCATGCCGCGGGGCTCAAGGCCGCAGGCCTGGATCGCGTGACGGTGAGCCTCGATTCGCTGGACGATGAGGTCTTCGAGCATATGAGCGGTGGCCGTGGCGGCCTGAGCCGGGTTATGGACGGCATCGATGCCGCACTGGAAGCCGACCTCACGCCGATCAAGATCAACGCGGTCGTGCAGCGCGGCGTCAACGACGACACCGTGGTGCAGTTGCTCGAGCGATTTCGCGGCACCGGCGTCATCGTGCGCATGATCGAGTACATGGACGTCGGCAACATCAACCACTGGCAGGAGTCGGACACCGTGCCGTCCGCGGAACTGCGGGCGCGCATCGGCGAACGCTGGCCGCTGCGCTCCGAGCGCAGCAATTACGACGGTGAAGTCGCCACCCGCTATCTCTATGAGGACGGCGCGGGTGAAGTCGGCTTCATTTCATCGGTAAGCGAGCCGTTTTGCGGCAGCTGTCACCGCGCGCGCCTGTCGTCCGACGGCCAGTTGTTTACCTGCCTGTTCGCTACCGCGGGCACCGACCTGAGGCAGCCGCTGCGGGAGGGCGCTACCGACGAAGAGCTATTCAGCATCATTCACCGCATCTGGACGCGGCGCGCCGATCGTTACAGCGAGCAGCGCGCCGAGCTGATCAAGCATGGGCGTGAGATCCAGAAGCCGGAGATGTACTACATCGGCGGCTGAAGAAAGGGGACAGTGACTTTAAGTGCCAGGCGCCCCGCCTGGCACTTAAAGTCACTGTCCCCTAATTGCCCGGGTTGAACGCGTAGTGCAGCACGATGCCGATGAATACCACCATACCGATGTGGCGGTTGTGCAGGAACGCTTCGAAGCAACCGGCGGGCTGGCGATCGCGCGCCAGCCACAGGTGGTACAGCATCAGTCCCGCTGAAACGGCGACCGCGCCGTAATACCAGGGCCCCAGTTCTGCGCGCAGGCCGATGAGTACCAGGGCGAGGATCATCACCAGCTGCAGGCCGGCAATCACGAACAGGTCCATGTCGCCGAACAGCAGGGCGGTCGACTTGACGCCGACCTTGCGGTCGTCGTCGCGGTCGACCATCGCATAGAACGTGTCGTAGATAACGGCCCACACGAGTATTGCGCCGAATACCAGCCAGGCCAGTTGCGGTGTGCCGCCCGTGTGCGCGGCGAACGCCATCGGTGCTGTCCAGCCGAATGCCGCACCAAGAATGAACTGCGGTATCGACACGAATCGTTTGAAAAACGGGTAAGCGATCGTCAACGCTGCTGCGACGATGGCCAGCAGCTGCGCGGGCCGGTTCAGCATGGTCGCGAGACCCACGGCGACGAAGCCGAGCGCCGCAAACAGGGTCAATGCTTCCATGGGCAACACCGCGCCGGAAGCGATCGGCCGTGTGCGCGTGCGCTCGACGTACGGGTCGATGTCGCGGTCGACGTAGTCGTTGAGTACGCAGCCCGCGGAACGCATGACGACCACACCGAGCACGAACACGACGAACAGTCCGGGATCCGGATGGCCTTCTCCCGCGAGCCACAGCGCCCACAAGGTCGGCCAGAGCAGCAACCAGGTGCCGATAGGCCTGTCCAGGCGCATCAGCTTGGCGTAGTTGCGGAGCTGGGAAACGATATCGGGAGCGAAATTGCCGACCACGAATTTCATCGCGGCTAAACTACCAGAACCCAGCCGTTCTCGCCTAGCCGCTAGACTTTTCCGTAACGCCCAACATCACCCAGCCAGCGGCGTATGATCGCCGCGCTCCTGGCCGGAGCATCGCGCGTTATTCGCTCCGCGACGAGCTGAACCCTGGGCATCAGCTCTGCATCGCGAATGAGGTTGGCGATGCGATAGTCGGGCAGGCCCGTCTGGCGCGTGCCCAGCAGTTCGCCGGGACCGCGCAGCTCGAGGTCGCGCTGCGCGACGACGAAGCCGTCGTTGGTGTCGCGCAGCACGGCCAGGCGCGTCTTCGCAGCTGCGCCCAGCGGCGGCTTGTAGACGAGCACACAGTGGCTTTGCGCGGCCCCGCGGCCGACCCGGCCGCGCAGCTGATGCAGCTGCGATAGTCCCATGCGTTCGGCATTCTCGATGATCATGAGGCTCGCGTTCGGTACGTCGACGCCGACCTCGATGACGGTCGTCGCCACCAGGAGCTGGATCAACCCCTCCTTGAAAACGCGCATACCGCGTTCTTTTTCCGCAGGACGCATCCGGCCGTGCACGAGGCCTACGCGCAGTTCGGGCAATGCGGCGGTAAGCATCTCGTAACTGGCTTCCGCCGCCTCGTAGTCCAGCACTTCTGATTCCTCGATCAACGGGCACACCCAGTACGCCTGTTGCCCGGTTTCACACGCGGCGCGCACGCGTTCGATAATTTCGTCCCGCCGCGTTTCGGGAATGGCGACTGTCTTGACGGGCTGCCGGCCGGGGGGCAGTTCGTCAATGATGGAAACGTCGAGATCCGCGTATGCGGCCATCGCGAGCGTGCGAGGAATGGGTGTCGCCGTCATGACGAGCTGGTGAGGATGGCCGTCTTCACCGATACCTTTCTCTCTCAGCGCCATGCGTTGATGCACGCCGAAACGATGTTGCTCATCGATTACAACGAGCCCGAGCTTGTGAAAGCTGACGCCTTCCTGGAACAGTGCGTGCGTGCCGACGACCAATGGCGCGCTGCCGTCGGCTATCGACGCGAGCGCTTCGCGGCGCGCCGCCGCCTTCTGGCTGCCGGCGAGCCAGGCCGGTTCCAGGCCGATCGGCCGGAACCAGTCGGAGAAGCTGCGCCAGTGTTGTTCGGCGAGCAGCTCGGTCGGCGCCATGATCGCGGCCTGCAGCCCGCACGCCATCGCCTTGAGACAGGCAATCGCGGCAACGACAGTCTTGCCGGAACCGACGTCGCCCTGGATGAGACGCATCATCGGGTGTGGCGACTGCATGTCGCCGAGGATCTCTTCCGTGACGCGCTGTTGTGCGCCCGTCAGCCTGAAAGGCAGCTTGTCGACGAATGCGTCGACCTGTGCCTGTCCGCCGCTGATCGCCGGCGCGGATTCCGTGTCCGCGAGTGCCCGCAGGTTCTTGAGGCTGAGGTAGTGGGCGAGCAGCTCTTCGAAGGCCAGGCGCTGCTGGCAAGGGTGGCGGCCCGCCACCATGAGCATGACGTCAGCGTCCGGCGGCGGCCGGTGCAGGTAGAGAATCGCCTCGGCCAGGGAGGGCATCGCCAGTTCCCGGCGTATTGCATCGGGCAGTAGCTCCTGCGGCGGTTTGCGCTGCATCGCGGTCAGGGCCTGCTCCGTGAGATTGCGCAGCCGCCCCTGCTGCACGCCCTCGGTCGCCGGGTAGATCGGTGTGAGCGAGTCGTCGACAGCCGGATCCCGGTCTTCGCGCAACAGGCGATATTCCGGGTGGATCATTTCGAACCCGGCGCGCCCTTTGCGCACCTCGCCGAAACAGCTTACCCGTACGCCGGCCTGGAACTGGGCCTGCTGGCTGCGCGAGAAATAAAAGAAGCGCAGGGTCAACTGGCCGCTGCCGTCGCCGATGCGTACCAGCAGGTTGCGGCGGCCGCGAAACGCCGTTTCTGCCAGCAGGACCTCGCCCGCAACGAGGCAGCGCTCGCCGGCAACAACTGCGCCGAGTTTTACGAGCTGCGTCCGGTCCTCGTACCGCAGCGGCAGCAGGAACAACAGGTCCTCGACACGGAAAAGACCGAGCCGCTCGAGCTTTTTCGCGAGCGCCGGCCCGACACCGGCGAGGGCGGTCAGCGGCGAGTCGGGTTCCAGCGTCACCGGGTAATAGCGAGTATCGCGTCCGCCTCCACGTCGACGTCTTTGGGCAATGACGCTACGCCGACGGCGGCGCGAGCCGGGAACGGTTTTTTGAAGTAGTCCTCCATCACGGCATTGACCATCGCGAAATTGCCGAGATCCGTGAGGAACACCGTCAGTTTGACAACGTCGTCGAGCGAGCCACCGGCGGCTTCCGCCACCGCGGCCAGGTTGTCGAAAACCCGCCGGGCGCGCGACTCGAAGTCGCCGTCGACGACTTCCATCGTTACGGGATCGAGAGGGATCTGGCCGGACAGGAACACGAGCCCGTTCGCTTCGATCGCCTGGGAGTAGGTACCAATTGCCGCTGGCGCGTTATCTGTATGAATCGCTGCTTTGCTCATGAGTGCTCTTTGGTTGTTGGTCAGGCGCAATCCCTGGCGACGCGTACGACGTTCTGCATGTTGCGCACGTCACGCAGGATGCGTGCGAGGTGCTTGCGGTCCTTTACCTTGATAAGGAAAGAGAGGACCGAACAATCATCATGCCGGCCGATAACCTCGACCTGCTCGATGTTGGAGCCGGAGTCGCCGATCGTGGCCGCCACTTCGGCGAGCACACCCGGCTTGTTGATCGTCTCGACCTTTATCTGGCTCGCAAATTCTCGATCGATGTTCTTCTCCCAGCTGCAGGCGAGCCACTTTTCCGAGTGCTTGCGGAAGTTCGAGAGGTTGCCGCAGGTGTTTTGGTGAATCACGACACCGCGCCCGCTGCTGAGGTATCCCATGATGTCGTCGCCCGGTATCGGGTGGCAGCATTTTGCGTAGCTGACCACCATCCCTTCGGTGCCGGCGATCGTCAGGCTCGCATGGCTCGTCCGCGGCCTGCCTTCATCGTCCATGCCGAGCAACATGCGCGCAGTAAGCGGCGCCAAGCGCTCGCCCAGGCCGAGCTGTTCGAATAACTCGGATGTGTTGTTCAGGCCCAGTTCCTCGAGCGCAGCTTTCATGCGGACCTTGCCAACTTTGCGCAGCGACGAGTCGAGATCCTTCAGCGCCCGGTCGAGCAAGCGCTTGCCGAGATCGATCGACTCGGCCGAGCGCATTTTCTTCATGTAATTGCGGATCGCCGTCCTGGCCTTGGCGGTACGAACGAAAGTCAGCCAGTTAGGGTTCGGTTTCGCGCCGCGACTCGTCACAACCTCCACCGTCTCGCCGTTGTGAAGTTCGGTACGAAGCGGCACGAGACCGCGATCGACTTTTGCCGCCACGCAACGGTTGCCGATATCGGTATGTACAGCGTACGCGAAGTCCACCGTGGTCGAACCCTTGGGCAACGGCATGATGTCGCCCTTGGGCGTGAATACGTAGATCTTGTCGGGGAACAGGTCGACTTTGACGCTCTCCAGAAACTCCTCGGAGGTTCCCGATTTCTGCAGCTCCGCAAGATTCGCGAGCCACTGGCGAGCACGGCGTTGCGGTGTCGCGTCTTCCTTGTCTTCGGCCTTGTACTGCCAGTGGGATGCGACGCCCGACTCAGCCACATGGTCCATGTGGCGGGTGCGGATCTGGACCTCCAGCGGCAGACCTTTGGGCCCGAACAAAGTCGTATGCAGCGACTGGTATCCGTTGATGCGGGGGATGGCGATGTAGTCCTTGAAGCGGCCGGGGACAGGTTTGTAAAGGCCGTGCACCAGTCCCAGTACTTTGTAACAGGTATTGACGTCATCCACGATGATGCGGAAACCATAGACGTCGACGATGTCCGAGAGCAAACGCTTCTTCTCGGCCATCTTCTTGTAGATGCTGTAGAGATGTTTCTCCCGGCCGATCACCTGGCCGTCGACTCCGTCCGCCTCGAGCGTCTTGATCAGTTCTTCGGAAATACGTTTGACGATCTGGCGCTGACTGCCCTTGCTCTTCTTCAGTGCCCGTTCGAATACCCGGTAGCGCAGCGGGTGCAGATTGCGAAAGCCGAGATCCTCCAGTTCGACTTTGAACCGATTGATACCCAGCCGGTTGGCGATTGGCGCATAGATGTCGAGCGTCTCGCGGGCGATGCGTTTACGCTTGCTGGCAGGCATGGCTTCGAGCGTCTTCATGTTGTGCAGGCGGTCGGCGAGCTTCACGAGGATGACCCGTATGTCCTCGATCATCGCCAGCATCATCTTGCGGAAGCTTTCCGCCTGCGCTTCGGCGCGCGAGCGAAACTGAATCTGATCGAGCTTGCTGACGCCGTCGACCAGTAGCGCCACTTCACGACCGAATTCGTCTTCTATCTGCTCGAGGGTGGCGTCGGTGTCCTCGACGGTGTCGTGCAGTAGCGCCGCCATGATGGCCTCGGAATCGAGGTACATCTCGGCCAGCGACTGCGCCACGGCGACCGGGTGGGAAATGTAGGGTTCGCCGGTCTTGCGGGTCTGTCCTTCGTGCGCCGCCGCCCCGAACTCATAGGCACGCACGACCGTATCGATCTGTTCCTGTGGCAGATACGTCTGCAGCGCGTCTACGAGATGCCGCATGCCGTGGTCACGCTTCGACGCGCCCGGCAGTTTGGACAATATGGTGGCGGCGTAATCCATACGCCAATCATACCCGCGAAAAGCCGCGGGTAGCGCGTCAGTCGCCGATCGAAATACCGCGAACCGGGAGTAAGTCGTCACCCGTGTCGACGGACTGCAGCAGGTCGTCCGTCGGCGGCTGGTCGATCTCGTCGAGAATGGCCGGCGTCACGTGACCCTCCGCGATTTCGCGCAGGGCAATAACCGTGGGCTTGTCGTTCTCGAGTTCGACCATGGTGTCAGCGCCATGGGCGATGCGCCGCGCACGCTTGGCGGCCACGAGCACCATCTCGAAGATGTTATCGATGTTTTCCAGGCAGTCTTCGACCGTAATTCTGGCCATTTCTGGGTTTCCTTTCTCATATCCGGTGCATCGGCCGCCGGAAGCATGGATTCAAACGAGGCCGCGCAGCGTAGCCCAGGGGGCGGCGCGATATCCAGCCCTTATAACCAACAGTTATGAGGTACTTCGGTCGAGGAACACCCCGCCTGCCGGCGCAGGCGCGTGGTCAGCCGCGAAAAAGATTCGGAGCGGCCCGCGTTCTCAGGCCAGGAGTTTGTCAGCGGCTTCTCCGACCGCCGGATGGGTCGTGGCGCTCGCGGCACCGCGCCCGGCCAGCACGGCTTCGAGATCGGCCACGGCCTGGTCGAGGTCGTCGTTAAATATGACGTAGTCGAACTCGTGCCAGTGCGACATGTCGGAGAGCGCATCGCGCAGCCGCCGCTGGATAACCGCCTCCGTGTCGGTGCCTCGGCTGCGCAGCCGCCGCTCCAGTTCCTCCCGCGACGGCGGCAGGATGAACACGGTGACGCACTCGGGCATGGCGTTGCGCACCTGCTGTGCGCCCTGCCAGTCGATCTCGAGTATCACGTGATGTCCGTCGCCGAGATGTTGCTCGACCTGTTCACGGCTGGTCCCGTAGAAATTATCGAACACCTCTGCCGATTCGAGTAGCGCCCCCCGCGCGCGAAGGCGATCGAACGCTTCCTTGTCGACGAACAGGTAATCGACGCCGTGGGCCTCGTTGCGGCGTTTCGGCCGGGTGGTATAGGAAATCGAAAACCTGAGCTCCGGGTTGCGCGTCGTCAGCGCTTTTACAAGCGTTGTCTTGCCGGCGCCGGACGGCGCGGCAATAACGAATAATCGGGTGGGGGCAATGGACATATTGCAGGCTATTCGACGTTCTGAATCTGCTCACGCATCTGTTCGATCAGGACTTTCAACTCGACGGACGCTCGGGTGGTCTCCGTGTCGTTCGATTTCGACGCAAGCGTATTGGCCTCGCGGTTGAGTTCCTGCATGAGGAAGTCGAGGCGCCTGCCCACGGGTTCGTCGCGCGCCACGATGTCGCGTATCTCGACGAGGTGACTGTCGAGACGGTCGAGTTCTTCATCGACGTCGAGTTTCTGGGCGATCAGTGCGAGTTCCGTTTCGAGCCTTGCGGGATCCGCTTCGACGTTGAGCTTTTCGATTCGCTCGCGTTGTCTCGTGCGCGCCGCTTCGAGTACCTCGGGCATGCGTGCCCGCACCGACTCCGATAGGGAAACTATGTCGGTACAGCGGGATTCGAGCATCTCGGCAATGCGGCTGCCCTCGCTGGCCCGCATTGAGCAGATGGCAACGAGTGCTTTTTCGAGCAGCGGCAGCGCTGCCTCGAATAGCGGCTCGGCCTCGATCTCCGCTTGCTCGACGACGCCCGGCCAGCGCAGCACATCGAATGGATTGACCGCGCCCGTTGCCGGAAGCGCCGCGGACATTTCCTTGATGCGTTTGCCAATGAGTTCCACGAGCCCGGTATTGATCTGCAATTCCGCCTGCCGGTCGAATGCGCGGCGAAAGTGCAGCGAGCATTCGACCTTGCCGCGATTCAGATTCGAGGTGACCGCCTACCGGAAAGCCTGCTCGTGGGCGCGCATTTCGTCCGGGAGCTTGAACTGCACGTCGAGGTATCGATGGTTCACCGCGCGTATTTCCCAGGTCAAGGCGCCGATTTGCACCTCGGCGGATTCGCGCGCAAAGCCTGTCATACTGTGTAACATTGGCACCTGTCTCCGGTTGTGACGCATTGATCACGTTTTTTGAAAATAAGAGCGGGCATACTTCTGCCCCTTCACGCGGGACCGTGGTACGTCTCGGCAGCCGAACATTCTAAGCGCACCCCACTATGCAGGTCGAATACGCAAAAGTTTCCGCACTCGGTGACAGGCAGGACAACCAGGACCGGGCTGCCGTTGTCGTTGCGGACGAGGCCGCGATCATGCTCGTATTCGACGGCATGGGCGGGCACTCGGACGGCGCCCGCGCCGCCGAGACGGGCCTGAAGATCGTGCAGGACCTGTTCATGTCCTCCACGCTGCCGGTCTTCGATCCACATGGCTTTCTCTACTCGGTACTCGCTCGAGCACACGATGAAGTCGTAGCCCTCGGCAGCGAGGTGGCGGTGGATTTCCGGCCTCGTGCGACCTGCGCCATTTGCCTGGTACAGGAAGGCGGGGCGTACTGGGCGCACATCGGTGACAGCCGTATCTACCAGGTCCGCGACGGGCAGGTGCTTACCCGATCCCGAGACCACAGCCACGTCGAAGTGCTGATCCAGGAGGGCGCCATCACCGAAGAGGAGGCGCAGGACCACCCGATGCGCAACTTCGTAGAGTGCTGTATCGGCGGCGACGCCCCGGTTCCTGACATGTCGATAACGAACAAGAAGAGCTTGCTGCCGGGCGACGTACTGCTCGCATGCACCGACGGACTCTGGTCCGGCCTGAGCGATGACGACGTCGCTGAAATTGCCGCACCCGGTGAAAACAACCTCGGGGATAATTTGAAAGCGCTCAGCATCAAGGCGTTGAACGTAAATTCGCCCTACAGTGACAACACGACGGGCACCGCGCTGCGGTGGCTGAGCGACTGATACACAAAAAGCAAAGAGCGGAGAGCGATGATGCGCCCTAGCGGCCGGCAGGCGAACGAGATTCGCCGAGTATGTTTTACACCCGATTTCACTCGTCACGCGGAAGGTAGCGTGCTGGCGGAATTCGGTGACACGCGCGTGCTGTGTACAGCGAGCGTCGAGGATCGTGTTCCCATGTGGATGCGCGGCAAGAACAAGGGCTGGGTCACGGGTGAATACGGCATGTTGCCCCGATCGACGCATACGCGATCGGCGCGCGAAGCAGCCCGCGGCAAGCAAAGTGGCAGGACCCAGGAAATAGCCCGACTGATCGGCCGGTCGCTTCGCGCCGTAACCGATCTCGAGGCGCTCGGTGAACGCATGGTGACCCTGGACTGTGACGTCATACAGGCCGACGGCGGCACGCGTACTGCGGCCATCAGCGGCGGATACGTCGCGCTCGCCCTGGCGATGCACCGGCTGGTCGCTTCGAAGCGGGTCAGGAAGAATCCGCTGCACGGCCGCGTCGCTGCCGTGTCTGTCGGTGTCTACCGCGGTATCCCGATGCTCGACCTCGACTATGACGAGGACTCCGAGGCCGAGACCGATATGAACGTCGTGATGAACGAAGCGGGCCGCTTTATCGAGATACAGGGCACGGCCGAGGGCCACGCGTTCAGCGACGACGAACTGTCGGAGATGCTCGGTCTCGCGAAAACCGGCATAGAGCACATCATCTCCGCACAGGACGAAGCGCTCGCCGGCGCCGGCGGCTGAAGCCGTGCCGATGCCCGGAAAGGTCGTCCTTGCCACGGGCAATCCGGGCAAGGTGCGGGAAATCCAGCGCATTCTCGGCGACCTCGGCGTGGAGGTCGTGCCGCAATCCGAACTCGGTGTGGGTGATGCGGATGAGACCGGTGCGAGTTTTGTCGCGAACGCGTTGATCAAGGCGCGGCACGCGTCGTTGATAACCGGACTGCCCGCGATCGCGGACGACTCCGGTCTCGTCGTCGACGCACTCGGCGGCCGGCCCGGCGTTTACTCGGCGCGCTACTCCGGAGCCGATGCGACCGATGAAAGCAATATCGACAAATTACTGCGCGAATTAGAGGGCGTGCCCGGCGAGCAGCGCACGGCCGCTTTCCACTGCTGTGCGGTGTTCGTATCCGCCGACGACGCGACGTCATTGGTTGCGGAGGGCCGCTGGACAGGCACGATCCTGGAGCAACGGCGCGGTACGGAAGGATTCGGTTACGACCCCGTATTCTTCGACCCCGAGTGCGGCAGAACCGCGGCCGAACTCGGGCCGGAATTGAAAAACGCTCGCAGTCACCGCGGTAAGGCGCTGACCGCGCTCGCCGAAATGCTGCGAGAGCATTTTGTCTGAAGCAGCGACATTGCCGCTGTCGCTGTATGTGCACCTGCCATGGTGTGTGCGGAAGTGTCCCTATTGCGACTTCAATTCCTACCGGGGCGGAGACGATGCAAGCCGCCGACGCTACCTCGACGCACTCTGCAGGGATCTCGAATCGGAAGCGGCCAGGGCCGGTAGCCCGCCTCTGGTCAGCATCTTTCTCGGCGGCGGCACGCCAAGCCTCTTTCGTGCCGACGAGATCGCTCGCCTGCTGGATGTTTCGCGATCGCATTTTGCGCGGGTGGACGATATCGAAATCACTATGGAAGCGAATCCGGGCGGTATGGAGCGAGACGACCTCAGGGGTTATCGCGATGCCGGCGTGAATCGACTGTCGATTGGCGCCCAGTCGTTCGATCCCGGCGCGCTCAAAACCCTGGGCCGTGTCCACGGCGTCGAGGACATCGGCCTTACGGTGCGGGAGGCTGCGGATGCCGGATTCGACAACGTAAACATCGATCTCATGTATGCATTGCCCGGACAGGACATTGCCGCTGCGCTCGCCGACATCGACGCGGCAGCCTCATTGCAGCCCACGCACCTGTCCTGGTACCAGCTGACGCTGGAGCCGAATACCGTGTTTCATACGCGCCCGCCTCAGGGCCTGCCCGACGAAGACCTGGCGTATGCGATACAGCAGGCCGGGGAGGCCAGGCTCGCCGAATTCGGCTTCGAGCGCTACGAAGTGTCCGCCTATGCCCGGGACCGCCGCCGCTGCCGCCATAACCTCAATTACTGGTCATTCGGGGATTACCTGGCCGTTGGCGCGGGGGCGCACGGCAAACTCTCGACGTCAGCGGGCGTCGTCCGTTACAGGAAGACCGCTAATCCGCTGCAATACATGCAACAGGTCGAAAGGGGCGCCGAACAGGGCGCGGCGGAGCCCTTGAGCGACAGCGACCTGTTGTTCGAGTTCATGCTCAACGCGCTGAGGCTGGTCGACGGGTTCGATGAGCAGCTATTCGTCGAGAGGACCCGGCTGCCGCTCCCGGTGTTGCGGGCGCGGCTGGCCCCACTTGCGAAGCGTGGCCTGGTTGCCGGCGGAGAAGGCGGTCTGTGGCGTCCGACGTCGAAAGGACAGCAGTTTCTCAACGACCTTCAGGCGCATTTTCTTCCCGACTGAGCGGATGAGCGGTTCTACCGGCCCGGTCCATTTATGCACATTGCTGCGCGCATCCCTATATTTTCAGTGTCAGAGGCACTCAAATTCACTCCGAGCGTCGAGAAACGCCAATAACGTATTGATTATATAGAATTTATTAAAATGGACACAAAATAGTCATATTGACATGTGGCTTTGAAAATCCGCACCTTAGGGCACCCGTTCAAATTTCTTCCACAGGTTTATCCACAGCTTCTGTGGATAATGTGGCGCGTCCGGCGGGGCGTCGTGTGGACACTTGCGGTGGCCCTCACTTAGCTATATCCTACGCGGCCCTTTTAGACGGCACCGAAGAGACATTCAGCCATGAAAGCCGATATCCATCCCAACTACGCGGACATCAAGGTCACCTGCAGTTGCGGTAATGAATTCACGACGCGTTCGACGCTCGGCGAGGATCTCATCATCGAGGTCTGCTCTTCCTGTCATCCTTTCTATACGGGCAAGCAGAAGATCGTCGATACGGGTGGCCGCGTTGACAAGTTCCGCCGCAAGTACGGCATGAGCTAAGCCTCCCGGCGTTTCCCGGGGCAGATCGCACCCCGCCCCCGCACACCCGCACATTAGACATACGGTTAATCCCTAGGTCACGCAGACCCGGGCTTTGGTATCCTTGTGGGCCGATTTCCGCAACCGCCGACACCAGAAAGGGACAACCATGACAGAGGAATCTTTTCGACTGATCAACCCAGACGGTCGCGAACTCGAACTGCCTGTCCACAAGGGCACCACCGGCCCGGACGTCGTCGATATTGGCAGGCTGTATCAGGACCAGGGCGTGTTTACCTACGACCCCGGTTTCATTGCGACAGGTAGCTGCGCATCTGACATAACCTTCATCGACGGTGAGAAAGGCATCCTGATGTACCGGGGCTACCCGGTCGGGCAGCTTGCCGAACATTCGAACTTCATCGAAGTTTGTTACCTGTTGCTCAATGGCGAGTTACCGACGGCGAGTGAGCTCGAGGAATTCGATACGACGATTCGTACTCACACCATGCTCAACGAGGGCATGCTCAATTTCTTCAAGGGCTTCCGCTACAACGCCCATCCGATGGCGATGCTGTCGGCCGTCGTCGGCTCCATGTCGGCGTATTACCACGACACGACTGATGTGCATAACCCCGAGCACCGCGACATCTTCGCGCACCGGATAGTTGCCAAGCTGCCGACGATTGCGGCGGCCGCTTACAAGCTGAGTGTCGGCCAGCCGTTTATGTACCCGAAGAACGGCCTCAACTACACAGAGAATTTCCTGCAGATGATGTTCTCCGTGCCGGCCGAGCCCTATGAAATCGACCCGATCCAGGCTGAGGCACTCGACCTGTTATTCATTCTCCACGCTGACCACGAACAGAACTGTTCAACGTCGACGGTCCGCATGGCGGGAAGCTCCGGTGCAAACCCTTACTCGGCGGTTGCCGCCGGTATCTCGGCCTTGTGGGGGCCGGCTCATGGCGGCGCCAACGAAGCCGTCCTGAAGATGCTCGACGAGATAGGCGACGTCAGCCATATCGATAAGTATATCGCCAAAGCCAAGGACAAGGACGACTCGTTCCGCCTCATGGGTTTCGGCCATCGCGTTTACAAGAACTTCGATCCGCGCGCCACGATCATCCGCGAGATGGCGCACAAGGTGCTCGATGCTCTGCCCAATAATAACGAGACGCCGCTTTTCGAACTGGCGCGAGAGCTCGAGGAGGTGGCGCTCAACGACGACTACTTCAAGGAGAAGAACCTGTATCCGAACGTCGACTTTTACTCGGGCATCATCTACAAGGCGCTCGGCATACCGACGTCGATGTTCACGGTCATGTTCGCGCTCGGCCGTTCGGTCGGGTGGGTTTCGCACTGGCGCGAGATGATTTCCGACCCGAACCAGAAGATCGCGCGGCCGCGGCAGCTGTACGTCGGCGCCGCGGAACGCGACTACGTTGCGGTGGAGAAGCGCTGAGGCTTTAGCTGCGGGCGCCCCGGCGGCTAGCGCAATAATTCCCGCACGGCTTTCTGGTCGGCGCGCTTCATAGGCTTGCCGTCGACGGGGCTGATCGGCGCCTGGCGGATACCGTCGACCGGGAATACCGTCGCCTGTACCGACGCTTCGCCGTGATGAAACTCGAATCCGGCATAGGTCTCGATGCGGTTGCGCCGGCTCTTGAGGCGCCGCTCGTAGGGCCTGTAAATCAGGCCGTTCTGATCGAGGGCATGGGCGACCGACTCCGCGTTGTCCGCAAAGACGTGCAGGTTGACGGCGGAGTTTGCGTCGGCGGTGCCGTTGAGAACCGGACCGACCAGGCGAGGCGTGAACGGCGCCAACATCTCCATCGCCGACAGTGCGGCCTGCCGCATGGTCTGCAGCAGGTCAGGGTGCGAGTCGGCAGCAAAAAGCTGCAGGTGCTCGCTCACCGCCTGCTCGATTTCGGCGTTACCCGGCAGCGACCCGCGATCGCTCAGGCCGAGCCGTTCAGCCGCCTTCTTCTTCGCAAGGCCGAAGTCGCGAATGCCCTGGTTGATGATAATGCGCGCGGTTTCCTGCGCAACCATAAGGCGCGCACGTTCGTTACCGTTGGTCTTCTTCTTCCTGGCCATCGACTAAAAAAGGGATTCTTCCGGCTCTTCGGGTTCCTCGCTGCCGTCGTCCTCGCCTGTTTCGTCTCCGATACCCGTGGTGTCGTTAAAGATGTCCGGCAGTTCCTCGACGGTCTCGCACTCGGGCACGTGCTCCTCCCGGAATACCTCGAACGTAACATTGTTCTGTCCGGCGCGAGCCGGGCAGCCGGTTTCCCTGTCTATAAGTACGGACACGATGCCTGATGGCATCGGCATCTGGTTTTCCGGCACACCCCGTAAGGCCTCCCGCATGAACTCGATCCACACGGGCAACGCGGTGCGCGAGCCTTCTTCGCCCGGCCCCAACGGCAGGTCGTCGTCGTAACCGACCCATACGATGGCCGCGAGATCAGCATTGAAGCCGCCGAACCAGGCGTCGCGTCGATCGTTCGAGGTCCCGGTCTTCCCGGAAAGGTCTCTCCGGCCCAACGTGAGTGCGCGGCGGCCGGTACCGCGGCGAATAACGTCACGCATCATGTCCTGGACGAGGAAAGCATTCTGTTTCGACACCGCCAACGGCGCGGCATTGATATCGGCGAACAGCTCCGGAGCCGTACTTGCATCCGGCCGGTACGAGAGCGCTATATCCGCCATTTCCTCGAGCGTCAGCTCTTCCATCGGGTCCGCGCTGTAGATGTCTTCAGGCTCTGCCAGGCAGGGTTCACAGACGACGGCCGGATCTGCACGATACAAGGTGGAATCGTCAGCCGCATAGATGGCGTCGATGACGTGGGGCTTGACGCTATAACCGCCGTTGGCGATCGTTGCGTAACCCTGCACCATGTCAAGCGGAGTAGCATTGCCGCCGCCGAGCGCGAGCGAACCGTTGCGCGGCAAGGCGGCGTCGTTGAAACCGAAGTTCGCGATGTGGCGCACCGCGTTGCCAATGCCGGTCTCGAATAGCAGCAGGCGCACCGACACGAGGTTCATCGATCGCACGAGCGCTTCGCGCATGCGTGTGGGACCGTAGAATCGCCCGCTGTAATTGATGGGCCGCCAGACCGCTTCGAGCTCGGATGATGTGATCACGACAGGCGCATCGAGCACGACGGTCGCGGGCGTGTTGCCCTGCTCCAGCGCGGCCGAATAAATGAATGGTTTGAACGACGAACCGGGCTGGCGGAAAGCCTGCGTGGCCCGGTTGAATTTCGTGGTCGCGAAATCGAAGCCGCCAACCAGGCTGTTGATCGCGCCGTCATCCGGATCGACCGAGACCAGTGCGCCTTGTGCTTCGGGTACCTGGGCCAGCGCCCAGAAACCCGCGCTCGTGGGCATGACGTAGATGACGTCACCCGCGGCGAGTACGTCGGCGGCGATCTCGGGGGCGGGGCCGGTCGTCTCCCGGTCGATGAATGGCTTGGCCCAGCTGATCCCGCGCCACGGCACGGTTGCCGCGGTGCCGTCACGAAACACGATGTCGGCGGTGTTGCTCTCGTTGACCTGCGTGACCAGCGCGACCGACAAACCGCCGGGCGCGTACTGATCCAGAACCGCGAGTGTCTCAGCAGGCCACTCCGCGATCTCGAGCCCCGGTAGCTCCGGTGGCAGTTCGATAGCCGTGATCGGGCCACGATAGCCGCGGCGGCGCGTGAATTCGAGGAGCCCGTTCCTGAGCGCGTAGTTCGCCGCTTTCTGCAGCCGCGAATCGAGCGACGTGACCACCTGGTAACCGGCGGTGTAGGTTTCTTCGCCGTAGCGCGCGAGCATCTCGCGCCGGACCATCTCGGCGACATAGGGGGCGTTGAGTTCCACCGCGGCGCCGTACAGGCGCGATTCGACCGGTATCGCGATCGCGTCCTCATACTCCTCGCGCGAGATGAGGCCGAGCGTCAGCATGCGCCCGAGGACGTAGCCACGACGTCGCTGGGCGTTTACCGGGCTGCGCACCGGGTTGTACCGGGACGGCGCCGGCAACACGCCCGCAAGCGTCGCGGCTTCCGCTAGATTGATATTGTCCAGCGGCTTGTTGAAGTAAACCTGCGCCGCGGCGGCCACGCCGTATGCGCGCTGGCCGAAGAACATCTTGTTGAGGAACAGCTCCATGATCTGTTCCTTGGTGAATTCCTGCTCGATTCTGACCGCGAGCGAGGCTTCCTTGAATTTACGCTCGGCCGTTTGTTCCAGCGAGAGAAAGTAGCTGCGTGCCAGCTGTTGCGTAAGCGTGCTGCCGCCGCTTGCCACGTCGCCGGTCACCAGGAGCTGGAAAAGCGCGCGCAAAATGCCGCGGTAGTCGATACCGGGGTGCACGAAGAACCGCTGGTCCTCCGCGGCGATGAATGCATTGACGACGTGCGGCGGAACGTCGTCATACTCAATAAGTATGCGCCGCCGCTGCCCTATCTCTTCTATAAGGTATCCGTCGCGGCTGAAAATGCGCAGCGGGATCTGCAGCGGTATGTCGCGGATCGTTTGTGCGGCAGGCAGACCGGGAGCGACAAAATAATAAGCGCCGATGACGCCTGCAACGCCCGCGATGGTAGTAATGACGCCGAGCCCGACGACGATGATAAGGGTGCGCCAGAGGCCTCGATGAGACCTGTGAGCGGCTTGCTTCCTCGGCTTTCGCATATTTGCTCGACTCACGCGTAACTGGCTTTACGGCGCGGAAAAGCGTGCCGCTGCCTGCACGAGCATACAGGTAGTCTGCTGTCCGACCGGTGCCGTTTATATGGCATTTTGCGGGCAAGCGCCCAAGCGGGGCAGTTTTGCCGCGGCCGATGATAGCGAGCGACAGGCGCTAGCTGCAATGCCTGAGTCGATTCGGGAGGCTGCGAGGCCCACATCACGACCAGTTCACGGAATAGGTTCCTTGGCATCAGTAACATACGTTCCCGGGATCGTGAACAAAGTCACGTTTTATTTAACATTTTGTTGATATATAGTTAAATCAATTTGCTCAGGTCCTTACTACCTTTGACTCGCAACTTACCGACTTAGAAGGGAAAACACGTGCTTTTCGGCAAGAAAACTCAACCCCTGTTGGGCCTCGATATAACGACGTCGTCGGTCAAGCTGATAGAGCTGTCGCGGAGCGGCAAGCGCTATCGCGTCGAGTCGTATTCGGCAGAGCCCACACCGCCCAGTTCCGTCAGCGAAAAGGCAATCGTTGACGCGAAGGCTGTGGGCGAAGCCATCCGCCGCGCAGTAAAACGCGCTGGCGCCAAAGCAACGGATGTCGCGGTCGCGATTAGCGGCGACGCGGCAATCACCAAAGTCATCCAGATGTCGTCGGGACTTTCCGCGCGCGATCTCGAGGGCCAGGTCGAAATCCAGGCAGACCAGTACATACCCTTCCCGATGGAAGAGGTCAGCTTCGATTTCGAGATTGTCGGCCCCAATGACAAAGACCCCGAACTGATGGACGTTTTGCTCGTTGCGACGCGCACCGAAAACGTCGACCAGCGACAGGCTGCCGTCAATGCAGCGGGTCTCGCGGCACAGATTGTTGACGTCGAGGCGTTTGCGCTCGAGAACGCGTGCCAGTTGCTGAGTCACCAGCTTCCCGATGGAGGTATGGGGCACTCGGTCGCTGTCGTCGACATCGGCGCGAGCAGCACGACATTTTCGGTGCTCGAGGATCTGAAAGTTGTCTACACGCGTGATTTCAATTTCGGCGGTCAGCAGCTCACCGAAGAAATCATGCGCACCTACGGTCTGTCGATGGAGGACGCCGGGCGCGCCAAGAAGCAGGGCGGTTTGCCGAGCAACTATCAGCCCGAGGTGCTCGAACCGTTTATCGACGACATGACGCAGCAGGTCAGCCGTTCACTGCAGTTCTATCTTGCATCGGGTGGCGGGCGCGAACAGCCTGACATGATCGTCGTATGCGGCGGTTGCGCAAACATCCCGGGCATTGCCGACGTGATTTCAAGTCGGGTCGGGATACCTACCGAAGTCGGCGATCCCCTGGGCCAGATGAAAATCTCGTCGAAAGCCAAGTCGCAGGGTGTTCACAAGGACGCAACTGCGTTGCTTACCGCGTGCGGGCTTGCACTGAGGAGCTTTGACTGATGCCACGGATTAATCTACTCCCCTGGCGCGAGGAAGAGCGCAAGAGACGCCAACGCGATTTCGGCCTGGCCATGGGCGGCGCAGTACTGGCGGCGATCGCCGTAATCATGCTGACCATGCTGGCTTATTCGCAGATGATTTCGGCGCAGGAACGGCGCAATGTTCGCCTCACGGAGGAAATCAACGAACTGCAGCGTAGCATCGAGGAGATCGACGGCCTCGAGCGGCAGAAGGAACGCCTGCTCGCGCGCATGGAGATCATCGACCAGCTGCAGAAGAGCCGTCCGGAAATCGTGCACCTGTTCGACGAACTCAGCCGGCAGCTCCCCGAGGGTGTTTACCTCACGGGTATCAAGCAGTCCGGCTCCCGCATCGAGGTTCGTGGCGTCGCGCAGTCGAGCACCCGCGTTTCCGCGCTGATGCGGCAGATTGACGCGTCGGGATGGCTGGCTGATCCGGAGGTCGAGAGAGTTCAAACGACGACGGCAGGCTCTTCCCGGCAGGCCGAGTTCGTCGTTTATCTCAAGCAACGCCGTAGCGGTGACGATGCGGAGGAAGAGGTATGAACCTCATCGAAGAACTCCAGAGTCTCGACGTCAACGATATCGGCCGCTGGCCGCTCGTATTCCGCGCGGCAGTCATCGTCCTGGTATTCGTTGCTGTAATGTTTGCCGGCATATGGTTCACGATCGTGAAGGACAAGGCGCCGGTGCTTGAGCGCGCCCAGGCCGAAGAACAGGAACTGCGCGTAACTTTCGAGAACAAGCAGCGCAAGGCGGCGAATTACGACGCCTACAAAGCGCAGCTCGCGCAGATCGAGCAGTCTTTCGGCACGATGCTGAGGCAGCTTCCCGGCGAGACCGAGATACCCAGCCTGATCGTCGATATTTCGCAGACGGGACTCGCAGCGGGTTTGCAGGAAAAGCTTTTCCAGCCCCAGGCGGAGATACCCAGGGACTTTTATGCAGAAAAGCCGATCAAGATTCAGCTCTCAGGCGGTTATCACGAAATGGCAAATTTCGTCAGCGGCATAGCGGCGTTGCCTCGAATCGTAACCCTGCACGACATCAACATTACACCCGAGCAGAAAGGTTCGTTCGACAGCCTGAGTCTCGAGGTGACCGCCAAGACATATCGATACATTGAGGAGGCAGACCCGCAATGATTGCTTCTCTCACAGTACGCAAAGGACTGTTACTTGCTGTCACCGTTGTGGGCCTCGCTGCCTGTGGCGGAGACATGGACGACCTCGACAGCTACATTAACGGGGTGAAGGCGCGCCCGGGCGGCCGAATCGAGCCGTTGCCCGAGATCACGCCGTATGAAGTGTTCACCTACATCGCCGACGCCGAGGGCGTGCGTTCGCCGTTCGTGCCCGACACGCCGCAGGCTGCCGGTCAGGCGGCAGGCGGTACCAGTCCGGACCCGGATCGGCCCGCCGAATTTCTCGAAAGTTTCCCGCTCGATACGCTGCGAATGGTGGGGACGCTCGATATCAACGCAACGGTCTACGGCCTGGTGCAGACCTCTGACGGTCTGATCCACCGCGTCGTACCCGGCAATTACATGGGGCAGAACGATGGCCGAGTTACCGGTGTCACGGAATCGGAAATCGTTCTGGTTGAAATAATTTCTGACGGAATCGGTGGCTACATAGAACGAGACGCCGCTATCGGTCTTTCAGACTGATGCCTGAGTGAAACTGGGAGTAATTGGAATGATGCTCAAACTGAAACCGACGATCGGCCGCCGACGTTTGACCTTGCAAGCGGTCGCGCTGGTACAGGCGTTGCTCGTGATGTTTG
>Ga0224503_10000002_pt1 | contig 78970 bp, 75 predicted proteins | sample SF_Oct11_sed_USG_2_FD_169106 | JGI IMG/M metagenome (GOLD analysis project Ga0224503, IMG submission 169106) | Sediment microbial communities from San Francisco Bay, California, United States - SF_Oct11_sed_USGS_21 | ecosystem: Environmental > Aquatic > Marine > Sediment | place: USA...
TTAATATCAAATGTTAAATTTCGCTTTTTATAGCTTTGAGTCAAAAGGCTTTCATTTGTTGGAAGATGTATTAATATTAGGAGAGCCAGTTTCAATGCGCCACTTTTTTCAATTTCTGTGCTCGCCCTGTGGAATGCAGAGCCTATTCTCTGGGGTCAAGCTCAAATTTTAACCTGGCTCTGGAGAGGAAAATATTACTATGACCACCATTGTCGGGCAAAGATCAGCTAAAAAGAAGGCGGACAAGCTTCAGGAGCGGCGGCACAAACTGTTGGCCCTGGTGCATATTGCCAAAAAAGAAATTCCCCTTTCAGATGACGAATATCGGGACGTGATTGCATACTGGGGTGTCGGATCTTCGGCGGACATGTCGATCCCGGAGCTTGAGGCACTGGTGAAATATTTCGAGTCTTTAGGATTTAAAAAGAAGGTGCCGGATCCCAGGGACCCGGGATCCGGGGTCGGCCAGATAAAAGCGCTCCGGGAAAGAATCAAAGAAGAAGCCAAAAAACTCAAAAACGGTGAAGAACGACTCAAAGGGCTGGTGAAAAAAATCGCAAAGGAAGACGATCTGAGGTCTTGTCGAAACGTGAAGAAGTTAAAACAGGTTCTCAAGGTGATTCGGTTGTTACAAGACAGAGAATAATTCCTATAACTGTATATCAAACACGATAATAATACAAAAGAAAACACCGTGTCCGCCAACAGCGCTTTTCCAGCAAACTCCATAAGAAGTCATAACAAATGATTCTCTCAAGCCTATGAATTCGGTAGCAGACCATCCTGAGATCGCGAAACAATATGAACGTCCCTTTGTGGAAACGGAATTTCAATATCCCTTGCTTTCAACTGTTTGTACACCGCAAGGTTCACTTGGTAGAGTATCTTAAAATATATTTTGGTGGGTATCCAATAGCGCAAGCCAATGTTGATTGATGAGTCACCGAATTCCTGAATACCCACTTGAGGAGGAGGCTCCTTGGTAATCTCCTGAAACGCATCAAGGACCTCTTTGATGGCCTGGATGGCGTTCTCCGGGTCGCTGTCATAACTGATCCCCACAACTTCCTCCACGATCCTTCTTTCTTCCGAGTTATGTAGAATTTCACCCACGATATGCTTGTTCGGAATCGTTATTTTTACCCCGTCTTCATCTTTTAAAATCGTCGCGCCGAGATTGACTTCATCGACGATGCCGCTTACCCCGGAAACTCTGATGGTGTTGCCGACTACGAATGGGCGTGTAACGATAATCACTAGACCTGCGCCATAATTTGCCAATGGGCCCTGGATCGCAAAGCTGGCGCCAAAAGCCATAGCCGCGAGTGCAGCGATAAAGGGGGCTATGGTGATACCGAATTTGCCAAGGGCGACAAGGATTGCAAAGCCAAGGATGGTGCCCTTGGCCGCGGCAGTGATAAACCTTGACAGGGTAACATCAAATTCTTTCCTCTCAAAGAACCTCAAGAGAAAGGAAGACACGGCCCTTGCCACCAATATCCCAATGACCAGAATAATAATGGCGCCGACCACTTGGAAACTATAATTTACAAAGAAATTGACGATTGTGTCGATCAGTTTTTGAGCGGCATTTATCTCTTCCTGCATTTTTTTACCCCCCGTGTTTTGTAAGAAAAAATCAAAGCGGCGAAAAAGAGACCTTTGTCATTCACGAATCACATGTAACGCCCTGTCTCTAACCTGTCGTTCAAAGGGAAGGATCTTAAGGAGGTCTGTAACATTTTCCTGTATAAACTTCAATTACCTTGGAGTCGAGAAAGTGCTCGAATAACATGATTTATTGCCGCATTCTTTGCAAACATGCCCCATATCTTGCAATGAAGCTTCTTCAGGATGAACGATTACCCCCCATAGGACGAAGGTGATGGCCCAAATTAAAAACGACAAGTGTTAATAACCGGATATTCGTTCACAAAAAGGTTGTAATAAAATTTTCGATGCTTATTTTATTTGTTTGGCTTTTATCTCAACTGAGCGCAAACAAAATGAAGAAATGAACCACGGAAGTGCATCCAGTGAAAAAAACTATCAAAAATGAAAAAATAAGAAATATCGCGATCATCGCGCATGTTGACCACGGCAAGACAACCCTTGTTGATGCCATGTTCAGACAGAGCGGGCTCTTCAGGCCGGGCCTTGAAGTTGATGAGAGAATCATGGACAGCATGGACCTGGAACGGGAAAGAGGAATAACCATTGCCGCAAAAAACTGTTCCGTGCAGTGGAACGGTGTAAAAATTAACATTATCGACACCCCCGGCCATGCTGATTTCGGCGGAGAGGTCGAGCGCGCCCTGTCTATGGCGGACGGTGCTATTTTGCTCGTGGATGCGTCTGAAGGTCCGCTGCCCCAGACCCGTTTCGTTTTGAAGAAAACTTTTGAGAAAGGCCTCAAGGTTGTCGTGGTAATCAACAAGATCGACAGAAAGGATGCCCGTCCTGAACAGATTCTCGATGGGATATATGACCTGTTTATCGATCTCGATGCCGACGGGGAACAGCTCGATTTTCCGTATCTATATGCCATCGGACGCGAAGGCATTGCAAAAAAGACCCTGGCCGAAAAAAGCGATGATCTTCATCTTCTCTTCGAGACCATCATCAATGAAATACCGGCCCCTGAATACGATTCCGAAGAACCGTTTCAGATGCTGGTGTCTGATCTCGGATATTCAGATTATCTTGGTCGGCTTGCCATCGGAAGAATTTTTAATCAAAATGCCAGGTTCAATGACGCCATGGTCTGTATCAACGACAAAGAAGAACATCTCCCGCTCAAGATATCCAAGCTTCAAGTATATGAAGGGATGATTTTGAAAGAGGTTGAAACGGCGGAACCCGGCGATATTGTGGTTCTCTCCGGGATCGAGGATGTCAAAATCGGTGACACGATCTGCACAAAAGAATTTCCAAAACCCTTAAAGAGAATCACCGTAGACGAGCCGACCATCTCAATGGAGTTTACCATCAACACGTCTCCCTTGAGCGGCAAGGAAGGCAAAATCGTACAGTCCGGCAAAATACGCGAACGGCTGATCAAGGAAACCCTTAACAACGTTGCCGTCAGGTTTGAACAAACCGAGGACAGGGAAAGATTCATTGTAAAGGGCAGGGGTGAATTTCAAATGGCCATTCTCATCGAAACCATGAGGCGGGAAGGATTTGAACTTTCCGTGGGTCGTCCAAAGGTGATTTACAAACAATTAAACGGAACCATGCTCGAGCCCATTGAGACACTGTTTGTGGATTGTGATGAACATTTTTTGGGAGTTGTCACCGAAAAGCTTTCCATAAGAAAGGGACGGATGACAAACCTTGTCAATAACCAAAGCGGAAGAATAAGGGCGGAATTTTCGATTCCCTCACGCGCGTTAATCGGTTACCGGGATGAATTCCTCACGGATACAAAGGGAACCGGAATCATGAACACCCTTTTTGCAGGATATGAGCCGTTTCGGGGTGATTTCCCCACTCGGTTTACCGGCTCTATTGTTTCAGACCGGCAGGGGAACTCTGTTGCATACGCACTCTATCACCTTGAACCCAGAGGCCGTCTTTTCATTGTTCCCGGAGAACCTGTTTATGCGGGAATGATTGTCGGTGAGCATAACAAGGTTGTTGATATCAGCGCAAATCCAAGCAAGGAAAAGAAGCTCACAAACATGCGTGCTTCCGGTAAAGATGAAAGCACGGTATGCTCGCCGGTGAAACCCATGACCCTCGAAAGGGCCATAAATTTTATAAAAGATGACGAGATGGTGGAGGTGACCCCGCAATCCATCAGGCTGTATAAAAAAACGCTTTCCATAAAGAAGCGGAAATATAAAAACGAATTGAACTAACGTTCGAAGAAAACAAATATCTAACTAAACCGAGCGATTGTCGAGTTGCTATTTGAAACGCTTGGTTTAGGATTTAATAAAACCATCATGAACAATTACAAAACAGAAATCGACAAGCGCCGGACCTTTGGCATCATCAGCCATCCGGACGCAGGAAAGACCACATTGACCGAAAAGCTCCTTCTTTATGGCGGCGCCATTCAGCAGGCCGGCGCTGTAAAGGCCCGCAAGGCACAACGATATGCAACCAGCGACTGGATGGCCATCGAAAAGGAACGGGGCATATCCGTCACCACATCGGTGATGAAATTTAATTACAGGGATTTCGAGATAAATCTTCTGGACACCCCCGGACACCAGGACTTTTCCGAAGACACCTACAGGGTTTTGACGGCCGTCGACAGCGCTTTGATGGTCATCGACAACGCCAAAGGCGTTGAACCCCAGACCGAAAAGCTCATGGAAGTTTGTCGCATGCGCAACACGCCCATCATTACCTTTATCAACAAGCTGGACCGGGAGGGCATGACACCGATTGATATTCTTGACGATATTGAAAACAAGCTCCAGATCGAGTGCACCCCCCTTTCCTGGCCCATCGGCATGGGAAAGAGATTCAAGGGAGTTTACAACCTCTACAAAAAAGAGCTTCACCTTTTTACGCCCGGCCAGGAATCGCGCCGAAGGGAAGGCCTGGTGATTAACGACCTTTCTGACGCCAAACTCGATGAGGTTCTCGGAACCCAGGCCGATGAGTTAAGAGAGGATATCGAATTCATCCAAGGCGTTGCAGCACCCTTTGAACTTGACCATTACCTTAAAGGCAACCAAACCCCTGTTTTTTTTGGGAGTGCCATCAACAATTTCGGGGTAAAGGAGATGCTGGACGCCTTTGTGGAGATGGCGCCGTCTCCGGGTCCCAGAGCGGCGGTTACACGAAAGGTCTCTCCCTATGAGGAAGCGTTCTCGGGTTTTGCGTTCAAAATTCAGGCCAACATGAATCCGGCACACCGGGACAGAATCGCATTTATCCGGATCTGCTCGGGCAAATTCACCAGAGGAATGAAGGCCGTTCACCACAGAATCGGAAAAGATGTTACATTTTCAAATGCCACCATTTTCATGGCCAATGAGCGTGAAAACGTGTCGGAAGCCTATCCAGGCGATATCATCGGCATTCATAACCATGGGACCATAAAAATCGGTGACACATTTACGGAGAAGGAGCCCTTAAAATTCTCCGGAATTCCCAATTTTGCCCCCGAAATTTTCAAAACGGTCATCCTCAAGAACCCCATGAAGGCAAAACATCTTCAAAAAGGGCTGGTCCAGCTCGCAGAAGAGGGGGTTGTTCAGGTTTTCAGACCGGTTGCCAGAAACGGTTACATATTAGGGGCTGTGGGGATGCTTCAGTTTGACATCACAATGGAACGCTTAAGGTCCGAATATGGCGTTGATGCTGTTTACGAACCTGTTGATTATCGTGTTGCGCGGTGGATCGAATGCGACGATCCTAAAAAGATGGCGGATTTTGAGAAAAAAAACCGGGCTAACATGGTAAAAGATGCCGAAGGATCGAGCGCCTATCTCACAACCAGTAAGTTCCAGCTCGACTATTGCATGAAAGAATGGCCCGGGATCGCGTTTTTTAAGACCAGAGAAATCAATGCTTAAAAATAGAATATAAATCCCGCATCAAAGGATATTATCCATGGGCGGCAGATTTGGAAAATATGGGGACATGAAAAGAAAGGCCCGGCTACGTCGCAGCAGGGCGTTGAAAAAAAATGTTTGCCGATTAAAACAAACATCACGAAGACCTAAAAAAGATAAAGGTCTCCAGATTCAGTCAGCAGACAAATTGAAGGTGGATGTTGAAATCAAACCGGAAGAACTTTCGGATCCGAACGAATCAAATGCCTGAACTTCCGCGCTCACCGCTGAGACCATCCGGAGTATTCTATATTAAAATTCCTCGAACGTTTTTTGGTTAAACCATAGGGCATAGCGCCCTGATTTCACAAAATAATTGCAGCAGTACAAATGCCACAGCATGCTTTTTTTGAGTCGGAGAGCCCCACAACGGCCAGCGATTCATGGCTTTTAAGATCCTCTCCAGTCCGTCATTGAACAATATCGCCCGCTCGAACTCTTCATAGGACCTTCCGGTTCTCCGGTCGATGGTGGGGAACCATACAGGAACCCAACCTTCCACGGTTTCATCGTACATCTCCCAGGCATCCGCCGGGTTCACTCGTGGCGGCACGGTGTCCCAATTTATGGCCGGCAAAGGAAGGTCTTTGTCTAAAAATTCAATGAGTAACGGATTCGGTTTTCTGACCATTTGTATTCCTCATTCCTAAATTGAGCGACACAATTTGTTTTGAATTTGAAACGCTCAGTTTGGGTTAAGGGCTTCCAATGCTTCCTGAGCCGCCTCTTTCACATCAACGCCATATGGACCGTTCAAAACGGTTTCAAGTTTTGGAATCATCCCCTTGTCTCCGGATTTTCCCAAAAGATAAAGAATGTCCCCTTTGACCGTATCTTCTGTCGTTAAAAAACAATCCCATAAATAGGGCAGGGTATGGTGAACCAGCGTATTATTTTCCTCGGCAATGGTTTCAAATACCATCATGGCTGCCAGGCGAACCGGCCATTTTGTGTGAACCATAAGTTCCGTAAAAGCCGGAAAAATTTTTCCGCTCTCAAGCATCATTCTGGCCACTTCTAAAGCACCGCCTTCTTCAAACATGGTTTTCAATGATAACGCACTGAGTCGAGAAGGGTCCCGGTTAATAATCATGTCGACAATTTCTTCCATCTGAATTGATCCGGTCCAGTAAAATTGATCATCCAGCAATACCGTCGGTGCGGATTGGATATTGTCGGATGCTGCCTTTTCCGGAAAAAATGCGCCGTCAATGATGGTCAGCTTTATGGATTCACTCGCCGCAGCAAGACGGAGCAGCTGCTTTACTGTTACCGGACAAAAAGGACAATGGGGCGTAATATAAACCTTCAACAGGGCGGGAACCTGGATTTGATGAAGATTTTTATGAACCGACAAAGGACCTTTTTGGGCCTGGCCGCCACCGTCGGCCAGTGCACTCAGAAACGGTTCAAGTTCCTTACCCGTTGGAATCGCCTGATATCCAACATTTCCTATCTGAATAGTGGGGGAGGTTGAGCCTTCATCTTTTTCTCGTTTTATTTTAATCTTAGGCACAATGCGCATCAAATCATCACAGAAATCTTTAAATGTTTGGCTGCGTTCGTCCTCGGTCGAAATCATATGGATGCGTATGTCATCTTTAAGTGTTTGGCTCCAATCGGCTATTTGTTTTTTTTCTTTTTCCGGGATCATTGCTTTTTCATCTCTAAACTTGACGAACTTTTAAAAAATCAACATTGAGACGACAAAGTAAAAAGTTCAAGTTCCCCCGCATAACACCAGCGGGATAAAGAGGCGCCGCGAATTTCATGGCATGATGCGTACCTATGTACGCCGCAGTGAACACGAAATGAAGCACAACGCAAAAATTGGACTTTTTACGAAGCTGCCAAACGTGACTATCGGGCAAAGCAGGACTTAAACCGCTTTGCGATCTCATTCTCCACCCATCTCATATCATTTTTCTCTCTGCCGATCCGATAAATACCGACGATCGCTTCAGCGCGGGATTTGGCGCTTCGATAACCTTCAGTCACTGCTTTCTCTATCAATTCCCAGTCACGTGTTTGAGTGAATTTTTGAAACGCCTCAATTATTTGAGGAAACAATATTTTGTTAAAGCTTTCGAGAAAAGCGACGTAAAATGCAAGAGACGATGTTTTTCGCTTTTCGATAATATGGGAAAGTGTTCCATACTCGCTGGTGTCAGCCAAAAGGTCTTTAACGGCTCGGGTTAAAAGTTCGATGGGGGTGTGGGGAAACGCTGCAATAATTTCTTGCCATGTTTTGCGGTCAAAAGCCGTGTCCTGCATTTCGCCCAACTCATGATAAATATAGGTATCTGTTTCATTGGCGGCAATTGTAGGCAAATTCCGGTGTAAATCTTCAGGTGTCTGTTCTTTCAGCCCATAATCTTCCAAACCGAAACTTAAAGCATAACGTCCTGAATTTTTAATATAAAATATTTGATCCCAAAGAAAAAGTCTGGCGGATTCTTTTCGAACATAAATACAATTGTCCTGAGACAGGGCAGGGATGGTCAATAGATCACGGGCAAGCTCCTCACCGAGAATAAATATCGTAATTCCGTTTATTGTTTTCTTGTCTTCAATTACAGCAAGAAAAAATGAGGGTTTAAGGCCCCGGGCATAGCCTCCTCCGTAGATGTATCCCCTGGGCTCTAAAATTACATTGATTCCTTTGACATCAAATGGATCGAATTGACGCCCGAAAAGGGTGATGTCGTGAAAATCTTTATCTATCAGTTTTTCCCACGTTTCTTCTTTGTCGCCAATCCATTTTAAGACCTCTGAAGGATCATTTTCAACCCAGGGGTCCAATCTGTTTTCCCACTTGTACAAATCCCGCAATCGCAATGCCAAACCGCAAATGGAATAGAGTCCGGCATGCCGGGCATCCGCAATATTGCAGTTCTCAAGGACTTGGTCGGTGATGTCATCTATCTGAAACATATTGATTTGATTCCACTTCACCCTAACGTTGCAAAATCCGGAGGGTCCTCAAGCGCAATAAGAATATCTTTTGCCGGGATTGCGCCTTCTCTTAAAATTTTCGGGGGATCGACGGTCACATCCACGACGGTTGAGCCGATACCGCCTTTGAGCGGCCCGGCATCAAGAATCAGATCCACTTTATCCAAAATCCGCGGATTAATGTCAGAAACCGTTGAACACCCTGAATCTCCGGTAATATTGGCACTTGTAGCGGTAAGAGGACATCCGACAGCCTTTGAGAGGGCTAAAGCAACAGGGTGCTGCGGCATTCGAATACCAACTTTCCCGGTATCTGCCGTAAGGTTTGCCGGCAGTGTGTCTTTGGCCTTGAAAATAAGGGTGACCGCACCCGGCCAGAAACAGTTCATAATGTGTACAGCTGCCGAAGAGACATGTTGAACAAGTTTTGTCAGGTCTTTTCGGTGGGGTATGAGGACCAGCAACGGTTTATGATAAGACCGCTGTTTTATGTCAAAAACCCTGTCCACAGCTTTGGCGTTCAGGGCATCTGCTCCCAATCCGTAAAGGTACTGGGTGGGGAACACAATGACCCCGCCGTCTTTTATGATCTGAGAGGTCGCAACGATGTGATCATCTCTGGGATTTAATGGGTCAGCCTGAAGGATTTTTAAGCTTTTTGGCTTTTTGATCAACTTGTTTTGCGAGCTCCTTTTTATAGGTTTCCAACTTTTTTGAAAGCGTTGGATCTGTAAGTGCAAGTATCTGTACCGCCAGGATACCTGCATTTTTTGCTCCCGGTTTTCCAATGGATACCGTGGCCACAGGAACCCCTGGAGGCATTTGAACCGTGGAAAGGAGCGCGTCGAGTCCTTGAAGGCAAGATGAATCTATGGGAACGCCGATCACCGGAAGCGACGTATATGCCGCCATATTCCCTGCAAGATGTGCGGCATGTCCGGCCCCGGCAACAATCACTTTTATGCCCCGCTTATGGGCAGAAGCGGCAAAATTAGCCGCCCTTTTAGGACTCCGGTGTGCAGATGCCACCGTTATTTCATAAGGTATCCCGAAGCTTTTTAAAACCAAAGCGGTTTCTTCCATCACATTAAGATCCGAATCGCTTCCCATGACAATGCCAACTTCAGGCAGCCGACCCGGTTGTTTTAAAGCCTTATTTCCTTTTTTCAAATAGACCTCCTTCCTTATCCCGGATATTTCACGTGTACGAAGCGTTCATTTGCAAGGCATTCAAGGGCACAGCCGTAGTAGACCACTGCAAGCCTTTGATACCAAGGCAAATGGGCATCTCGGACTCGCCCGTAGGGTGAAAATTTTTGAGAAATTCAAAAAGAAATTTTTCGGTACAAACTGCCACCTTACTACTATAGACAAAATTGTAAATAACAAACTGTTTTCATTCCTAATAGAAAGGCCTCTCGAAAATTTTCATGAAATATTCGGGTTATCCGTTTGCGAGACGCTCCAACACATCTTGTTTCTTTTGATCCAGTTCCTTACGGCGAATCGTTGCACCTTTTGTCCCGCCGTTTAAAGCGATTTCCGAAAGATAATACGTCCCATCATCCGCAATATGAATATCCAAATGCGCATAAGGAAATTTACCCCGCTCCATTGCTGTTCTGCAAAAATTCAACATATCCGTGTCCATCTCATGGGGATAATTTTTACCGCCCATGGAGATATTCATCCTGAAATTATCGGGATTATGCCGAACATACGCTTCCATATAATCCCCCGCGATAATCACGCGAACATCCGTAAAATTATCCAAAAAGGGTTGAACGATAAAAGGATATGAAGATTCAGACAGGGCCAAGAAACTATAAAGAATTTCAATGGTATCCCATTTTCTCACACCATGGCCGCAGTGCAGATGATCTTCTTTTGTGACCACGGGAGCGATGCCAAGTCTGTTATAGGTGTTCACCGCCACAATGAGATCCGTTCGTCGGGCGATAACAAATGTATGGGGCAGCATCCAATTATTTAGAACAACAGCCTGCGTCGCCTTGGAATGATTCAGAACCTGTGAAAGGGGGGATGGAAAGCAGGATACGCCGCGTTCCATAAGATCGATGAGGATAGATTGTTTGATATGTTTGTAGGACAGTATACCTAAAAAGATATCCCCGGAACAAAGGTCGTGATACCTTTCCTTAAGCTCCCCGCTGCTTCTGACGATCATTGAATCACCTGTTGACCTTGTGTCCTTCGATACTCAGTTCAATTAAACGATCCAGAAGTTGGCTGAAAGGGATACCCGCTTTTCCGGCAGCAAGCGGCAATAGGCTGGTGGCCGTCATGCCGGGGATGGTGTTGGTCTCAAGGACATACATCTCCTGATCTTTAAGAATCACATCGGTTCGACTGTATCCTTTACAAAACAACGCCTTATGCGCTGTTTTGGCTATTTCCTGTGCTTTTTGGGTCATCACGTCATTAATTCGGGCCGGACAAATTTCATTTGTTGCGCCTGCGGTATACTTGGCTTCGTAATCGAAAAAATCAAAGGATTCGCTGGGGATAATTTCAATAATTGGCAATGCCTCCAACTGATCATTGCCAATAACGCCGCCGGTGAGTTCGATACCGTCGATATGCACCTCTATCAACACCATAGAATCTTGTTCAAATGCTTTATCGACCGCTTCTTTGAGCAAATCTTTTGATTTTACGATAGATATGCCAACACTCGATCCACTGGCAACCGGTTTTACAACCAGGGGCAGGCCCAGTCGTTGGACACACGCATCCGCATCTAAAGTGTCATTTTTTCCAACCACAATGTAAGGTGGAACCAACAGGCCGGAGTTTTCGTAAAGATGTTTTGAAACCAGCTTGTTCATGCCGATAGCACTCCCGAGTACCCCGGACCCCTGATAAGGAATGTCAAGCAGATCGAGCAATCCCTGAACAGTACCGTCCTCGCCAAAAGGGCCATGGAGAATGATCAATGCGGCATCAATTTTAGATGCGTCCACGACCAGTTGTGGAAGGTCGGTTTTTGGATCATACCGAATGATATCGTACTTATTGTGGTCCAGAGCTTCATAAACCTGGTTTCCACTTGAGATAGAAACTTCACGCTCGGAGGATATCCCCCCGGACAAAAGGGCAATGGTTAATTTTTTCATGAGGTTTCCTTTCCGTTTGAAAACTGCTGAGTTGGGATGTGTTAATAAACTAAGCTTACGGTATTTCCGCGTTAGGATTTGAAAATCTGTTCCTTGAATTTGTTATATTCTTCAAGGGTAATAAGGTTGTTCTCAAGCAGTCTGACAAGTTCTGAAAACTCTTTATATTGAACAGTTTCAGGATCTTCGAGTTGTTTGACTTGCCCTGATGAGTTACCGCTCAGAGCAGGTGGGTTGTGATGTTCGCCGCCGATTTTTAATGATGCAAGTCCCCCAAGAAAACTAACCTCAACGCTTCTTCCGCTGTGCCGATAGGTGTTAAGTATTTCTCGAAGGGTTTTTCCTTCCATTTTCATGCGTTTGTAAAAATGATAGCCTGAAGCAATAATGGCGATTAGGCCGCCCAAAAAAATCCAAATCATGTAATTTATAATGCCACGGAAAAAAATGACCATCAGGACCAAACCTGCAACCAAAACAATATGAAGCACAAGAATGAAATAGGCCATCAGGACGCTTTTAAAATGTTGACTCTCTTTTTCTTTTTTAAACGCCATAAGATGTATATTTCTTTTTTATAACCCTGTCACTATTCGATACGTTCATTTTGGGTTTTAGATTTTTCAATATGCCCCACCAGCTTTTCCATATAATGTTGGGGCATTTCGTACATAATGGATGTGTCTCGGATTGTATTCAACTTCATGATTAAAAAGTTTAACTTTTTCAATACACGGTATTTTTCAGATGTCTCTTGCATACCGGCCAGAAGATCTTCTGTCTGTTTAATCTCCTTTTTCAACTCAATTTCCGGAGGAACACAGTCTGCATTTTTAAGAATTTTATAGGCCATACGCAACTCTTCGGGAACAAACAAATCTGAATTAAATTTCAATGGCTTACCGGAGCCGACAAGGTTTTCAAATTCGCCTTTGTTCTGAGCCTTTCGAATCCGTTCTTCGACAATTTTTTCAAAGCCTTGAATCATGGTTAAACGCTTCGTTTTTTACACCTACGTGTAATACGCCTTTTTAATAACACCCAAGTTGAGCGTTTCAAACTTTAAAATTTGAAACGCTCAACTTAGGTTACAGTTTATAATTATAGTACAACCCACAATATTTTCAAGCTGGAAAACAATAAAAAACATAAAGCCCCAATGATAAATGTCAGAGGGGCCCAGTTTTTTCAAAACTGGCAGCAATGGACGGTATCTGTTTCATCGTAATACCGTGGAAACATAATCCAGTGATGATTAATGCTCACTTGTATATTTTCAATACTGATAATCATTTTCGATGTCAAGTTATTTCAAGTTGTTGATTTAACGGAGGGTGCCCTCTGTTTTCCATGGATAAGGCATTAATTTTTTCTTTCCTTATTTCACAATATATTGTGTTTTTACTTGACGTATATATCAATAGGTTGTATGTACCCCTATAAGATGACGGAAAAGAATCAGGAACAGAGAATACAACAGTGCCATCGAAGACTTTTCCTATTAAAAGGCGTTGCATACCTTTCCGGCGCCCTGTTTGGGCTGAATCTTTTTTCAAATGCAAAAGCAGGGCAACGCCGCATCTTTCCGATTAACACCCCCCCTTTACAAAAATTGCCCTTATCTGAATTTGCTCCCAGAATCGCTTTTATCATTGACGATATCGGAAGCAGCATCTCCCGAGCCCAAGCGTTTTTGGACTTGAAGATGCCAATGACATTTTCAATACTCCCCAAATTAAAGTACTCCGACATTCTTGCCGAGGAAATATACGAACAAGGGCAGGAAATCATGCTCCACCAGCCCATGGAACCCTACGGACACGAAGTCGATCCCGGACCAGGGGCGCTCTACATTTCGTATAGGGACACAGAAATTGAAGAAATCATGGAAGAAAACCTCTCACAAATTCCCCAAGCAACGGGCGTGAATAACCACATGGGGTCCAGGTTTACATCTAGCTCCAGCAAAGTCGTGGAGGCATTGAAAATCATCAAACAGAAGGATCTTTTTTTTGTGGACAGTTTGACGAGCAGTCATTCACAGGCTTACAAAATGGCCAGACGGTTGAACATGAGGACCGCGCCGAGAAACGTCTTTTTGGACGATTCCCCCGATATACGGGCGGTCCGCCAGCAACTCAGGCATTTAAAGCAGTATGCTTTAAGACATGGGGCAGCCATCGGCATCGGACACCCTCACCTTTCCACCCTGACAGCCCTTTATGATTTCAAACAAGAGATCAATAAAAAGGGGCCTTTTTTTGAGCTGGTTTCTGTATCCGACCTTCTTTCTGAAAAACAAAGCACGCATCTATAGCAGTTCCCAAAAAACGAAAAAGCCATAACCTGCATAGTCATGGCTTTTTATTATTTATGGTGGCGATGCAGGGAATTGAACCCCGGACACTACGGATATGAGCCGTATGCTCTGACCATCTGAGCTACATCGCCATAACACCTTTTACAATAGGAAAAACAGAATTTTTAACAATTCGGATTCGCCAAGTCAAGTCTAAAACTTTAAATTTGTGCTCGTTATCCTGAACCTGGAGTCGAACCCCCCACTTCTATGGAAAATTCTTCGAGATCTTCCGGCAGATTCGAAAATATAAGCATAAACGGAAGCTCTCCCCCAGGTTTAATCTGCATATTCGATTTATTATCCCCAAAACGGTTTGAAAGTCGTTTCTTTATGGCTTCAAGTTCAATATTGGAAAGTTCAATATCCGACAAAATATTACCACAGAAAACCGTCTCTGTCTGGGCAAGAATTTTTCCTTTTTTATACAGTCTGCCGTTGATGCTGATAAAACTACGAACATCTGAATATCCATTCTTAACTCGGCCTGTTATCACAAAAAGCTTGCCATCTTTGACATTGAGCAAGAATTTGCTGTCTACATCTAAAGTGTCTATCTTGAGACTTCCCGCAGGATCAACAACTTTGGGTTTGAAATAATCGCTGATAAAAGGAATTTCAATATTCATGAAGTTAAGCAAAACATAGGTGCCGTAGGAGCCTCCTGCCAATAATGCTAAAATCAGCAGAACAACAAGCGGTTTGCTAATGCGCTTTTCTTTGGCAGGTGTCGTTTCCTCTGCCAGCAGTTCCTCATCAACGACGTCTTCTTCTATCTGATCCTCCTCTTCACTTTCTCCAACTTCAAATTCCGGCTCCATCTCCTCAGTTGCAGCAGCCTCCAACGCTTCGGGTTCATCCACGGTATCGTCAGCTTCATCAAGTTCATATACTTCGACTTGGGATGAATCCTCAGGCGCTTCTTCCACATCCAATTCAAGCTCCAGATCTTTCTCCAGAGGTTCTTCTTTTGCTTCTGTTTCTTCTTCTACTTCAAGCATTTTCTCTATTTCTGACAGATCAACCCCATCAAGATCTTCGGCTTCATCAGCTTCGGTCACTTTTACGAGCTCGGGTTCCGTGTCCATATCCAATTCGAGCTCAATATCATCTGGTACGGATTCCTCTTCGGTCATGGGGTCATCTAAGTCCAGAATTTCTTCCAGATCTGACAGATCGAGTTCATCGAGCTCTTCAGATCCAGCACTCGAGGGCATCTTCTCCATCGACACTTCAGTTTCGGGCTCAATTTTCAGATCCAGATCTTCAACCGTTTCATCCGCTGTGCTTTCACTTGCTGCTGCTTCTTCCTCATCAAGCAGGTTCTCCAGATCGGATAGATCAAGTTCGTCCGACTCCTCTTGATCGATTTTGGCCTCAAGATCCTCTTTTGCTCTTTCCGTTTCAGGCTCCATATCCAGGTCAAGATCCAGCTCCAGATCTTCGGTGTCTTCATCCGCCAAATCTTCACTCTCCGGCGCTACTTCTTCGTCAATTAACTTGTCCATGTCCGAAAAATCAAGTTCATCCGGGTCCGTCATTTCCTTTTTGTCGTCCTCGAGATCCTCTGTAACTTGCTGATCTTCAATATCTAATTCCATTTCAATAGGCGCTTCATCTTCCTCTGAAATCTTTGGTGGATATGCCACGAAAATCTCGTTACACTTCGAGCAACGAACTTTTGAACCTGTCGGCTTTAAAAGACTTTCATCCAATTTAAAATTTGCGTTACATTCTTTACAGGTAATAATCATAGTATGCCCCAATGGTTATAGTTTAAGGTGATAAATCCCGGATAAATACCTATAGTTTTCATTATAATCAAGGCCATAGCCAACAAGAAACCCTTTGTCCACATCATGACAACTATAATCGATCGCAATATCTGTCTCACGGCGCTGGTGTTTGTCAATAAAGACACACACCTTGATCGTTTTTGGGTGATAAGATCTCAAATAATCAATAAGATATTTTAAAGTCAAGCCTGTATCCACAATATCCTCTACAATGAGTACATCTTTATCTTTTATATCAACCTCTATATCCTTTTTTAAATGGATCTCTCCGGAGGAAGACATATCAGAACCATAACTGAAAACGCGTATAAAATCGATTTGAACAGGAATATCAAGGCTCCGGACAAGATCAGATAAAAAGACAAATGCGCCTTTTAATACGCCAATAAGAATAAGGTCATGATTTCGATAGTCAGTAGAAATCTGGTGTGCAACCTTTGTGACCAGGCTATCGATATCGTTTTTTGACAGGACGGGTACGAGTTCAGGCATAATGTGAGAACCTATAAGGTCCTTTTTGGCATTTTAATAAAAGGCCAATTTATCTGATTGAAAATAAAAATACATTGAACGGAAATTCTTGTCAATGATACCATTGAAAAATATTTCCTCCACTCTGCATTCTACCAATAAATGCATTGTTTTACAAGCCAGTCTCTGCCAATTGTTCAATCAGACCTTTTTGTTTTTTGGTCAGGCGCTTTGGCATATCGACATGGATATTAACATAAAGATCTCCTTGGCCTTTACCGTGCATATGGGGAAGTCCATGTCCGGACAGGCGCATTTTTGTTTTATGTTTTGTACCAGCGGGTATTTTCAGTTTTAATTCTTTGCCACTCAATGTCGGAACAGAAATATTCGCACCCAGAATCGCCTCACTCAGCTTTATGTCCCGATTGATATATAGGTCCTGTGCTTGGACATCATAGACCGGATGATCAAGCACTTTTGATTTAATATACAGATCCCCTGAAGGACCACCGTGTGAGCTGGGTTCACCCTTTCCGGCAATCCGTAGTTTCTTCCCGAAAATCATTCCTTTTGGTATTTTTACTGTTATCTTTTCGCTACGGCCTTTGTGCTGAAAAGATACGATTTTTTGGGTTCCCGCTGCCACTTCCTCTAAGGTCAAAGGAAGTTCATATTCAAGATCAGATCCTTTTGGATGAGCCTGCTGCTGTCTTTGATAACTGCCAAACGGGCCGCCGCCATCAAAGGAAAACCGCATCCCCCTTCCACCACCGCCAAAACGGCCGGATCCACCGAACAACTCACTTAATATACTTTCAAAATCGGAACCCCTAAAAATATCTTCCTGTGAATACCGTTGCTGGAATCCGGCCGAACCGAATGTATCGTACTGTTTTCGTTTTTCTTTATCACTCAAAACAGCATAAGCTTCGCTGATCTTCTTAAATTTTTCCTCGGCGCTTTTATCTCCTTTGCTATGATCCGGATGATACTTCATGGCGAGTTTTCGATACGCCTTCTTGATCTCAGTTTCAGAAGCGGTTTTTTTCACACCGAGTATTTTATAGTAATCTGTTTCTGCCATCGGATAATTACCTCATTATTTTTAAATCAATATTAACGATTTCGTTAAGCCTGGCACTCCGGGCCAGGATTTTTTACTTTATTGGCACGTTCATATTGTCGATGATCATTTTTTTCAACAATCAAAATAAGTTAAAAGCTTCAACGTGTCAAGGGCCATTCGATGGTTGACTTTCGATTTGAGATGTCTGTCTCTCAGCAGCTTTGATGGCGACCATAATTACTGAAAGTCCGGCGGGGGTTATGCCGTCTATACGTGACGCCTGTCCCAAAGAAGACGGCATGACAGCGGAAAGCTTTTCTTTGAGTTCGTTGGAAAGGCCGTGCACCCTATTAAAATCAAAATTGTCGGGAATTTTTATCCTTTCCATGTTTTTAAATTTTTCGATTTCTTTTAGTTGACGGTGTACATATCCCTCATATTTAATCTCTGTTTCCACTTGCCGGGTGACTTTGCTGCTAATGTTGTTGGGGCTTTTCGCCAAAGCATCAACAGCACTGTAAGTAAGTTCGGCTCTTTTAAGAAGCTGATCAAGATACATACCACTTTTTAAGGGTGTTGTCCCTTGATGAATGAGATAATCGTTTATTTGCTTTTCAGGTTTAATAACAGTGGTCTTAATTCTCTTGATTTCATCGAAAATTTGCTTTTTCCGTTCTTGAACATCTTTTAAAGCATCATGGTTGATAAGGCCAATTTCGTGTCCGATTTCCATCAATCTTATATCGGCATTATCTTCTCTAAGCATCAATCTATATTCCGCCCTTGATGTAAACATGCGGTAAGGTTCCCGTGTACCCCGCGTCACCAGGTCATCAACCATAACCGCCATATACGCCTGGGAGCGGTCAAGAATAAAGGGCGGTCTTTTCTGAACCTTGCAAGCGGCATTGATTCCTGACCAAATTCCCTGAGCCGCCGCCTCTTCATAACCCGACGTTCCATTAATCTGACCGGCCATAAACAGGCCTGAAATCAACTTCGTTTCCAGCGTTGGCTTAAGCTGAATAGGATTTACATAATCGTACTCTATGGCATAAGCAGGCCGCATGATCTCCGCCGATTCCAGCCCTTTGACGGATCTGACAAATTGAATCTGAATATCCATTGGCATGCTGTTTCCAAGGCCGCTGGCATAAATCTCTTGGGTATCAAGACCTTCAGGTTCAAGAATGACCTGGTGCCTTTCCTTGTCCGGAAATCTGACGATCTTGTCTTCAAAAGAAGGGCAGTAGCGGGCCGAAATCCCTTTGATAATACCCCCATACAGGGCAGACCGTTTTAGATTCTCTTGTATAATCTTGTGGCTTTTCTCGTTGGTATGACCGATAAAGCTCGGAATTTGCGGAAGGGAAATCTTATCCGTAAAAAACGAAAACGGCACGGGTTGTTCCTCTGCGCCATGGGCTGTAAATGCATTAAAATCGACACTCGATTTTTTGAGTCTGGGCGGTGTACCGGTTTTCATCCTTCCAAGTTTAAATCCAAGATCTTCCAGATGAGAAGGGAGGCCATAGGATGCAAATTCACCGGCCCTTCCAGCTTTAAAAGAATTAAATCCGATATGAACCAGACCGCTTAAAAAAGTTCCCGTGGCCAGAACAACAGCATCAGCCTGGTATCCGAAACCGGTTTGATCCTCCACCCCGGCAATCCTATCGCCTTCCACAACAAGCCGTTCCACCATGGCCTGTTTCAGGTCGAGGTTCGGTTGTTTTTCAATAACGGCCTTCATGGCCATGTGATACCGGATTTTATCGTTTTGTGTACGGGAAGAATGGACGGCAGGACCTTTTTTAGTATTCAGGGTTCTATACTGTATCGCAGTTTTATCCGTGATCTTTGCCATTTCACCACCCAAGGCATCGATCTCTTTTACAAGCTGACCTTTTGCCATGCCTCCAATGGATGGACTACAGGGCATGGACGCCACTTTATCCAGATCTATGGCAAAAAGAAGTACACTGCAACCCATTCTGGCAGCAGCCAGCGCAGCCTCACATCCGGCGTGGCCGGCACCAACGACAATAACATCGTATTTTTTTCTATAAACTGACATAGGCAATGATGTTGCTTTTACCTAAACTGAGCGTTTCAAATTGTGACGTGAAAAGATGTTTAATAACTTTTGTCGAAAATATTTAGTATTTCTTGTTTGGGCATCTAACACCAGATGAATTCGATGTCTTGCAAATTCATCATTAATTATTTTACATCTTTTATACAAAAATGTATATATTAACCTGTTAATTTAATCATTAATTCGCCAAAAACAAACTTGAACAAACACCTTATCCCGAAACCAAGAAAAATGCGTCAACGATACAATGACTTTAACACCTATCTGAAAAATATCTTTGGATGCAGAGTTCAAAAAATCACCATTGATGCCGGTCTTTCCTGTCCAAACAGGGACGGAACCATCTCCACAGGCGGATGTCTCTACTGTAATGTGAGAGGCTCCGGCACCGGGGCCCACACAAAAGGACTTTCGGTTGTCGATCAGATTGTAACAGCGAAAAGCGCACTGTTTAAACGCTATAAAGCAACAAAATTTATAGCATATTTCCAGTCATTTACAAACACCTATGGGCCTTTTAATACGCTTAAACATCTATATGAACAGGCCCTTAGCGTTGAAGATGTGGTTGGAATTTCCATCGGTACAAGACCGGACTGTATCGACGAACCGATCCTGGATCTTTTACAGGGATATGTGGACAATTATCTGGTTTGGATCGAATACGGCCTGCAATCGGCCAATGACTCTACCCTTGCCTTGATCAACCGGGGACATGATTTCAGCTGTTTCAAAGCGGCTGTGGATGCAACAAAAAACAGGGGTATCAATATCTGTGCCCATGTGATTCTCGGTCTTCCCCAGGAAAAAAAGGTTCATATGCTCCAAACAGCTCGGGCTATTGCCGACATGGCAATAGACGGTATCAAACTTCATCTCCTTTATGTTGTAAAGGGTACAAAACTGGATAAGCTTTACCACACGAACAAATACAGATGTCTGGAGCAAAATGAATACATAGATATCGTCTGTGATTTTTTGGAACGTATTCCAAAACACATAGTGATTCAGCGTCTGACCGGAGATCCACATCCAAATGAATTGGTGGCACCCACATGGTCCCTTAAAAAGGCGGAAACCATCGCTCTCATCCGGAAAAAACTAGAAACGAGAGATACATGGCAGGGAAAGTATGTTGATGGTTAACCTATAGTTTGGATTTTCCAGTGTACCGCTGCGCCAGAGGATACCTTCTGCCATAACCGAACGCCTTTGACGTCACCTTGAGACCCGGCGCCGCCTGATGCCGTTTGTATTCATTCCTGTCAACCCTGGAAATAACATCCTCGACGACCCGTTTATCAAACCCCATTTGAACCAAATCTTCGATTCCCTTAACCTCTTCGATGTACTCTTTTAAAATAGCATCCAGAATGTCATAAGGCGGTAGATCATCCTGGTCGATTTGATCAGGCTTAAGCTCGGCGGATGGCGCTTTGGTGATAATTCGGGGAGGAATTAACTCTTTTTCCTGATTGATATAATACGCAAGATCATAAACCATGGTTTTTGGAATGTCCGAAATAACCGCCAGGCCGCCGGTCATGTCACCATAGAGCGTACAATACCCAACAGAAAGTTCAGATTTGTTGCCGGTAGAGAGAACAAGTGCACCATGTTTGTTGGAAAGTCCCATAAGGATGATGCCTCTGATTCTGGCCTGGATGTTTTGTTCCGTAATATCCGGTTCGGTGTTTTTAAACGCAGGTGAAAGAAACCTTAAAAATTCTTTAAACATGCTTTCTATGGGGATGGTGGTCAGAACTACACCCAGGTTCGCGGCCAGTTTTTGTGTGTCTTCAAAATTTTCCTTAGATGTGTACGGAGACGGCATAAAAACCACAGAAACATTCTCCGGGCCCAAAGCCCTGACGGCAATGCATGCGGTAAGAGCTGAATCTACCCCCCCACTCAAACCGATAACCACTTTGGAAAAACCACACTTCGTCACATAGTTATGTGTTCCCATAACCAAGGCCTTAAATATAGATTCCGTATCCGATTGTGAAATGTTGTGAATGTTGTCTTTGTCTGCTTGTAATGTTTTTGAATCAAACATCACAACATCTTCTGAAAAGTCTGAAGCCCTGGCAATCGCTTTACCCTTTTTATCGAAAACCGCGCTTGACCCATCGAAAAGAATGCTGTCATTGCCGCCAACCTGGTTGGCAAATATAAAGGGAAGCCGGTATTTTTGTGCCATAAACGAAAACATGTTTTGCCTGAATGTATCATGTCCCAGATAATAAGGAGATGCGGCGATATTGATCACCAGATCAGCTCCGGCTTGAACAACCTGGGCCACGGGGTCATGAGCATAAATTCTTTTTTTAAAAATATCTTCGTCATTCCAAGCATCTTCACAAATTGTAAGCCCTATTTTGTGTCCCTTGTACGAACATGGCAGACTATTTCTTCCAGGCTCAAAGTATCGCTGCTCATCAAATATATCATATGTCGGCAGTAACCTTTTATGAACCTTATGAATGATGTTGCCGTCTTCAAAAAGAATGGCCGTATTATATAGCGGTTTTCCTTTTCCCGCAGGATTTTTGTCCACAAAGCCGCATATCACCCCGATTCCGCGGATGGAGGTCAGCAGCCGTTCAAGACAGGCAAGATTCGCATCGATAAAATCTTTTCTCTCAAGAAGATCTCGAGGCGGGTATCCTGTAATCACAAGTTCTGAAAAGACGACAAGATCGCACTGAAGCTTTATGGCCTGATCTGCAAAATACTTTATCTTGTCAAAATTGTGTTTAAAATCGCCGATAATCGGATTGATCTGTGCGATGGCTATTTTCATGACAATAATATCTCGTAAATTCTACAACATACTGTAAATAAATAATTTGTTGAGGCTTGATTTTCCCGCCTCATATATGGAATAATGGAATATTGATTTCTAAAGGAATTCTATTAGTTATGATTTTTTGCTGCCCGGTCAAGACGCATTTTATCAAAATTCCACATACCCATTTTATCCAAAACCCATTACTCCATTATTCCAACATTCCAATTGTGAGCGAAGCGAACTCACTTGTGTCCATCCATGAGTTCAAAATGAACACAATGGGTGTCCAATTCAGAAATGAGCCATTTTTGTTCTGATCAAGGCCGCACAAGGGTTTGCGGTCCCCGCAAAGCGGGACAGGAAGGCGTACGTCTGTACGCCGCAACCGAAAACCCGCGGAGAACGCCGAGCAGGACAAAAATGGCCATTTATGGATGGACACTAACTTGTTTATTGATATATCTCTATCCCTCTTGCAAGAATTTTTTTATCAACCCTTTGATATCCTCTAAAGCTTCCGGTTCTTTCCATATGACTTCCGGATCTGCTTTGAACCACGTCATTTGACGTTTTGCATATCTTCTTGTATCCCGCTTCAGAGTCCTTACCGTTTCTTCCCATGTGCAATGACCTTCTATGAAATTGACGATATGGCGATAACCGATGGACTGCATGGATTTTTGCTCCGGCGAATACCCCATTGCCAGCAGTCGTTTGACCTCGTTAACCAAACCACTGTTGATCATTATCTCCACTCTTTTGTTAATACGATCATAAAGTATTTCTCGATGGATATGAAGACCGATTTTCAGAACGACAAACGGAATGTCTTTAAAACCATGGGCCTGGTGGAGTTCCGCAAGCGTTTTTCCGGTTAAAGCGTATACTTCCAGAGCTCTCATGATCCTGTATGTGTCGTTAGGGTGTATCTTTCTTGCAGTGTCGGGATCCTGCCGACATAATCTTTTGTATAGATAAGCGTTTCCGTAAGCTTGAACTTCGGCTTTTAAATGGCCACGGATATCAGAATCCGATGCTTCGGTTTTAAAAAGACCGTGAAAGAGTGCTTTGATATAAAGTCCTGTCCCCCCGACAACAAAAGGGATTATCTTTTGTCCACAAAGTTCCATAACCTTTTCACGGGCCAGGGTTGCATACTTCCTGGCATCAAAATGTTCATCCGGATCGATGAAATTGATCATGTGGTGTTTGACACGAGCTTGCTCGTCCATTGTAGGCTTGGCTGTTCCGATATCCATATATCTGTATATTTGCATTGAATCCGCTCCGACAATCTCACCATCGAAGTGTTTTGCAAGATGAATGGCCGTAGATGTTTTCCCCAAAGCCGTTGGTCCGCATATTACAATCACCTTTGGCTTAACACCCTTAAAATACATTAATTATCCTTTTCAATTCTTTCAAATTAAGCATCACCTACAGGATTTCTTTTTTGCTTTCAAATAAAATCGGCATCAGAGTGAAGGCAATTAAAAATTTAAAATAGATTATCTTTATCAAATTAAAAGTATTTATATTTTTCATATTGACATTGACAAATCAATCAGATAATTGTTTTTAGTCTTTTAAAGAAAGGAATAGGCAGAACGCCATAAAAATAATTAAAGTAAAAAGGAGGTTTTGAATGGCAACAGTTGACTATATGGGAAAGACATTTACTGTAGATGAAGACGGTTTTATCGACAGCTACGAAAACTGGAATGAAGAGTGGGTACAGTGGGTAAAACATCAGGAAGGAATTGAAGAATTGAATGATGAGCATAAAAAGGTGATTACGGTTCTTCAGGAATACTATGAAAAAAATGGGATTGCTCCTATGGTTCGTATCCTCTCAAAAGTAACTGGTTTCAAGCTGAAACATATTTATGAACTGTTCCCCTCAGGTCCCGGCAAGGGAGCCTGTAAGATGGCCGGTCTTCCGAAGCCCACGGGATGTGTCTAATTAAAAAGACAACAATTAGTTTACCCATTTTACAAAAAAAAGCTCTGCATTTTTGCAGGGCTTTTTTTTTGTAATGGAGAGATGATATGATCTGCACAATTAAATCGAAAAATAGGACGGAACTTATTGACATTACTTCCAAAATTCAGGATATCGTCCTTTCTTCAGGCATCCGCCATGGGCTCTGTATGCTTTATGTCCCGCACACAACTGCTGCCATAACCATTAATGAAAGTGCCGATCCGAGTGTAAAAGAAGATATCTTAATGATCATCAACACCATCATACCCTGGAAGGCGGGATATCGTCATCTGGAAGGAAATTCGCCGGCCCATATCAAATCTACGCTTATCGGACCTTCAGAACTGATCGCGGTTGAAAATGATCGGTTGATCTTAGGTACGTGGCAGGGAATATTTTTCTGTGAATTTGACGGCCCCCGAACCAGAAAGGTCCATGTGCGTCTGATAAAAGAAACATTTCAGGAGTAAATCATGCCGTCAATAGATGAAATTGACCGTGCGATACTTAATCGGATTCAATCCGACTTTCCCATAACAACGCGTCCCTATCTTTCAATTGCTGAAAACCTTAATCTTTCGGAAGATCAAGTTATCAAGAGACTAAAACGCCTGAAGAAAAAAGGAATTATCCGCCGGATCGGCGGTAATTTTGCTCCTGAAAAATTAGGATTTGTCAGTACGCTCTGTGCGGCAAAGGTCTCCCGGGACAAAATTGACCATTTTGCCAGGGCCGTTAACCGTTATCCAGGGGTAACCCATAATTACCGGCGGGATAATAAGTATAACATCTGGTTCACCTTTATCGCTCAATCCATGGATGAAATAAAAAATAACCTTGAAAATATCTCTCAGGAGACGGGTGTAAAAAGAATTATAAACCTGCCTGCAACAAAAATGTATAAAATTAAAGCCCATTTTGATCTTTAATTTTGAACATCAATTACCCGGATTCATCGTATCATACCCAACAACCGACAGTACTACCTTGATTGAGGTACTAAATTCACTATGCAGAACATCCGTATTGCAGCCATGATTTTTCGTTCAGTTTCAGGGGATGTGCGTCGTAATCTTGACGCCATGGACCATTGGATAAAGATATCAAAAAATGAAGGTGCCCATATCATATGTTTTCCTGAATTAAATATCACAGGCTACAGTAATCTTAAAGAGATTAAGAATACGGCAGAACCTGTTCCCGGTCCTATAACCCATAATCTTTTAAATGTGTCCAAATCCCAAGAAATTATCATTTTGGCAGGAATTGTTGAAAAAGATGAAAAAGGGCATATTTTTTCCAGCCACCTGGTCATAAAGCCAGACGGATTTGTGGGCGTCTATCGAAAGTTACACATCGCCCCTCCTGAAAAAGACATTTTCACACCAGGCGATACGATTCCTTTGTTTGGTGCAAGGGGCGTCAAGTTCGGCATACAACTTTGTTATGATGCCCATTTTCCTGAACTTTCCACCCACATGGCAATAAAAGGTGCTGATCTGATTTTTATTCCTCATGCATCCCCAAGAGGAACACCCGAAGAGAAATACAAATCATGGATGCGCCATCTCACGGCAAGAGCGTTTGATAACGGTCTATTTATCGTCGCCTGCAACCAAACCGGCGAAAATGAAAAAGGACTTCGTTTTCCAGGTATCGCAGTGATCATTGGGCCATCTGGAAAGGTTATTAAAAAAATTTTGAGCAACAAGGAAAGTCTGGTGGTCGTAAATCTTAAATCCAAAGACCTCGACCGGGTTAGAGAGCACCGGATGCGATACTTTTTGCCCAACAGAAGGCCTGAACTTTATGATCTTATTTAATGCCCATCCACGAAGTGTAATGGACCCAATTAAGTGTCCAATTCAGAAATGAGCAATTTTTGTCTTGATCAAACCCGCGGAGAACGCCGAGCAGGGCAAAAAGGGCCATTTATGGATGGACACTAGTTAAACCCCCAATTGGGCAAAAAGCTCAATCGGGGGTTTAAAGTTTGTATTCTTATCCGCACAGACAAAGCTTACGTCCCTTAAGGGTCAGATTGCCGCTAGGCGTAAATTCTCCAATTATACAGACAATTCGCTTCATTCCCCTGGTCAAAAGGGACCACCAGGCATCCAAAATATCAAAATGACCTGATTTGACGGTGATGATCTCTATCAGGTCAGCTCGACTGCTTAGCTTAATGGCTCTCATTTCAGAATTTGCATCCCAATCGACAGGCTCTGTTCCAACAACATACACAATTAATCCCGTTTTCATTGCTCTCACCTCCTTTCACTATTTTTTTTCAGCCCCGCCGAAGATGCTTTATACATAAATAAAAAAGCCCTTCAATCTCATAACAAAAGATTGAAGGGCTGCACCCAGTTTACTTGACCCTATTTTGCTGAAGCCACATCACCCTGTCATACCGCAAAGGTGCGTCTTTTTTTTTCAGGCAGGTCTTCTGACTTTCCCGCCTTTTTAGCGGCCTTCCCATTCCAGTTTATCGGAAAAGTGGCACATATTTGCTAAAAAGGTTCCCTTTATTAAAAAGGGGCAGGATTACAGCGGCGGGACCGCTCCCGATTCTCACGGGATTCCCTATTAAGCCTTTAACAGGCACCTTGCCAGATTTTCTAAAGGATATGATAGCGCCTGTCAAGAGGTTTTTCTATATCGGTATTTACAATAAAACAAATTCATGGGTATAGTTCCTGGCAATGCAGTTTGACACCCTTACCTTAGGAGATGAAAAATGAATTCAATTATTCCAACCCGCGAACAGGCCCTTAAACTTCTAAAAAAATATAATAAAAATAAAAACCTTATTAAACACGCGCTGGCCGTGGAGGCTGTGATGCGCTATTTTGCCCGAAAACGAGCAGACGACGAAGAAAAATGGGGCATTATTGGCCTGATTCATGACCTCGATTATGAGCAGTTTCCAGAAGAACACTGTCGCAAAACCGAAGAGATTTTAAAGGAAAATAACTGGCCCCAAGAATACATCCGCGCGGTGGTCAGTCACGGATGGGGGATTTGCTCGGATGTTGAGCCTAAAACAGAACTTGAAAAGGTGCTTTATGCCATCGATGAACTTACCGGTCTGGTGGTAACAACAGCCCTGGTGCGCCCCTCAAAAAGTGTTATGGATTTAAAAGCCAAATCCGTAAAAAAGAAATGGAAAGATAAACGTTTTGCCGCCGGCGTCGATCGGTCTATCATTGATAAGGGTGCCCAAATGCTGGGTATGGAACGAACAGAACTGATTACGGATACCATTATGGGCATGCGGGAAGTTGCCGAGGAGATCGGTTTAAAAGGCGTCGTCTGAAAAACATTTTGTCTTGGCGCCTTACGCTAATGCGCCATTTACCTTAAAAATTTGTAATCGTTTATTCCTTTGAAACCAATCGATTTCATTGGTCTTCGCTTTCAGCTTCGACCCAACAAGAAGGCGCTTCAGGTATAATTAAATTTTTGACTGGAAGCTGTCTGAGTGGATTAGGGATCGTTTTGAAAGAACCATCGGCGATTTTACTTTATGGATGAAACCCCCTGTTAAAACAGAGACCTTTATTAATAGCCCGGGCAGGTTCTTTCATTACGAGCCCTTATTCACGAGTTCTTTCAGCAAAAATTTAATTATACCTGAAGCGGTAATTTTTTCAAAAGGCCAACATTTTACAAATAGTTATTTCGGATTGCCCTTTATTCACCGTTTGCGAAGACCGGTAATAGATTTTTTGATTTTCTGGATAAGAGGTCTTTTGATTTGAACTTTTAGATAAAGATCTCCGGATGTTCCTCCGCCTTTTCCGTCTTCCCCCATTCCCGAAAGCCGTATTTTCTGTCCTTCACGGACTCCCGGTGGGATCTTCACCACCAGTTTCTTGGATTTTTTTCGCAAAAAATACGCGTAAGGACCTCCCTTTAGTGCTTGTTCGGGGGTCAAGCGAATGACGTCATCCACATCCTTACCGTTTTTTGCCATTTGAAACCCACTGATTTGTTTTAACAAAAATCTGGAGAGTTTTCCAAGTTTTCCAGACGGTGGCAACATGGATTGACCGTATTCACCTCTTTTAAAGGGGCCGGTAAATATAAATCCTCCGGCAAAAATGCCGGGGCGTTTAAACTGAAAGGTTCGGTATTCTTTCCCGTAAAATTCCCTGAAAATATCGTCAACCCCCCGGAATCCAAATACCTTTGCCATTTCTTCAAAGACATGGTTGATATCTGAGCCACTGAAAATATCCTGTTCAGAGTAGTTGCTCCTAAACTGGTGATGAGCAGAGGACCCAAACCGCTGCCTCAAGGTATCGTATTCATGTCTTTTCGCCGTATCCGAAAGGACAGCGTAGGCTTCATTAACAGATTTCATTTCTTCAGAAGATTCCGGATTCTCTTTATTTCGGTCTGGATGATATTTAAAGGCCAACTGCCGGTAAGCATCTTTGATCTCTTTCGGGCCGGCATCTTTTTTCACACCCAATATCTGATAATAATCTCTTTGCGACATAATATTACACCTAAACCGAGCGTTTCAAATTTTTGAAATGGGTAATTTAACAATATTTTTAAGGTATTCTGACATTTTGAATTTCAATAATTTGAAACCCTTCGGGATTTCCAATTTCACCGCATCTACTGCGTCAGATGCCGTTCCGCATAGACGACTATCGCGAAACAACATCTTCTCCCGCGGAGCGGGATTTCGCTATGCTCAAGACTTGTCGTAGCGAAGCGGAGATCCCGCTACGCGGGGCTTATCTGCCTGCCCTGTGAAATGCGAAGCCTATTTCTCTGGGGCGGCAAACTTGAAAATCGCTCAATTTAGGTTACAAATTCTTTCAAGTCAATGAACTGAAAAGTTTTTATTAACTCCAAACCATTGAAAAATATTCAATATATGCTTGAAAACAAACAATAACGAATGACGCCAAATCGAATTCTAAAGTGATTAAAGCTAAAGCTCAAGAACGTCTCCGGGCTCCATTACCGTTACTTTGGCCGAGGTTTCTTCTTTCACTTTTTCGGCCCAAGCATGGGGATCCTGTTTGATCACATCAAATGTGTTATAGTGAATCGGAATGACGTGTGCCGGTTCAATCAGTTTTACCGCTCGCAAGGCATCATCCGGTCCCATGGTAAAGTTATCACCGATGGGTAAGATCGCTAAATCGATTCCCTCTTCTCCGATAAGCTTCATATCGTAAAAAAGGCCTGTATCGCAGGCATGATAAATCTTTTTCCCATGGATGTAAAACAGAAAGCCACAAGGGTTACCGCCGTAGGTTCCATCCGGAAGCGCTGACCCGTGGTGGGCAATCGTCAATTTTACACGGCCCCAAGGGTAATCGAAACCGCCGCCGATATGCTGAGGATGAACATTTTCGAATCCCTGATTTACAATCCAGTTATGAATTTCATAGTTTGAAATCACGGTCGCGCCGGTTCTTGTAGCAATGTTCAGCGTATCCCCTAAATGATCCCCGTGTCCGTGCGAAACAAGGATATAATCCGCATCAACCTCATCTGCTTGGACTGGAGACAAAGGGTTGCCGGTAATAAAGGGATCGGTCAGCAGTTTTGTTTTGCCTGCTTCAATCAAAAAACATGCATGTCCATACCACGTCATTTTTAGTGTCATTTTGAACCTCCTTATTAAAGGCAAATTATTAAAGATAGCTTAAGCGTCGGTATATTTTTATTTGTTGAATCGCTCCATGGGTAACAATTGATTTTATTTTTATCATAATACCCATTCCATGTAAAATATCATTTCGTATCCTAGAGGATGAATACCACTTAAGGCAAAAATATCTAATGCCGATAATGTTTTTAAGAAATGTGTGAATCTTGAGAAATATGAATTTTCGTGGTATAATTATAACGTAAAAAAAATGCTTGGAACTCAAATCTAAGCCAGAATAACAATGTTGGATCTAAACTTTATTAAAATTTAAGATATGTTTACATTGTTTTCAAATTTTTCTGATCTTACAGGACTTCCTCTCAAAGCTTATTCGGTGAAATTCCAATTGGACCGACTGACTCCGGGTGTGGACAATATCCGTCATGATGTTCTTTTAAGTCCGGATTTTTGTAAATCAAGCAGTAAATTGGTTTACCAACTTTTTTTAAAACATGCCAACGCCAAAAAAATATTGAATATCGACCCCACATCAAGTTTGGTTATTGAACGAGATGAGTTCAAACATCTTTGCCGCGATGTATTGCATGCGGCAGTCAATCAGGCAAAGTCTGCTTCAGAAATCCAAATCGATCTGTTGGCCCAGATAACCATTATTAAAAAATTAGCCCAAGAGATTCCATGTCAATACAGCAAATTGATTGAGAATTTTAATGTTAATGCTCGAAGACATGAAATCGCATCCAGCGAAGGGTTCAGCAGCTACGTAAAAATAAAAGAGAAACTATCCGAGATACAGCAGAATAAAAAATCTATTTTCCTTAACGTCGCGGAAGAATTGTTTCAGTATCTGATAGACGTTCAACACGAAAACATAACAGAGATGCGTGAGTCGATTTTGGGACCTGAGACAATTCTACCTGATGATGTCTTTTCCAATCCCATCATCCATGTAGAGAACCCATTTGAAAATCATTTTATGATGGATGAATACATATTGATCGGCCACCGTTTTGAGGATCCGGATAGTTATGAGAATTTGTTGTCTTTAATCAGAAGTCTATTAAGAAAAATTCTTTTAAAAATTTTTTTAACGGACTCGTCTTTTGCGGGCGGCTCTATAAATCAAGCAAAAATTACCCAAAAGGTGTCTGGTAAATCTGGAAATTATTATCAGGATAACCGCTATGATGAAATAGATATATGGTTAAACCATGTTGAGAATATCGATTTGTTGTTTAACAGCTTTAAATCCAGGGAGCGTTATCAATCACTAAAAAAACAAAAAAAGGCTAAAAAGGACGTTGAAAATTTCAAGAAATTGGCTAAAAACCAAGAAAAACTGTTAAATTTTTTCTACAACAAATTTAACAAAACAGGCCTTATGAAAAGGATTACCGCTTTTTATGAAATGAAATCTGTCTATCTTGAGTATTGTCCGCCCTTGGTACCTCATCAGGTTTTACAGTTCCTGATTCAACCCAAACAAAGGAAGAATATCGCAAGTCAGCTTTCTCGTGTAAAAGGATTTTATGGTAAATCTTTTTCCCTTGTACCTTTGAAAAAAAAGATTGCAGATCTGAGAAAAATTACCGTTCGAGAAAAAAAAAAGTGTCTAATTAACTATTTAAATGACTTTGCCCGTTATCACAGAGATTTTCAAAATCTTCTGATGCTTAAAGACGCCATGGAAAGCATTAATCTGGTATCGGAACAAAAGATCATCGACCTTTCACGTGAAAATAATATTCTTTATGAATTTTTACTGCCCGACGAACATCCACCGAAGGAAAAACCGATCATCCATCATGTGGTCATCAAGGCGGACCTCCGTGATTCGACAAATATTACCATTAAGATGAAAGAGAAAGGATTAAACCCGGCATCTTTTTTTAATCTTAATTTTTTTGTTCCCATTACCAGTATTTTGTTTGATTATTCGGCCGAAAAGGTATTCCTCGAAGGTGATGCAATTATCCTGGCAATATCTGAACATGAAGATACACCTGAAGAGTGGTATTGTGTCTCACGGGCCTGTGGCATAGCAAGGAAAATACTTCAGATTGTACAGAAATACAACTCACAAAGCGAAAAACATAAACTTCCGGTTCTCGAACTGGGCATCGGAATAAGTTATAATAACAGCTCTCCGACATTTCTCTTTGATGAAAGTAACCGCATCATGATCTCACCTGCTATTAATGCGGCGGATCGAATGTCCAGATGTGCGAAATCATTATCTCAAGAAATCTCAAACCTAAAAAAACCGTTTAATCTTTATGTATTTCAAAAAGCATCAGAAAATAGCGCCGCCACACCGACAGGTGATATGTTGTTGCGCCATAATGTAAACGGTATTGAATTGAATGCCGAAGGTTTTGAAAAACTATCACGAGAAATCGACCTAAAACCTTTAGAGTGTCACATCCCGGAGTTACAAGCGGAGAAGATTAGAGTTCACACAGGAAAATTTCCAACGACAACCGGCAAGTATCACAGATTAATTATACGAGAAGACCGAATACCTGTTATTTCCCCTCACGATTTTAGCATCATTCGACAGACAGATAAAAAATACTATGAAGTCTGTACCCACCCGCTGCTCTACGAATATATAGAAAAGCGGAATTCTTTTTGAGTTACTTTAGCTTTCCCACCTTTTTTTCCACCGCATCCAAAATCTTATTGTTTCGCATCAACTGTTTAACCGCATCAATATCTTTATGCAAGACACGGTCGTCATCCAGATGGGATACGGCATTCCTGATGACGGTATAAGCAGCAAGCGTTCCTTCACCAGGCTTCATGTTGGTGAAAAGATCCAGTGCCTGAGCACCACACAGAAGCTCAATGGCAATGACTTGCTCCGCATTTTTTACGATTTCTCTGCACTTGCGCGCAGAAATCGTTCCCATGGACACATGATCTTCTCTGTTGGCGGACGTCGGGATAGAGTCCACACAAGCAGGATGAGAAAGAACTTTGTTCTCTGAGACAAGGGCCGCAGCCGCATACTGGGCAATCATAAATCCTGAATTAAGGCCACCGTCTCGGACAAGAAATGCGGGAAGGCCGCTCAATTTGGGATTTACCAGTCGTTCGATACGACGTTCAGAAATATTCGCAAATTCCGAAACACCCATACAAAGAAAATCCATTGCCAGGGCAATCGGCTGGCCATGAAAATTTCCGCCCAACAAAAATTCTCGTGATTCCGAGAAAATGAGTGGATTATTCGTAGAGGCGTTCATCTCTGTCTCCAACACTTTTTTAGCATATAAAACAGCATCCTTACTGGCGCCATGAACCTGCGGGGAACACCTTAACGTATAAGCATCCTGTATGCGGTGGCAGTCTTTGTGAGAGGTGACAATTTCGCTGTTTTGAGTGATTCGATACATATTATCGGCAGCCGCAGCCTGTCCTGGATGGGGTCTAGCCTTGTGAATTCTTGGATCGAATTCCATTCGGCTGCCCATGAGGACTTCGAGACTCATGGATGAAGCAATATCCGTTAGTTTTGCAAGATTCACGGCATCATAAACCGCAAGCCCGCCAATGGCACTCATGACCTGTGTACCGTTTATCAGCGCAAGCCCCTCTGCCGCTTCCAGCCTGAGCGGCGTTATGCCACAATGGTTTAATACTTCCACCCCTGACATTCGCTGTCCCTTGTAATAGGCCTCTCCCAAACCGATAATAACCAGAGAAAGATGTGCCAGGGGGATCAAGTCGCCACTTGCACCAACAGAACCTTTCTCAGGGACAACGGGGTAAACGCCTTTGTTAAGCATTGTGATGAGAAGTTGAACTGTTTCCAGACGGATGCCCGAATGTCCCAAGGCAAAATCTTTGATACGAAGTGCCATAACAGCCCGAACCGTTTCTTCATCAAACATATTGCCTGTTCCTGCTGAATGGCTCATGAGAATATTCTGCTGAAGCTGCCTTGTATCTTTTTTCGATATGGCAACATCACTCAACGCACCAAAACCGGTTGTAATCCCATAAATGGATTTTTCTTCTTTCACCCACTGTTCGATCAACTGACGGGTTTCATTTATCCGTTGTAAGGATGCTTTGGTCAATTGAACCTTGACACCATGCCTTGCAATACTCACCAGATTTTCAAGGGTCATTTTCTCTAATCCAATCATGATGGGTTTCATAATAGACAATCCTTATTGTTAAGGTTACGAATTGTATTCAATTTTAAAAATTTGTAACATTTTACGCTGTTGAAAACATTGCCGCTTCAGGTATAATTAAATTTATTCTGAAGCTTTTTCTTGTTGAGTCGAAGCTGAAAGCGAAGACCAATGAAATCGATTTGTTTCAAAGGACTAAAAAATTTCTTATTGTATCCATTGCGTTATCAATAATATAATTGAATGAAAAATACAATTGTGCGAAAAATGTCTGAGGGTCGGAGAGTTTTTTTACTAAATCCTTGAATATTAGCGGAATGGATGATCTTTTTTTAAAACGGGTGCTGTTTGAGTGGCTTAGGGATCGTTCTTGTTGGGGCGTAGCTAAAAGCGAAGACCAAAGAAAGAACAGGCGCATACCGAAATCGTATCTTCAAATAAATTGTAAATTACACAGCGAATCTATTGATTTTTCAAAGATTGATTCCTGTTCTTTCTTTACGGACCCTTGCCACGAGTTCACGCGTTTTAAAAAAAGATTATCCATGAAGCGGTTTTAGAGAAAAATACCCCGAGAGCTCAAATATTTACAATTTCATATTGATTCATATGAAAGAGGGATAAAACCATGACAGGCATGAAGAAAATTATCGAATGTGTGCCCAATTTCAGTGAAGGACGGGATTTGGATAAAATAGAAAAAATCGTTAAATCCTTTCAGGGAAAAGACGGCGTCAAACTTTTGGATTACCAAAACGATGAAGACCATAACCGTCTGGTTGTAACGGTTGTGGGTAAACCGGATGCTTTGAAAACAGCCCTTTATGAAGCGTTCCGTTCGGCCCTCGATGTTATCGATATGAGACGTCACAAAGGACAACACCCCAGAATGGGAGCTGTGGATGTTGTTCCATTTGTCCCGATAAAAAATGTCTCCATGGCAGAAGCCGTGGACCTGTCCATACAGATTGCCAAACACGTATCTGAAACATTTAATTTGCCTGTATTTTTATATGAAGCATCGGCGACCCGGCCCGAAAGACGAAATCTTGCCAACATTAGAAAAGGCCAGTTTGAAGGGATGGCTAATAAAATAAAAAAACCGGAATGGAAACCCGATTTCGGTCCGGAGAAAATTCATCCAACTGCCGGCGTAACGGCCATTGGCGCCAGAATGCCGTTGGTTGCCTTTAACGTAAATTTAGATACAGACAACCTTGCCATCGCAAACGATATTGCAGAAAAGGTCAGGCATATCAGCGGAGGATTGCGATATTGCAAGGGTATTGGCGTAAAATTAGAAGAAAGAGGCATGGTTCAGGTTTCCATGAACATGACGGATTATACGAAAACAGCCCTTTACAGATCATTTGAACTTATCAAAATGGAAGCCGGGAGATATGGTGTAAATGTTGTTGGCAGCGAGGTCATCGGCCTCCTACCCATGGCGGCACTCATCGATACAGCAGTGTACTACATGGGCATAGAAAATTTTTCCATGGAGCAGGTGTTGGAAGCCAGAATCATGGAATGATACATTATTATATGAGGGGTCGGGATGTTTTTCTTCTAAATCCTTGAGTATTAGCGGAATGGATGATCTTTTTTTAAAGCGGGTGCTGTTTGAGTGGCTTAGGGATCGTTCTTGTTGGGGCGTAGCTAAAAGCGAAGACCAAAGAAAGAACAGGCGCATACCGAAATCACATCTTTAAAAGGATCGATAAATTGTATAGCGAACCTATTGATTTTTCAAAGATTGGTCTCTGTTCTTTCTTTACGAGCCCTTGCAACGAGTTCACGCGCTTTAAAAAAAGATTGTCCATGTAGCGACTTCTATAGAAAAACACCCTGAGGGCTCATATATATATGCTTGGAGACAAACCTATGCGCGGAAACCTAATCATTAAAAACGCTGCCCAGCTGGTTACCTGCAGTGGCTTTAAAGCAAAGCAGGGCAAAGAAATGTCAAACCTGCACGTCATTGAAAACGGCGCCTTGGTTATTGAAAATGGAACGATTCGATCGGTGGGAAACACAAACGATATTTTGAAAGGCTTTAATGATAAAGAGAATAAAATGGGTGAATTTAACGTTATCGATGCTGCCGGCAAAGCTGTTTTGCCGGGGTTTGTTGACTCCCATACACATTTTGTTTTCGGCGGATATCGTGCTGAAGAATTTTCATGGAGACTTCGCGGTGACAGTTATATGGACATATTAGAAAGGGGGGGAGGGATTCTAAGCACGGTCAAAGCGACCAGAGCGGCTAAAAAAGAAACATTGATCAAAACAGGTATGCAGCGGCTGAATTCCATGTTGTCATTTGGCGTGACAACGGTTGAAGGGAAAAGCGGATATGGTTTAGACCTTGAAACGGAAATAAAGCAGCTGGAAGTCATGAAAGAATTAGACAAACGCCATCCGATAGATATTGTCAGCACGTTTTTGGGCGCTCATGCACTGCCGGAGGAATATAAAGAAAGATCGGATGAGTTTATCGATGATATCATCGATAATATACTGCCGGTGGTCATCGATGGAAATCTTGCAGAATTTTGTGATGTTTTTTGTGAAAAGAATGTATTTTCCATAGAGCAGTCAAGGCGATTGTTACTAAAGGCAAAAGAAAACGGCCTTAACATAAAGATTCATGCAGATGAAATTGAGCGGCTTGGCGGCGCTGAACTGGCGGCAGAAATCGGGGCTGTTTCGGCAGATCATTTGCTTCAGGCTTCGGATAAAGGTATACATTCCATCGCCAAAGCGGGTGTGATCGCAACGTTACTGCCGGGAACCGCATTTTGTTTAAAAGAGCCTTATGCCAAAGGGCGATATATGATCGATAGCAATTGTGCCGTAGCCCTTGCCTCAGATTTTAATCCAGGGAGCTGTTTTTCAGAATCGATCCCTCTGATTTTTGCACTGGCCACACTCTATATGAACATCGGAATAGAAGAAGCCATCACCGCCCTCACCATCAATGGTGCAGCGGCCCTTGGGCGAGCAGATACCATTGGAAGTCTCGACATAGGAAAGTATGGGGACGTCATCATACTCAAGGACCCTTCATATCAATTCATTCCGTATCATGTGGGAATAAGCACTGTTGAAAAAGTTATAAAAAGAGGACGGTTGGTATTTGACGGGCTGTTGCCTCAATTTTAGAAAACTTAAACCCTCTTTATTTTTTTATTCTTTTGGCTGAACACAAAACCCCGGTCCTATATCATGACCTGAAACAAGAATCGCTTCAGCAGTGTCAGGATATACTGCAGTTATTTTGATTTCACCGGTCTTAAAACCTGGTTTAAAAAATCGTTGCCCTTCCAACCCTTCGAATATGCGGCTGCTGTCAAAGACTTTAAACAAATCTCCGATTTTCAGGCCAATGTTTTCCCCGAAATTTAAAATAATTTTATCTGAATCAATTGAAGCGATAAACCCTTTCCAGGGTTGAAAGACGATGGCATTACAAATCGTTTCGCCCATTTTGTCTGCAATGGTCCCAAACGCCTCATCCACTATTAATGAATTCATTTCATGGTCGGCATGGATCGATTCCAGGTCCATTTCGTCAACTTCTATTTCGTGCACAAAACTTTCATCCAGTAGTTTTGCACCGGTTTCAGTATCGTAAACTTCCGCGGCTATTCGTACTTGGACAAAGTAATGGGTGTCTTTGAGCCACCAGATACCCTCCTTCCTTTTGTTCGGTGTTATGGTTATTAAAGCGCCGGTTACAATGGCATTCAGACCGAGCTGTCGACCGGTCTTGGCCAGAGCCAAGTTATCGATCCATCCGGATCTTGTCCTCGGCACCCTTGCCAAGTCGTCAGGATAGCTGGAATCGCCCGGCTTTTCCAAAAGAATGGTCGGGCATGAAGATGCAATGGTTTCGGATAGATCTCTTATAAACTTCTTTTCCACATCTTTGTTGGCGAGAGTCATTTTATTTTCAAATAACAGTATTCCAACCCTTTTTTTCAAATTACTATCCGGAGCCCTAAAATCTCTGACCATTCTCTTGGTCGATTTCTCAATCGAAGCAACGGTGGAACATCCTGTAATCGAAACTAAACATAACAGCAAAAACAAAATACAGACAACCCGATGAATCTTTACCACAAAGGATTTAAATCTTTGAAACATTATTTTTTTCCCTCGAACACAGCTGTAACTTTGGTCGTAATACCCCCTCTTGCCGTGAAATCTCCCGTAACTTCCATGTATCTGGGTGCCAGTACAGCGACAAGATCTTCAAGAATCCGGTTGACCACATGTTCATAAAAGATACCCACGTTTCTATATTGCAACAGATAAAATTTCAACGATTTCAATTCAACGATTTTGTTATACGGCCGGTATGTTATCGTTATACATCCTACATCCGGCAATCCGGTCATTGGGCATACAGAGGTATACTCAGGTTGTTGAATGACAATATCAATGTCCCTTTGATATTGATATTCCATGGGGACAAGCACGTCAGTCTTTACAATATCCGGACTTTCAATAGTATATTTTATTTGCTTTTCTAATGATGCGGGCACTTTTTTAATTCTCCATGATATTTTAATTTAAAATAGTGTTACGATTTTTCGTGAAATGCTATAATAGTGAAGAAAACCTTTTCTGTCAAACAAGCCGCCTGATTTTTTTATGCAGGTCCTAAAGAACTTTGCAGGGATCTTGACACGGGGCTTTAATTCTGATAACGAACTAATATTATTGTAAATAAAACAAAGGTGTCAAAAATGAGCTCAATTGATGAACTGATTCTCAGATCAACCAAAGAAATCGTCGTAAAATTTATTGAAACGGGCAGAGTGGGACCGGCTGGTTTTCAAGAAACGTTCAAAGCTGTTTATAAAACGGTTGAACAAACCGTAAAAGGTTTTCAAGAAGATGAGGATGCTGAACCATCGGAATAGCGAGTGTTAACGGTTTTCAAAGATTAGATAAATTCTTCATGAGAATTCAGGTTAATGGGCCTCAGCCCAGTTATCGCCCGATGCCAGATTGACCTTTAAGGGCACCTTTAGATTCCAAATTCCTTCCATGATTTCTTTGACAAGGACCTTGACGGACTCAAGCTCCTCAGGGGGAACTTCAAAAACGATTTCGTCATGTACCGAAAGAAGCATCGCGCTTTTTAGACGGCCTTTCCTGAATGCGGCATCCACACGGATCATCGCCAGCTTAATGAGATCAGCGGCAGTTCCCTGGACGGGTGTGTTGATGGCCGTTCGTTCTGCAAACTCCCGTACAACTTTATTGGGACTATTGATATCCGGCAGCAGCCTGATGCGGCCCAAGAGGGTACTCGTTTTTTTGGTCTTTCTGGCATCGCTGATGGTTTGATCAACAAATTTTTTGACACCTTTATATCTGGCGAAATAATTGTCTATATAAGTTTTGGCCATTTTTCGACTGATGCCCAGCTCTTTGGAAAGCCCGTAAGGGCTCATACCATACACAATGCCGAAGTTAATCACCTTGGCCTGTCGTCTCAGTTCGGAAGTGACAAATGAGGGAAAAACCTGAAATACTTCGGTCGCGGTGCGGGTGTGAATATCCTCATCATTGTTAAATGCCTCTATCAAAATATTATCATCGGCATAATGGGCCAGGATGCGAAGTTCTATCTGAGAATAATCGGCTGAAATCAGGGTCCAGTCTTTTCTGGGAACAAATGCTTTGCGAATTTCCATGCCCTCATCTGTCCTGATGGGTATATTTTGAAGGTTCGGATTAGAACTGCTCAGTCTTCCTGTAGCGGTAACCGTTTGATTGTAGGATGTATGAATTCTTCCGGTTTCCGGATGAACAAGATCAAGCAGGGCATCCGTATAGGTTGATTTCAATTTGGCAAGGGTTCTGTGTCTTAAAATAATCTCCGGAAGTTCATGCTTGTCTGCAAGGGCTGTCAGCACGTTAACATCTGTTGAATACCCTGTTTTTTTTCTGGTCTTTTTTTGAACCGGCAGCTTGAGTTTTTCAAAAAGTATCCTCCCCAGCTGCTGGGATGATCTGATATTAAATTCTTCTCCAGCCATTGAATAAATCATGCTTTCAAGCTGTATAAGCTGGTGTTCAAACGATTTAGAAAGCTCCATGAGCTTTTCTCTGTCAACACAAACCCCTGTCATTTCCATGTTCATTAAAACCGGCACAAGAGGTAACTCAACGTTATTATACAATTTCATCAGGCCAGATCTGTCGATCAAAGGCATTAGAACATGATAGGCCATCAATGTAATATCTGCATCTTCACAGGAATACGGCACCGCCTTTTCCAGGGGAATTTCGGAAAAACTCACATCTTTTTTCCCCTTACCTGAAATCTCCTTGTACGTTATCGTTTTGTGATCCAGAAAATCGAGAGCGATCTGGTCCAGGTTGTGGGCCCGTTTTGAAGGGTTAATCAGATAGGACGCCAGCATGGTGTCAAAAATCACGCCGGCCAGGTTTATCCCGGAACGTTTAAGCACCATCCAGTCATATTTTATATTCTGCCCAATTTTTTTTACATCCGGATTTTCAAGCACAGGTTTCAATTGGCTTAATACTTTTTTAAGCTCAAGCTGTGCCGGGACCTCCGGATAATCATGGGCACACGGGATGTAAAAAGCTTCGTCAGACTTCATTGAAAACGACAATCCCACAAGATTTGCTTTCATAGGATCTCTGGAGGTGGTTTCGGTATCGATAGCGAACATTTCAGCTTTTTTAAGCCGCTCAATCAGATCGAAAAGCGCCGACATATCATATATCGCATGGTAATTTTTATTTGAAAGATCGGATCGTCTGGGAAAAGCTTGCTGCAATTGTCTAAATTCCAGATTTCTAAAAAGTTTTGACAGCCTGGTGTTATCCGGTGTTTTATATTTGAAATTTTCAGGATTAAATGGAAACGGTACATCAATATTGATTTTAACCAGTTTTTTGCTCATAAATGCCTGTTCTTTGTACTGAACAAGGTTTTCATGCTGTTTTTTCTTTGTAATCGTATGAACGCGTTCATAAAGACGTTCCACGGATCCAAAAGTTTTTATTAAAGACAGGGCTGTTTTAGGCCCAATACCGGGAACACCGGGTATATTGTCTGCCGCATCACCTGAAAGCCCCATCACATCTATCATCTGATAAGGTTCAACACCAAAATCTTCTCTAATCGTATTGATATCAATGGTTTTTTCTTTCATGGGATCCCAGATGACGGCATTGTCTGTAACAAGCTGAACAAAATCTTTATCCCCGGTGACCATTACGACAAAGAACCCGGCTTTTTCAGCCTGGTATCTGAAAGTGCCGATAAGATCATCGGCCTCAAAACCCTGCATTTCAATAACCGGTATGTTGAATCCATGGGTTATTTCCTTTATATATGGAATCTGAATCGACAAATCCTCGGGCATGGGAGGGCGATTCGCCTTGTAGTCCCGGTATATTTCATGCCTGAAGGTCGGCCCCTTGGCATCAAAGAACATGGCCACATATTCAGGAGATCGATCCTCAATAAGTTTGATTAGCATTCGAGCGAATCCGAATGCTGCGTTAGTGGGGAGACCTTTTGAATTGGCCAAATTCCTTATGGCATGATAGGCACGATAAATATATGCACTGCCGTCTATCAAATATAATGTTCTATCATTTTTCATATGAATTCAGTTTTCGGATGATATTCATCCCATATATCTCTAAAGATTGCTCGCGGTTGACAAGAATACACTGTTGCATTAATTTTGAATCACTAAAAATTGATATGCTTTTGTTCCTATCATTAATTTTATAAGACAGCAAGGCCGCTTAAGGGATCATCACATGAAATCAGGCAAAATAATTAGCGAAGACAGCGAAATAAAAGATATACTTGAAAACGCCAAGACCATCGCAATCCTCGGCCTAAGCCCTAAACCTGACAGGGATTCCAATAGGGTCGCCAGATATCTGAAAGATCATGGATACAGAATAATTCCGGTCAGGCCGGGCCAGAAAGAAATCTTGGGGCAAAGCGCCTATACCACCCTCGATGATATTAAGGAACACGTGGATATTGTGGATGTATTTAGAAATCCTGAACAGATTGTACCGCATGCGCACGAGGCGATACGAATGCAACCCAAGGTTTTTTGGATGCAGCTTGGTATCGAAAATCAAAAAGCGGCATCGCTTTTAGTAAAAGCGGGCATCGATGTCGTCATGAACAAATGTATAAAGATTGAACATGACAGACTCTGTAAAAACAACACCTTATAGACAAAAACGTCATAGAGCCCGGCAAATCGGATGTCATTGTTGCGGGAATAATCCACCTTTTTGCTGGAGATGCCGTTGCGGCTTCGCTATTTGTCAGGAATGCATGATGGAAAATTTCTGGGGTATGTCGTGCAACGGAATAACCTGGGAGTGCCCGGACTGCGGTGCAAATAACGGATTCGGAAATCAATAACTCCCCAAACACCTATCCATCATTCCTCGCTCCACTCCCGCTTGAGTAATACCATAAGGTCTTTTCCCGGCCGATAAAGGTAAAGCCTGGAAAATCCCAGTGTATTCTTGCTGTCTTTTATCCTGACTTCACCCACGGCCACAACACGCTTTTGAAAACCGATGACAGCAATATGCCTAAACTCTCGATTCAAAGACCGGTAGCTTTCAGGAAGCATGGCCTGTTTGAGTAAAATCATAAGTTCAGATAGTTGCTTTTTAGCCGGCTCAAACCGGTAAGGAAGATGGTTTGCAATGATAACAGGCATTTTCTTTAACGGAGCCCGTCGATCCAGATCAGCAAGGTCTTGAGTGCTTAAAACCACGCACCCATTGGTTGAAAAAGGCTTTATGGTCTGGTTGGAACCATGGATAAATATTCCGTTGCCACAATTACCTTCAAGACGGTCAAAGATATCAGGATAACTTAACCCAAAGGCCCGGTCGCCGAACAGGGTGACTTTAGAATCCCGATAAGATGTTACATTGAAGTAAATCCCTTCAGGCGTTTTTTCGTCATTTTCTTTTTGTTTTTTCCCGGGCTGTTCTCCGGTACTGCAATCATAGCTTTTTATTAACTGGTAGCGACCGTCATAACAATATAAGTGAAGCTTTTGGAGGGCCTTCTCCACCAGAATCAGGTGAATAGGCTTTTCGTTTCCGTTGTAAAAAAGAATCGGACCGTCCCATAACCCGTCGTCCGCATCACCTTGGACCGTGTCTCCAGTGGGAATGTTTTGGAAAGGTTCTTTAGAATAGGAATTATTTTTTGACCCGTCACAACAAAGGGTTAAAACAGCGACAACAACAAGCAAAACCGCTTTCATGAAGATGAAATCGGCGGCCTTTTGTGTGTTTTTACCGTCATTGGTTATAATCTGCATTGAAAAACATTAAAAATTGTTATGCTATTTTTATATCAAGTATCTGAGCAATTTCTTTTAAGCTCTTGATATGAAAATTGGCGGAAAGAGATCTGTTCTGATACGCCACAAACGGCACACCCGCCGCTTTAGCAGCAATCTCGTCAAGTTCTGAATCTCCCACATATAAGGCATTATCTGCCTCTATTTCAAAATGTTCCAGAATTTTTATCAGCGGGTCCGGATAAGGTTTGGGACGATCGACGTCACTGGAACTCACAACCAGATCAAAATATTCTTCCAGACCATGTTCGCTGAGAACCCGATCCATTGTGTTCGATCGGTTTGTCGCAATGGCAGTCTTGTATCCGGGCCTGAGTTTTTCGAGCAAAGGCTTTAAATAGGGTTCTAAAATCATATATTTTAAAAACGGGATATAGCTCATATTTTTTCGATAATTCTGAGCCGCTCTGACGCTTTTTTCATCATTAAACAGGTGGGCAATCGATTGGTCTGCAGTGTGACTGTGACAATACGCAAACTGATCGGGGGTCAAGGTCGGCCGACCGAAATGCTGCAATATTTCATTATAATACGCCATGTTTGCTTTCGTTGTATCAAACATGACACCGTCACAGTCAAAAGCGACAACTTTGATATGTTCCATCTTTATTGTTTTTCGTTTTTCGACCTATCGAGAATGTTTCCGATAACATGGATTTTAATCTCGGGCCGTATCTTGCTGTCTGTTTTTAATTTTATGGTGTCAGCATAGCGCCCCTTGGTTTTTTTCAGATTTTCAACCGTCAGGACATATTCCATTTTTTCTGAACTTTTGGTTTTTTCCAGCGTAAAAGCGATGTTTTTTGTATTGGTTGCCTTGGCTTTTTTAATTGTGAACGGATACTTATCTTTCGGTATGATTTTCACCGTTGCTTTTATTGGATCGCCTGCAAAACCACGAAAAACAACCCTCTTTGGAACAATGTCAACAAATTTTTCAACATTTCCCATAATGGTCAAATAGAGCATGGAATGTTTGAGGGAATTGGTTTTGACCGTTATTTTTTTGGTGAGTGTTCTTCCGCCGTATCCCGCTGTATCGACTTTAATAACAATTTTTCCCTCACCGCCGGGAGGGATCTGTCTCGGATATGAGACAGCCGTACACCCTCAGCCGGTTTTGACTTTTTCAATCACAAGCGGCGCATCTCCTTGGTTTTGTAGGATAAAATCATGTGTGACTTCAGTACCATCTATAACGGTGGGGAATGTGTACCGGCTTTCGGATACAAAGACAGATGGTGATGGAGGTGTTTGTTTGGAAGCGCAGAATGCGTTGCTATTGAAAGACATAATACAAACAGCGGCAAAAAAAATAAAAAAAAGTTTAAGTTTCATGTTAAAAATATCCTTAAAAAAATTAACCGGTTCATATTGACTCAAACATCCGATTCTCGACCTTGGCCACCATCAAACCGCCAAGGTATGAACAGCATATTTAAGGTGCATTATATAGAATGTCAAGGCGCATCTTTTTACATCATAAAAATCGGATCGACATCAAGAACAACCTTGACATCGCGTCGGTTGATTATTGCTCTGTTCTCGAGCCATAAATTATTAAGAAATCGGTGGAGCGCTCTGACTTCCAAACCTTTTAAAAGGATCTGCCATCGGTATTTTTTTGCAATCTTGAAAAGCGGGGCTTCAATAGGCCCCAATATTTCAAGGGTCTTTGATAACGATCTGTTCTTTTGTTTTAATGTATGGCAAAGATCTCCCACAGTCTCGGCATGCTGCCGGGTCTTTTCTTTGTTTTTTCCAGATATTTTAATCTGAGCCACTCTAGAAAATGGCGGATAATTCAGGCTCTTTCGAAACCCGATCTCGACCTTGTAAAACGGCTTCAAGTCCTGCTCACTTGCAGATAAAATGCTGAAATGATCCGGGTTATACGTCTGCAGAATAACACGTCCGGGCACAGCCCCTCGCCCGGCGCGACCGGAAACCTGTGCCAGCAGCTGAAATGTGCGTTCTCCGGCTCGAAAATCAGGAAAATTCAAAGAGAGGTCTGCACAGATAATACCAACAAGGGTAATGTTTGGAAAATCATGACCTTTAGCCACCATCTGAGTCCCCACCAGAACATCAATGGTCCGGTTTCTTACACCTTTAAGTATCTTTATCATTGATCCTTTACGCCGGGTCGTGTCACGATCCATTCTGGCGACTGAGGCTTGAGGGAAAAGCATCTTTACCGTCGCCTCGACCTTTTCGGTCCCAAGCCCCAAAAGCATGATCTTAGAGGACCCGCAAGAAATGCAGTTAGATGCTGACGCTCGTGTAAACCCACAGTAATGGCATTTGTATGCATTGGCCTTTTGATGCAATGTTAAAGAAATATCACAATTTTTACATCGTATCGCTTCACCGCAGGCTGAGCAAACCGGATAGCTGGCAAAGCCACGCCGGTTCAAAAATAGGAGCGCCTGCTCGCCACGTCCAAATGTCGTTTCCATGGCTTCATAAAGCTCCGGAGTAATAAACCGTCGACTTCCCCGAACATCTCTGCTTTTACGAAGATCAACAACTGTTACCTTGGGGAGCGATCTTTTTTCAACTCGCTCTTTTAATGTAACCCCTTTAAATTTCTCTATTTTTACATTATAATAGGACTGTATTGACGGCGTGGCAGACCCCAGCAGTGCCACGGCGTTCTGTTGCTTTGCCCTTACCACGGCAAGATCTCTGGCATTGTATCTCAAACGGCTATCCTGCTTGTAAGATGTGTCATGTTCTTCATCAACGATAATAACGCCGATATTCGTTAAGGGTGCAAAAACAGCGGATCTGGCACCAATGGCGATGGAAACCTCACCCCTGGCAATACGTACCCACTGATCGTAACGTTCTCCAGCAGAAAGTCCGCTGTGAAGAATAGCGACACGATCACCAAAGCGCGCCCTGAATCGCCTTTCCGTCTGGGATATAAGGGCAATTTCAGGAACCAGAACCAGAACGCTATAGCCCGAGTCAATCGCCTTTGCTGCAATATGCATGTAAACTTCTGTCTTACCGCTTCCGGTAACGCCGGTTAGAAGGAAAGTACTAAATTTTCCACCAAGAGTCCTGATCACTTTTGAAACCACACGGCTTTGTTCTCCAGTGAGCCTTTGGGGTGTATCAGGTTTTATAAATTCACCAAGGGGATCGCGATAAACCTGTTTATTAAAAATAGAGATATACCTGTCCGCTTCTAAATGCTTTATTAATTTTGGAGCAGATGGCACAAGTTTTTTTAGTTTGCTTGCGCTGACTTCGCCCTGGCTTTTGATTGCTTCAATGATCTTTTGTTTTGACGCAGATAGACTGTCCATAGGGATATTTGCATTGATTAACGACACATGCCTTTGTGTTTTTGGTTTTGTGATCCCGCCTCTTAACTCCCGCTCATGAACAATGAGCCCTTGATGTTTCATGTCATAGATTAAAGCATTAGGAATTTTGTTGTTAAGTTTTTCGCGAAGTTTTTTTAATCCGCAAGACGCTTCCTTTAACAAGTTTAAGATTTCCCTCCCCAAAGGTGTAAGAGAATTCTCGGAAAGGGCTTCTTCTCCATTTTTCGTAATGGCAATGGCAGTAAAATCATAAATATTCAGTCCACCAGGCAATGCACATTTGATAACATCTCCGATGGGATGCAGGTAGTAATCAGCCGTCCATCGGAAAAAAGGTATCATACTTGAAGGGAAAAGCGGCTCTTCATCAAGAATATCAAGAATATTTTTTATCTTCCCCTGATCCGTATCTTTGCATACACCCAGAATATATCCCGTTACTCTGCGCCGGCCAAATGGAACAAGAACTCTTTTCCCTGTCGAAACCAGCGCTACCAGGTTTTCCGGAACGCTGTAAACATATGTGCTGTATACCGGTAAGGCTATGGCGACCTCTATGCAAGATGATACCGTTGTCATTTTTTTCAGTCCGTCTGAATTCCTTTTATAAGCAGTAAAACCGATGTGAGATGAAGGCTTTTTTCTTGACACTTCATCCGCTTTTTTCTAATCTGTAATATGCAAACTGTCTGTGAAAATTAGATTTTTCTTAAATATTTTCTTTTGAACCTAAGTTGATCGATTTTCAAGTTTGCCGCAGATAAGCCCCGCGTAGCGGGATCTCCGCTTCGCTACGACAAGTCTTGAGCGTAGCGAAATCCCGTTCTACGGGAGAAGATGCTGTTTCGCTATAGTTGTCTATGCGGAATGGCATCTGACGCAGTAGATGCGGTGAAATTGGAAATCCCGCAGGGTTTCAAATTATTGAAATTCAAATGTCAGAATACCTTAAAACTATTGTTAAATTAACCATTTCAAAAATTTGAAACGCTAAGCTTAGGTTGAATACTATAGCCTTAATACAAATGTTTTTCAACCATCTATAGATCAGTCATGAACATGAGACCTTGGCTTATTCAAACGCCAAAAAACATTTATGCCCAAACGGTCCGTACCGGAACATTTCAAGCATCGACTTTAAAAAAGAAACAAATTAATAGATAGCAAGCAACCCTAAAGGAGGAAAACATGAATAAAATTACAAAACAATCCACGGTGTTATTGCTAATTATAACCCTTGTTTTTATCCCATTCGGAACTTCGGCCCTTGCACAAGGACAGGCGGTAGATGAGGAAAACAGCGGCGCCCTTATGACCGCTGATCTTATTCTTGCCAGGCCGTTGGGAATCGTCGCAACTGTTTTGGGTTGTGCCGTCTTTATTGTATCACTCCCCTTTTCAGCCTTAGGTGGCAATACCAAACAGGCATCCCAAAAATTGGTCCAAGAACCTGCCTCATTTACATTTACAAGACCACTGGGAGAATTTTGATACATATATTGCCCTCCACAATAAGCTTCGACCCACAGATACGACCAAACAAGGGGGTAAGATGGCTGAAATAAAACGTCATGGGATTGAAGATTTAACTCGCTTCGCAGTGGATGTGATTCGACGTTCAGGAGAAGAAGCTCTTTCCTATTATGGTGAGGGGGATCGTCACATCAAATTTGATGAAGCGCTTGTTACAGAGGCGGATTCCCATTTAATGAATTTTTTTCAAGATCAACTTGACAACCATTTTCCTGAACACCAGGTATTAAAAAACAACCAGGTGAACAGAAACTACACCCATGATGGAAAGCGATATATCTGGATTTATGATCCATTAGATGGGGTGGCCAATTTTCAGGCGGGAATTCCAATATGGGGCATTTCCCTTGCACTGATAGAAAATTTCTGGCCTATTTTCGGGGTGTTCTATATGCCGGCAACCGGCGATCTTTTTCACGCACGGGCGGATCAAAAAGCTTTCTTGGGAGATAAGGAAATTCGCGTTTCGAGCAAGAAAAACATTAATGACGAGAGCCTTCTTTTTACGTATTCACGATTTCATCAACGTTATCGTTCAACATTTCCAGGAAAAATTCGTGATTTTGGATGCACCGGTGCTCACATTTGTTATGTTGCAATGGGTCGTGCCGAAGCGGCTGTAATTGCGAATGAATCGTATCAGGATCTTGCTGCAGCCGGCATTATTCTTGAGGCAGCCGGCGGAAAGATCTGTAAGTTAGATGGAAGCAATTTTTTTCTCAATGAATATTTGGACGGCCAAAAGATCAATGACCGTCTTCTGGTTATGGCCCCGGGGATTTATACACAGGTTCGCAACAGTCTAAAGGAGATTTCTTAATCTTTTTAAAAATGTAACATGATTTCAAGGATCGATCATATCTCAATCGCCGTGAAAGATTATCCGGAAGCACTCCATTTTTTTAAAGACATACTTGGGGCGGTCCTCGGTGCCGGTGCTCGGAATAATGATATGAAATATCATTGGCAGATTTTTTCATTTGGCGATCTATCACGCCTCGAGCTTATAACCCCCCTTGAGGAAAAAACTTTTTTAACAAAGTTCTTAAAGAAAAATAAAAACGGGGGCCTTCACCATATCTCCCTTCAAACCCCGGATATTCAACATGCGATTCGAAAGCTTGAAGATCATAATATTCCTTATTTCGGGTATAACGAATACGGCGACTTTTGGAAAGAGATCTTTATTCATCCCAAAGATGCTTTTGGTGTTCTGATTCAGATTGCCGAGTTCAGTCCCGACGACTGGCTGGATAAATCTCTTGTATTTTCAAAGGGACAAAAATGGGCGGTAATAAAAAACAGCGACGGTTGTACGTTAAACCTTGCACACCCCGGCGGAGGAAAAGTTAAACTTAAATTAAACAGATCAGAAATTAAAAATCTTATCCGCGACCTTAAAAAGTTATGTTAGTCCGCCTTCTAAAGAATAGGACTACTTTTGAATTGAAACCTTTGAAAAATGCTCAATTTTGCTCAAGGTTAAGGAAGACGAAAATTTTAACCACCCCAGTACGATCTGCCAGACCTACGGGGCAGGCAGACATGCATTGAGTATTTCGAGGATTAAAATTTGAGTCTGACGCTAAGATTGGGCAAAAGGGGGCGTTTTTCAAAGGTTTCAGATTAGTGATTCAGATGCTCTGTCATCCATCGGGTGACAACGCTTACAAGTTTTTCTTGGTGATTGCTGAAACGGTGGTTGGCACCGGGAATTTTAACAACCGTGACATTTGTCTTAGGCGTTGCACTGTTTCGGAGGCGGTCAGCGACATCGGGATTGGCCAGGCGATCAGCAAGACCGTGGACAACGAGTATGGGTTGAAAAATACGGGGAATGTTTTGGTAGGGATCGGATACGGTTTTCGGGCCCCTGAGGCTTACAACATGGTATGCGGTATAAAGCGCTTTGCCCAAAGGTCCCAGATTGATCAGCATCCATTGATTTCCTTTACCTTTTGCCACCAGGTCCTGGGCCTGACGGAGGACACTGTTTGCCGTATCAGACCCGAACATACTGATATTCCACTCGAAAAGATTGCCTGGAGGTCCGGTTAGAAGTATACCTTTAATTCTTGGATCCTGGGTTGTTGCCATGTAGTATAGCACCCGGTTGGTACCCATACTGTGTCCGTAAAGAAATATAGAATGATAACCCAGCAGAGCCATTTTATCGACGGCTAACGCAATGTCATAACGGTTTTCTTCAAACCGGTTTTTTTTAGGACCCCGATCATGATCACGCATGTTGAGCGCCAAAGTGGCAAATCCTCTGTCTGCCAGGGCTTCTGGAAGAAAGTCCATGATGCCTGAGTAAAAGTTGCCGCTGTAACCGTGGATCAACACCACGCAGGCTTTTGCTCTGGCCACAAGGGGCTGACGTAAAATACCGGTTAGCCTTACGCCGTCTTCGGTTTGCAATCTGACCAGATCGACGTCGATGTTTTCAGCAGCTCTGGGGGTTTGGTCTGCGCCGAAAAGAATAAAAAAGCAAATCAGAAAAAAATATTTGAAAAATCGCATCATGACCCCTTTGATGTTTTCAGAGTGTAAAATCATTATTCGAGTGCGAAACTTGAGTTTATACATTAATAAAAGTTGAATTGTAACAGTTTAGCTCTTTGAAACAAATCGATTTCATTGGTCTTCGCTTTCAGCTTCGACCCAACAAGAAAGAGCTTCAGGTATAATTAAATTTTTGACTGGAAGCTGTCTGAGTGGATTAGGGATCGTTTTGAAAGAACCATCGATGATTTAACGTTATGGATGAACCCCATGTTAAAACATAGACTGTTATGAATAGTCAGGGCAGATTCTTTCATTACGAGCCCTTATTCGCGAGTTCTTTCAGCAAAAATTTAATTATACCTGAAGCGGCAATATTACGTTAATTTAAGGACAGCCGATTTTTTTATCAAGGAAATAGTTATTTCATCACCCACAGGAGGTATGACATGCTCATTCATAAAACCAAAGTACAGGTTCGCTTCGGTGATACTGACCCGTATGGTGTGGTTTATTTTGTCGCCTATTTTCGCTATTTCCATGAGGGGATTGAAGAATTTCTCCGGTATATCAACATACCTCCGGAAACCTTCTTTCGTAACAAAGAAGAAAAATTCGGCATGCCCAAAGTGGCTGCGAACTGCCACTTTTTAGCCCCGGCCTACTATGGCGATTTACTTGAAATGCATACTTCAATCAAAGAAATCAAAGAAAAGGCCATCGTCTTTCAGTTTCACTTTTACCGCCCACCGGAAACCCGGTTGATGGCAGAGGGAAATGTTACCTTCGTTGCTATCGATCACACCTGGAAGGCCATCCCTTTACCAAAAATGGTCGCTGAAAAAATACAGCGACTGTAGTTCGAATAGGCTTTTGAGAAACCCTTCCTGTTTAATTTGAATCGTTGCATTCGATTTACCTGAACTTTAGATGGATCTCCTCTTTAAGTTCATGAACATCGCCGATGATTTTAGCCGCCGTCACCCCTTTGGCATGCAAGGCGTTAACGAGATTTTCCCCTTGGGTCTCGGTCACCGCCACAAGCAAACCACCGCTGGTTTGCGGGTCAAATACGATTTCTTCGTGCCAGTGAGGTAAATCGGTCTCAAGCCGAAAATGTTGTTCGACCATTTTCCGATTGTAAGCATTTACGCCGGTGGTCATTCCTCTTTTATACGCCGTCAGGGCCTCGTCCATGATCGGCAGATCTTTGATACGGATTTCCAAACACACTCCGGATGCTTTGGCCATTTCAAAGCCGTGCCCGGCCAATCCGAATCCAGTGACGTCCGTTGCGGCGTGGATATCAAAACCGGCCATAACCTCAGCAGCAGTTCGATTGAGCGTTATGAGGATTGACAAACAGGCATCCATGGCCTCTTTGGAAACCCATTTTTTTAAATTGGCGTTAAACAAAACACCGCTTCCAACGGGTTTGGTCAGAATCAGCACATCCCCGGGTTGAGCACCCTGGTTGGTCCAAAATTTGTCCGGATGCACGATTCCGGTTACTGAAAGACCGAATTTGGGTTCATCGTCTTCCACGGAATGCCCGCCCGCCAATACAGCACCGGCTTCGGTAATCTTACTCAGCGCTCCGGCTACAATTTTGTGAAGGACCTCCGGAGGCAACTTTTTAGAAGGAAAACTGACCAGGTTGAGACAAGCGATGGGTTGTCCGCCCATGGCGTAGACATCGCTGATAGCATTGGCTGCCGCTATTTGGCCGTATATATACGGGTCATTCACCGGCGGCGTTATATAGTCGGCCGTCATTATTATGGCCAGATCTTCGGTTAATCGATAAACGCCGGCATCATCACTGGTTTCATAGCCCACCAGCAAGTTCGGATCTTTATTTTTTGGGAGATTCGCCAACAAATTGCCAAGCCCGACCGGGTCGATTTTTGCAGCTCACCCACAGGTTTTTGAAAGGCTCAGCAGGGTCGGTTTTTTAAAAAAGTTCAGTTTCACTGCCTATATGCTCCTAAATTTCTATTTGGATTGTCCTTATTATTCTTTCCCTTTGGCATGCAGGTCAAGGTTTTTTCGCTGAAAGGATACGTTGTCTGTTTTGATGGTGTAAACCCACTGATTTAGGAAAACTCGTTATATTATGATCGAAGTGCCTTGGTGAGTTGTTTGATCCTTGCGCTCATTTTGGAATCTGTTTGATTCAAATACGTCCAATCCGCCATTTCAAGTCGTTCCGGATCATGGTCAAGTACAATACGTGCGGCCTGTTCAGAAACTTCTCCGGCATGCCGGGCACAAAACCGAAAATGGTACTTCGTACCGACTTCGATATTTTTTGTCAGCACCCGACAACAGGTGGCACCGAACTTTGTTTTGAACCGCTCGTGGAGATCTCTGGAAGCGGCGTAAACCTTTCTATTGTTCAAGATGCCGGGACCGTTGCGACCCAGGAACAACCCAAGGGCAATAACGCCGGCACTTAATGCGCCGCAAGTGCAGCCGCTTCTTCCAAATCCTTCCGGCAGGCCGGAGGTAATCCGAACGGCGATTTCCGGTGACAATCCCCCTTTTAGACCTTGGTTCAACACCGATAATACTGCTTCGGAACACATCAATTGGCCAGTCGTGAACAGGTTCTCTGTACGCTGCCGGATTTTGCTAACCAGCGTTTCAGCACGATGCCCCAACAACCCATTGTCTTTATTTAATCGTATCATGAGAACTAATGTCGCTTGAACCCTGACCGGCTCAGAATTCGTATCAAAACAACAACGAACCGGCAAACGGATGTCTTCGAATAAAAAGGTGTTGCTCAGTTCGAAGATGAATCCTCATCTTGCTTTTTCTATTGGATATTTGGCACCTTTCCATGCAAAAATGCCGCCAGAAAAACGCAAGACATTCTTGTAGCCTAATTTTACAGTCCACATGGCTCCGTTATGGCTTCGCCCGCATTTGACAAATCCACAGTAGATAACAATAGTTTTGTTTTTGTCCGGACCCAGCAGCGCTTTGAAATCGTCTAAGGTCTTTCCGCCTGTCTCCTTAGTATTCCATTCTTTCATTTCAGGAATGGGAAATAAAAACTGCTCGGCGCCGGGAATGTGTGCTTTTTTATAGCTGGCATCATAAGGCATGGTATCAATAATGAGAACATCCTTGCCGGAATCGATCATATCCTTGAGTTCTTTAGCGGTAATGACGTCATAACCTCCCCGCTGAACTTCCCGGACCAGTTTGACGGCACCCTGTTCTTTCTCCACTTCTTTTTCGAATTTGTTTTTGGCCAAAGACGGGCTTGTCAGACCTATAACAAACAATCCCACGACAACAAGGCTAAAGATTATCTTCCCGATTCGCATCATTAATCCTCCTGTTTTCAAATAATTTTAAACAAATTTCTTAACCGTTTGGGAGCAACAATCTGGTTAAGCCTTTGGTAATAAAGATAAAAAATGCCCAGCATCATTATAATATCCCGAACAAGGGCCGACCAAAGTCCGTGAAAAGCTTTGGCCTCCGGATCTTCAGGACCGAAACAGCCGCAGTCGACATCGAGCCCCAACCAAATGCTGTAGCCCAGGATCGCGATAAACAACATTAAAAGACCCGTAATAACGGCCAGAGATCCCCGGATATCCAATAACAGCCCCAAGCCGAAGACCATCTCAAGCAAAGGAAAGGCAATGGCAATCGGCAGAATCCAAGCGTCAGGTAGCAACCCATATCCACCTATAATTACAGCAAATTCTGTGGGTTCCATTAGCTTTGAAATGCCGGACCACAAAAAAATTACACTGAGCAAAACACGAATCAAATGGTAGATTAAAGGCGACGGAAAAGAATTTATTAGGGCAAAGATTCCTTCCTCTTTCAGGCCGTTAATTGTTTTCGCTTCCTGACCGTTCATTGAACGCTGTTTTCCTATTAATTTTAAAATGATGCATTTATAATATAATGATAAACAATAAGTAAAATTGATAATATAAATAGTTTGACAGATTATAATTGGTAAAATCTATATTTTCATGACATAGTTTTTCAGCCGGACCAAAAAGTGTCAGTTGACACCTTGAATCGCCTCTGGTAGCTTTGGGACAAGTCAGCATTAAAATAAATGGTTTTAAATATTACAGTTAGCTGGAATCTTTTATACGACAAATATTTGTTCACTATTTTCAAAAAACGAGTCCTATAAAATCAATACCCCTGCATTTTTATCTCTGGAGGTCTAAGCACATAGATGGTTATACGGGCTAAAATTCTCTGGACGGTGCTTTCTATGGTGTCTTTGATAGCGATCATCAGCGTCTTTTACACCGGATTTCGAAAGATCCTATCTCTTCCCTTTCGTCAGACCAACGACCTTCTCCATGAGCAAGGCTTTCCGTTAACTCTCGATTTTCTAATACCGGCCGGACTTTACATCGATGAAACAATAACGGTGAAAGAGATCCTGCATTCCCGGCTCCACAAGCCAGGTAAAAGGGTTCACCTTTTCTTATCAAAAATATCAGAAAGTATCCCCGTGAAGTACCGAGTCACAGCCACCACGGTATTCTATCTTTTCTGGACATTACTGTTTTTGGTTTTCTTTAGAATCTTCACATGGATGCGCTATACTACCGCCTTGTTCATCAGCTTTTTTTTTGGTGCTACGGTTTACTTTTTCATGCCGGATTTCATTATGGGAAAAATAGACGACAGCATTTTTTTAGGATGGGCGCTGACACTGTTGGGTCTTCGGTGGTGGATAAAGCGAAGAAAAGTAAAGGACGCCCAATAAATAGAACCTAAACTGAGCGTTTAAAATAATGACAGGACTATAAACAAGTCGTAATTATTAATCAATATATATTTCTAAACTCGACAATCGCTCAATTTGGGTCGAAATAAAATATAGACGGATAAACGGGAGATAGCGATGTATCGTCAGAATTATATTAATTCGCTTCGAACCGAGCTGGTGAAAATGGTATCAGACTACCTTTCCCCTGCAGCGCTCCATTACGGTTATAGTGATGTTCCCTTGGAAACCAACATTAAATGGCGGCCGCTTGTCCTTGTTTTGGGGAACTATTCTTCCGGCAAATCGACCCTTATCAATGAATTTCTCGGAGCGGATATTCAAGCAACCGGTCAGGCGCCCACCGACGATTCCTTTACCGTCATCACCCATGACGATTCTGTGTCTACCGCGGAAAACGTTCGCGTTGTTGAAGAACGGGATGGGAAGTTTTTGCTCCATGATCCGGAATATCCCTTTGAAACACTGAGAAAACACGGACAACGATTTGCCTCTCACTTTCGCCTTAAAAAAGTGAATGCGCCTTTTTTAGAAACCCTTGCCATCATTGATACCCCGGGAATGCTCGACAGTATCACCGAACGGGATCGCGGGTATGACTATCAAGAAGTCATCGGTGAATTGGCACAAATAGCTGATCTGGTTCTGGTGGTTTTCGATCCCCATAAGGCAGGAACGGTACGTGAATCATATATCAGCATTCGGGAAACCCTGCCGACCCGTACCTTTGAAGACCGTCTGCTCTTTGTTTTGAACCGAATTGATGAATGTGTCTCCTTTGCCGATCTTTTGCAGGTCTATGGAACACTGTGTTGGAATCTATCTCAGATCACCGGTCGGAAGGACATCCCCCCTATCTGCCTCACCTACTCTCCGCGGGCCATGTTGCGTGCAGGGAAACGGTCCGGAGGGGATATGAGTTTTTTAGGTCATCTGGAAAATCAGCGCGAGGAATTGAAAAGGGCCATCCTTAAAGCCCCGAGACATCGTCTCGATCACCTGGCCACCTTTGTCGAAACCCACGGCGAACGCCTGGGGCATTTCCTTGAAGCCCTGATGAACTACCGTCGCAAATTGCGCAAATTTCGCTGGAAACACACCTTTATCGGCTTTTTGGTGAGTCTTCTTCTCGGCACAAGCGTAACTTTCGGTCTTATGATCTCCGGCATCCTGGGGGGCATGGACCAGCGTATGCTTATAGGTGTCGGAGGTGTCTCTGCTTTGATTGTATTTTTCCTGTGGTCCACCCTGCTCATGAAACGTCGGGCCGCCCGTTTTCATTCTCGTGTTCTTAGAGATCTGGACAAACTTACCCCCCTTGAAAATCAGACGCGTCGCGACAGTTGGCAAGCTGTAAAAGGCTTAGTATATGCCTATCTCGAAAAGACAGCGGGACGATTTTCTCTCGCCCAGACCAAGAAGGAATTTGGTTCTGTAAAACTTGTAAGAGACAGAGGGGCAACAGAAATCCGGGAGGCATTAAACGAACTGGCTGGCTTAAAAGATGACGGAATTTTTGTTGTGGACTCGGAAATGCCGCCGGAAGAGTCATCACCGACAAGTGCTGCCGGAGGATCTGCCACTTGAACTGTTTTTGACTGCTCGGCAATTTGTTATCATATCGCTTCTCAAAAACAGTCGTTTACCGGAGTTCTGAAAATAAACACTTAAGTTTCACACCTGATCGTTAAAAATCCTTCTTGTCCGCCTATGCCGTGTGGCGGATGAAGCAGCCATCCGAATATTTCATAAAATACCGGGTACAGGCAACACCGGCCTTACGGAATCGGTAAAAAAATCATAAAATTTTTTGCGGTAAAGCCGAATATGATCCACAATATCCTGATCGCGCGTATGATCTGGTGTGTCACTGACGAATTTGAATAGATAACACTTTTTCTGAAACGTTCTGCAGGCCTGAACCACCGAAGCGCCTTCCATATCAATCAGATCGGCATTTATGGAAATCGATTTTCGTTCTTTAGGATCAAGAACCGCCCGATCGCTGGTGGCCAGTATCGCAGTTTTGAATCCTGCCAGCAAATCCGGTTTGTGAACAGATGGTTTCCCTGTTTTCAGATCGGGCCGATCAGGTTCGACAATTTTCTGAATATGAAATATCTCTCCTAGATCATATCCGGAATGTGTGGCGCCTGCTGCGCCCAAATTACAGATGCAGGCCGGCTTAAATTTCAGACAGCTATACGCCGTCGCCATGGCGGCATTGGCTTTGCCGATACCTGAAACAATTAATAACATCCCGTCATTTTCGAACAGTCGGAAAGGAATTTTCCGGGTCTGCCGTAAGGACATCCCCAAAACAAATGGCTTTGCCTCGAGCATGGTGGCCATGACAATGGCCGTTACAATATCTGTTTCCAACGTGCCATCTCCTCAAGGGCCTGAATGGCTTCTTTCCCTTTATCTCCTAAAGATAGGGTAAAATTATTGACATACAGGTCAATGTGTCCGTCAATCACCTGATCGTCCATTTCCTGGGCATGCAGTTTCACAAATTCCCTGGATGCATCCCTATTTTTGAAAGCGTACGCCACCGAATTGCGTATAACAGATTCAATGTCCTGTTTATAATCGATAAAAGGGGGATCTTTTCTGACGGCAATACATCCCAATGGAATGGGAAGCGATGTTTCGTCTTCCCACCATTTGCCAAGATCGATGATTTCGACGCAGCCATACTCGGGATAGATGAACCGGCCTTCGTGAATGATGAGTCCGGCATCATATTTTCCGATTTGGACGCCTTCCAGAATATTGTCAAACCGGGTGACTTCGACATTGTGTATTGAAGGATTCCACAACCTCATGAGAAGATATGCCGTGGTGTATTCTCCGGGCACGGCAATTTTTGCTTTCGAAAATGAAAGATCTGCTGATCTTCCCACAAGCAGGGGCCCGCATCCAAACCCTAAGGCGGATCCTGCATCGAGGATTTCATAGGATTGTCTGAGTTTAAGATAGGCATAAAAGGAGAGCTTAGAGACATGGAATGTTTTGGAAAATGCCTTTTTATTTAATTCTTCCACATCGTGCATATGGGGAACAAAACGAAAACCTTCCGTATCAATACAATCATGAAGCATTGCGTGAAAAACAAACGTGTCGTTTGGGCATGTTGAAAAGGCGATATTAAGACGTGTCATGCATACTCCTTTATCGCCTGATAGCGAGAATCCCTTTGAACAGGAATTTTTCCGGCATTTTGAATGATATGGATAAGCTCTTTGTCGTTGGTCTTGGTTTTTATCCCGGTTGCCTTTACCACGACCTCTTCCATGAGCACCCCGCCCATATCGTTTGCCCCCATGGTCAGAGCAACCTGAGCTAGTTTCAGACCCTCCGTTAGCCATCCTGCTTGAATATGGGTGATATTGTCGAGAAAAATCCGTGCAATGGCCAGTATTTTAAGATAATCGATTCCCGTCGCCGGGAGCGTATCTTCCATGCGCGTCTTTGCCGGTGAAAAAGACCAGGGAATAAAGGCCTGCAAAATTCCGGTTTCATCCTGGATATCCCGGATGACCTTTAAATGGGCGATCTTTTCTTCATCGGTCTCTCCCATTCCATACGTCATGGTTGCCGACGACATCATGTCATTCCGATAAAGCGCACGCATGACCTCTCGCCATTCATCCACCGTGGTTTTTTTCGGGCTGACTTTGTTTCGAATCCTTTCCACCAGAAGATCGGACGCACCGGGCGTGGAATCGATACCGGCTGATTTAAGCGCTTTAACCACATCATCGATGGGCACCGAACTTTTCCGTGAAATATGAACAATCTCTGAAGGAGAAAAAGAGTGAAGGTAGATTTCCGGAAACCGTTTTTTTATTGATGTTACCATGTCGATATACGTGTTCAATGTATAGTCGGGATGAAGTCCGCCCTGAAGCATGACCTGGGTGCCCCCGGCAGCCATAAGTTCTTCGATCTTTAAATAAATATCGTCCATGGTCACTTCATAAGGCTCAATAAGGTTTGCACGGGCATGAAATGCGCAAAACGCACATGCCGCCTCACAAATATTGGTGAAATTGATAATCCGGTCGATAATAAACCCCACCGTTTCCCCGGGAAATGCCAATTTTCTTCGCATATCTCCGGCGTTTCCCAACTCGATAATATCCCAGGAGAAGAGTTCAAGCGCTTCTTCAGGAGTAATCCGTCCACCCTCGTATATTTTATGATAAAGATTGCTGTTTTTGTTCACATCTTCCATCGCCAAGTGGTTTCCCCATGGTTAAATAATAGGCATTATCTATCCAAATAGTTCAGCTTTGTTACTTTTTTGAGCAGACCCATTTCTCCTGCTACGGTATAGTAAAACATCAGGGCATTTTTTAATTTGTCATCAAATTTAAACTGCAAAAGATCGAAATAACTGTTGATATCGTAAATAATATCCGGATATTTTGCCCTTGCTTTTGAAACGACATATTCTTTTTCTTCTTCAAGGCAGCACAATGAATTGTGATAAGAAGAAATAACAGATTTTATCTGGGACGAATATTTTTCAACCACACTTTCTCTTACGACAAACACGGCAAATACCACGGGGAAGCCGGTTTTTCTCAGCCACAAATCTCCGAGATCATAAATATAGGGGATCGGTTCGGAAGATAGCGCCATGGCATCGTTCCCGATGACCAGAGCTGCATCCATATCTTTGAGAACGGGTCTGGGTTGGGTTGGTATATAGAGCGGTTCTAAATTGTAAAAATGCTTTAGAAGAACTTTTAAAAGTACTTCAGAAGTATGTGAAGCACTGGTAATTCCAACTTTTTTTTGATTCAGATCTTCAATGGGTATTTTGCTCACCAGAATCACCGAACCGACATATCCAACCGAGCTTAAACAAAATTGCGGCAATACCATTACATCATCAGAAATTTCTGCGCAGGTTGCAGAGGAAATGGGGCTCATGTCGAGTTGTCGGACGGCCATCATTTTGTTGAGCATACAAGGATATCCCGGATAGATGGTTATCCCATTGACGGCCTGTTTTTCGAACATTCGAAAATAAAACGGATAGCAGTTGAGATAGTCAATGTAGCCCAGCTTCATATCGCTGCCTCTTTAGGATGGGGTGAAACAGTGCGGTAGCTGGCGGTTGTTCGTTCAGGGATGAGCTGAGCCTTATGAATCAGTCTTCTTAAAAACGATTCGGATCCAAAATCGGGGGTCTGTGCACCGGCGGCATGAACCACTTTTTCATTGTGATAGGTGGCGCCGATATCATCGACGCCGAACCTGAGGAGCACCTGGGCCATCTTTTCTCCAACATACATCCACAGGGCCTTTAAATGAGGTACATTGTGAAGGAAAATGCGACTTGTGGCATAGATCCTGATATCATCGTAGCCGGTTGTTGAACGTTTTACATCGATTTTCGTATTTTCTCCGTGAAACTGTAAGGGAACAAAGGTTTTAAAGCCGGCGGTTTCATCCTGAAGATCACGAATCCGCGACAGGTGATCAACAATATCCTCGGGTTTTTCGATATGATTGTACAGCATGGTTGCATTTGTTTTAAGACCCATTTTGTGGGCCGTTCGCATGACGGACAACCATTTTGTTCCGGATATTTTTTTGGGTGCGATGATATCCCGAATATGCGAAGAAAAGATTTCGGCCCCGCCGCCGGGAAGTGCTTCGACACCGGCATCCATCAGCCGCCTGAACACTTCTTCTAAAGAAACGTTGTTTATTTTGGCAAAGTAATCATATTCAACGGCAGTAAATGCAACAATGTGCATGTCCGGTTTTATCCCTTTAATGAGACTTATCATCTTTTCGAAATAACTCAGTGTCAGTTTTGGATGGAGTCCACCCACGATATGAACTTCGTCGATCCCCACAGAAACCGCACTTTTTATCCTCTCTTCGATTTCGCCAAAAGAAAGTAAAAACGCATTTTCATCATTCTCATCACAGGAGTAGGCGCACAGCGGGCATCTCAACTCGCAGATATTGGTGTAATTCAGATTCATGTTAACGCCGTAGTATGCGATGCCGCCGTGCAATCTTGTTCTGATATGGTTGGCAATGGCCCCAAGATCCAGGATATCATCTGTTTTGATCATGCAGAGCGCATCTTCTCTGGTCACCGGAATATTACTGTATACCTTTTCAGCGATACGGCGAAGCTTTTTGTTTTGTATGTTATTCGGGAACACCATTTTATATTTTATTCTTTCCCCAGCTTTCAAACAGGTTGTGCTTTCTTCCCAAAAGGTTCAATACCTTGCCCACGACAAAGTCAATGACATCATCAAGGGATTCGGGCCGCGTGTAAAATCCCGGTACCGGCGGTACGATTTCTATTCCAGCCAGCGCTGCCTTGTGTAAATTTTCAGTGTGAATGACGCTGAGCGGTGTTTCCCTGGGAACAATAATACATCTTCGTTTTTCTTTGAGTGCCACATCACATGCTCGATTCATCAACGAATCGGCATATCCATGAACAATGGCAGACAGTGTTTTCATGGAGCAGGGAATTACGACGATGGCTTCAAATTCAGCAGATCCGCTGGCCATCGGTGCAAAAAAATCATTGTTTTTGTACTCGCTCAAAAGATCAATGTTTTTTGCAATGTCGCGCTTCTCAAGCAGCGCTTTCAAAGATGAAAAAGGCTCTTTCCCAAATAACATCTCATATTCGATGATCTGGCCGGCCGGTTGTGAAACGATAGCGGCAACCCGTTCTTTTGAATTGAGAAGTTCTTCTATTAAACGAATTCCCATAATCGGGCCGCTTGCGCCTGAAATTGCAACAACGATCATTTTATCTAAATGCTCCTGTTCACTGGTATCCAGAATAATGTTCAATCCATTAAATTTGTCATTTTGTAAGAAATCACTAAATGCGAAGATTTGATATTATTGGAGTATTGGAGTTCTGGAGTATTGAAAATTTACTTTAGCCATCACTCCATCACTCCATCACTCCAAAGTTGCCTTGAAATTGTCATTCAAAATACCAATAAATTAAGGTTAATAGGCAATAAGTCAATGTCTATTTTAGACAAGACGAACTCCTGTTATCATTTTTTGCTTAAGCTCAAAGCTCTAAATTAGAAAAAAAATCCCACCCCTACAAGATAAACACATCCGTAAATGTGCCTAAAAATAGTATCGGGGATATATACATATTGGCTTTAAAAAATTTTTTTACCGCCAGCGCAATGTTCTGACTTCGGGCCAACCGCTGCTGATATAAAAATATCATTCCAACGGAAACAACCGCAGCCCAGTAAAAGACATTCTTGTGGGTTAACAAACCCGCATATACCATGGCGCTTATGGAAACCGTATAGCAGGCGGTAGAAATGAAAAGCGCCTTTTTCTTTCCCACTCGAACCGGTAGGGAATGAAGGTTTTCTTTGATATCGAATTCCATGTCCTGTATGGCATACACAATATCGAGTCCGGCGATCCAGGTCAAAATAACCAGTCCAAGCACAAAGGGAACACGCGCAAATTCTCCGGTCACGGCAAGATATCCGCCGATGGGGGCAGCGGCTTCCACCAAACCCAGATAAAAATGAGATGAAGCACTGAAGCGTTTAAAGTAGGAATAGGTAAACAGCATAAAAACCGCCGGGAACGACAGATAAAAACAGAGTCTGTTCAGCATGAATGACGCCCCGATAAGCACCAGCGAGGAAATCACTGCCGCCATCCATACTGTTTTCGGCTGAACCTCTCCTTTTGGAATCAATCGATCACTGGTGCGTGGATTTTTTGCATCTATGCCGGCATCGATGACCCGATTAAATGACATGCCGGCGGTTCTGGCAGCCGCCATTGCAATAATCACCCAGAACCAGGTCCCAATAGTTCCTCCCCCGGCAAAAAGTACCCCCAGTAAAGCAAAGGGAAGCGCAAAAAAGGTCTGTTCGATCATAACCAGTTCGGAAAATTTTTTAAATTCCATATTCTTTCCAACGGCTGTTAACTTTTTCTATGATTTCTTCAGACATGTTGATCTCGTCGGGCCATTCTCTCCCCATGCCTTCTTCACGGGTTTTCCGCGTGGCATCTATCCCCATTTTTCCGCCAAAATTGGAATAGGGTGCTGAATGGTCCAGTGCATCCAAGGGGCCTTCCGATACCAATAAATCCCTTTTTGGATCGACATTATTTAAAAGTTTCCAGACCACTGTCCGCGAATCTCGCAGATCGATGTCTTTGTCAAATACTGCAATATATTTGGTGGAAGCCATCTGTCCAAGCCCCCAGAGCGCGCTGATGACCTTCTTGGCCTGACCGGGAAATTTCTTGTCGATGGCGATCAGGGCACAGTTGTGAAATACGCCCTCCATGGGAAGTTCCATGTCCACAATTTCCGGAACAATCATTTTTATTGCCGGCAGAAAAATCCTTTCCGTAGCCTTGGCCATGTAGCAGTCCTCCATGGGGGGTTTTCCCACGATGGTTGCCGGATAGATCGCATCATTTCTGCAAGTGATGCAGGTGACATGGAATACCGGATAACGGTCCGCGGGAGAATAGAATCCGGTATGATCTCCAAAAGGTCCTTCAATACGATCCTCGTTTGGATCCACATATCCTTCAATGACAAAATCGGATTCTGCCGGAACAAAGATGTCAATGGTTTTGCCCCGGGTGATTTCTATGGATTTTGATCCGATAAAACCGGCCAGTAACAACTCGTCTATATCAGGGGGCAATGGCGCTGTTGCCGCATATGTCACCAGAGGTGATCCACCAAGGGCCACCGCCACTTCCATCCGCTTTCCCCGAGATTTGTATTTATCAAAATGGCGGTTACCGTCTTTATTGTACTGCCAGTGCATCCCGGTGGTCGCATGATCATATTTGTGCATGCGGTACATGCCCAAATTCTGAATGCCTGTATCCGGATCTTTGGTGATGACAATGGGAAGCGTGATAAATGGGCCCCCATCTTTAGGCCAGCAGGTGAGTATGGGAAGCACTTCCAAAAGGGGGCTTTTTAGGTCATAGACCTGCTGCTGGCATGGCGCCCGTTTCACTTTTTTCGGTGTAACCCCTGACAGTGCTTTGAGATCAAGGAGCATTTTAATTTTTTGGGTGAAACTGCCGGGAGGTTTCATTTTTATGAGCGATTCGATGCGTCGACCGATATCGTCAAATGAATCGCATCCCAGTGCCATTTCCATTCGTCGAAAACTGCCGAAGGCATTAATTATCAACGGAAATACAGAACCTTTGACATTTTCAAAAAGCAGTGCCGGGCCATGGGCTTTACTTACCCGATCCGCAATTTCGGTCACTTCCAGAACAGGATCCACTTCTGCAGAGATCCTTTTCAGTTCGCCCTCGGATTCAAGTTTTTTGATAAATTCTTTTGTGTTTTTTAAAGGCATGGGCAAATGATCCTAATCGAAAAATGGTATTATATTTAGGATAAAAACAAAAAATATAAATAAATGGAGGGATAGTGTCAAGGTGGAATAACTTTATGTAAGTTTATTTTATAATTGTGTTTTTATCTGATGTTGGCTGCGAAGGATCATTACCATGTTTTATCAGGTTCAAGCAAACCCGAAATAGGGTTGTTCGGATCGGATCCTCTCCACCGTTTCCATATCCACACGAAATGGCGATTCCGGTGAAACCGGTTCAGGCAAACTATTTTGGTAAAACGGGGTATCTTTGATGTTCAAATTATAGGAAATCACCATCAACATCTCGAGAGTCAAGACATCTTGAATATTATACGCCAGCAAAGTTTCCAAAGCCTTATCATTCCGGTTTTTTAAATAGTCATACCAAAGCAGGACTGCGAAAAATCCATCGATATCCGTTAGATCCCCCCGGTTGAATCCCAACTGGGTTTCACAAGATTTCAGGCCCCCTTTATACCCCAAACTCGCCAGAATATATCTTAAGTCAATGTGCGCTTGGTTCATCTGAATGCTAAAATACCTTTCAATAAATGGAATATCGAAACTTTTTCCGTTATAAGTTACAATGACTTTGTATTGTTTTATGTCTTCAGGAAAGTCGTTCAGATTTTGACCTTTGACATAATAAAAAATCGATTGGCCATCATAGAGTGAAATGGTGGTAATGGTTTCGTAATAACGACTCAATCCCGTGGTTTCAATGTCCAGATAGACGGTGGCATTTCGAAATTCCGGGAAAAAGCGCCAGTGATGACCTGCTGGAATCAGCTCGGCAAAGTAGTTTGGATTCAAAGACGCCATTTGATTTATCGATTTCTTTAAACATTCGGACCGAGGGTCGAGCTTTTTGGGCGATATCGGCGACATAGCGGTTTTCCGATGGTTTAAAAAAAGATCCCAGTTGTAAATTCCGGATTTCCATAATCGTTTTTCTGTTTTGATTCCGATTCCCGGGATATGGAGAAATGTGTTTTTAAGCATATACAATCATTAAGCGGATTTGTTTTGCTGATGTTAGGGTCGCGACAAGAAATAATTCCACATTTTGGTTTGTCTACAAGGCACATCCGCTGGTGCATATCAGGATATGTGCCGGTGGATGTAACGCGGTAGACGGGCCAAAAGACAAGCAAGATGTGTAATTATTTCTTGCCGAGGCCCTTAAGTCCCTAAAAACGACAAGCCATCTCAAAAATGCAGATTACGTTCAAGGACAAGGCGCGAGCCGATGAAAAAGCGGAGCATACATGTGAGTATGTGAGCATTTTGAAGAGGCTCGCAACGCTGTAATTGGGCGTTAGATGTATTTTTGAGATGGCTTGAAAAAAGGCAGAGCCATAACTGACTCTGCCGGTTTGAAGTCCTTTTTATTATTGTGATTCGCTCGATTTTAGCCTTCTATCGTACGTATCTCTCCTTTCTTTTCCAGACCGTCGTTCCGGAATATGTGCATAATATGAAAACTGACGTCTATCAATACCCGTACGTCTATCGTTATTATCAGTTAATGGCGTGTTCAATGTAAGCTATTTTTTAATTTTTTTTCGTCCAAATCCTGCAAGACCAACCAAACCAACTCCCAATAGGAACAAGGAGGCAGGCTCTGGGACGGGGATTAACTCAATTATTTTATTATCAGCAAAAACTGTCGGGATAATTATAAATCCGAATATATATATAATTAGAAGCACTGAGGCGACAAAATTTTTTTTCATAATACTTTTCCAGATAAAGCAGATATATCAAGAACGATTTTCGGTGAACGTTTAAAAGATCATCCGTATTACTTTGGATAAATGGGTAACCGTATATTTATTAAGCTTCTAAAAAAGAATAATTTTTTTATTGAAAGCAACAGATGCTAAATTTTAAGGGTTTCTCAGTGAAGTTTAAAAGGAACTCGCCAAGAATCGAATGCAGCAAAAAGGGTTGAAGTTAAATTTTTTTATGCTGTCTATACCATTACAGGACATGCAATAATCATGCAGAATCAAACAATTAATTTGCTTCCATAGATTTCAAGTAGTTACTTTAACTTCAAAAAAAATATCACAACAAATTGTGAAGCAAACACCACAATTGCTATTACATTTATTACACACTATGTAATTTGGGTAACAGTTAAAATAGGGGAAATTATTGAATACAACAGGATGGATTAATGCGGCCTTTAAAGAAGTTTATATAATGCCCATGGTTGGTTTTTTGTTATCCTACAAAAATTTAGTCTGTCCTAACTCGTTCCAAAAGATCCAGAGAAGATTTCAGAATTGTATTCCTGAATTTGTATTTAAGGGCGGTTTTCAGCATCTCAAGATGAATGACTCTGTTCATTTTAGCAAGGACGATTAGGGCAGCCAGGGCCCAGTCGGTGGATTTGATTTTCTGTGACTTAAAGTTTGGTTGAAGAATTTCGGCTTTACAGGATGGAATGGCAACCCCGGGAGCCAGGAGGATCAGGACCGAATTATCCAAGGAATCAAAAAGATCTATCCGGCGATCCACCCCTTCCTGGCTCAACGCCAGAATAACATCCGGTCGCTCAATGCCCGTGTAACCGATAACGTGCGGAGACAAAATAACCTCCGTTATGGAATGCCCTCTAAGAACCGTGATATTGTACTCATTTTTCTGAGTGGTTTGAAACCCGGCTGTAAGCCCTGCCAGGCACAAGATTTCACCGGCAGTGATGATCCGCTGACCGGCGTTACCCAGAATAATCACCTTCATTATTTTTCGTTCAACAGGGTCGAACTGCGCCGTCATTTTCTTAGGCGGTGAAACCTGTTTTTGTCCGGCAGCCAGGTCTCTGTAGTGGCGCCCATATTCTTCTCTTTGGTTTTCAGGCACCGGGTTTTTGATCGGTGGCATTTTGGCGAGGGATTCTTCAATGATTTGTGGTGTGAGTCTGTTGCGTTTGGTGTAGCGCCCCGGGCATATTCCCCAGATATCAAGGATAGAAAAACCGTCAAAACGAACGGCATTTTCTATTTCTTGCAAAAGATTTTTTGCATACCCGGAACAGCGCCTGACATAGCCAGCCCCTGCCGACGCTGCGACCCGGCATATATCAAAAGGAAGTTCCAAGCGGTTTAAAAAACCGGACCCCACCTGGGCGGTCGATGGGGTGGTTGCCGAAAACTGTCCGCCGGTCATCCCAAAATTGAAGTTGTTCAAAACCAAAAGTGTCAAATCAAGATTGCGACGACATGCAGAAAGGACATGGGCACCACCGATACCCAGGCCGCCGTCTCCCATGGTTACGATGACATGAAGATGGGGTTGGGCCATTTTCAAACCGGTGGCATAGGTCAGCGCCCTGCCGTGAAGACCATGAAATGCATGGGTGTTAAAAAAGGTGTCAAATAGTCCTGAACATCCGATGTCTGTGACAATAACAATCTCTTCTCCTCTCAGACCCATGTTCTGAAAAGCTCGATCGAGGGTTTGGGTTATCCGGTCATGAGAACACCCCGGGCAGAAAACCGGCGGCCTGCTTTTGTTCAACAAACTACCCATGAGCCAAAACCTTTGCTATCTGTTTCGGGGATATCAGACGTCCGTCCATTTGCCCAAAAAAATCGATGCTTTTATCCGGCAGAATCCGCTCTATTTCTCGAACATACTGTCCGAGATTCATCTCCACAACAACCACCCGCTTAACATGTTTTGCTTTTTCCTTAATTAATTCTTCAGGCACCGGCCAGAGGGTTTTGAGAATAAGGAGCGAAATGGGACTCCCTGAATTTTTGCACACTTGGTATACATCACGGGCAGCCCTGGCGGTAATCCCATAGGTCAAAAGAAGTGTGTCCGCATCTTTTTCCAGAATAGTTTCGTGAAAACTGAAGCTTTTAACTTTAGAAGTCAGTTTGGTGTTGAGCCTGTCCTGAATTCGGGCAATTTCATCGGAATCGGTGGTGATGTAGCCGTCGGTCCCGTGGGTCGAAGAGGTCTGACGAACGATCACATCACCGCCGATGGGTAAAAAATAGGGAACTTTACTTTCTAAAGACACTTCAAAAGGAATAAACGGCTTTCCGGCAGGGGGAGGGGTGCGTTCAATAATGTTGGGTATATCAAAGGCATCCATATCTATATTTTCACGGGTCATGGCGATCTCTTTGTTGGAGGCAATAAATACCGGACACCTAAATTCTTCGGCAAGATTAAAGGCGTTAATGGTCATTAAATAGCAGTCGCTAACATCTACAGGGGCCAGTACAATAACCGGCAATCCTCCGCTGTTGCCCCACCGTAAAAATTGAATATCACCGTCAGCGCCCCGGGTGGCTGAACCGGTGGACGGCCCAAGCCGCTGGACATCCACAATGACAATGGGAATCTCGCTTCCAATGGCAAAAGAAATATGCTCACTATACAGGCTGATTCCCGGTCCTGATGTGGCGGTCATGGCCTTCGTGCCCCCCATGGACGCCCCTAAACAGTAACCGATGGAAGCGATTTCATCTTCACCCTGAAGGCAGATGCCTCCCAAAGGTGGCAAAAGCTTAAGCATGGTATTAAAAATGGTTGTTGCCGGAGTGATGGGATACCCGGCAAAAAAACGGCATCCTGAAGCAATCGCCCCCCAGGCAATTGCTTCATTACCTTCCATGAGACAAAACGCCATTTTAATTCTCCAAATCCGGACAAAACCCGAACCAAATACGATATCTTATTATTTTTTCCCGTGCATTGAGGGCCCTAATAAAAAATTATGCCACAAAAAGTCATACGCTAGGAAGATGTTTTTCGATGGATGGAAATAATTTTCACATCCTTAACCGGTTTTTGCCCTGAATCGACGTTGACCGCTCCGATCTTATCCGCCACATCCATTCCCTTTACCACTTTTCCAAAAACAGTGTGTTTGCCGGTGAGCCAGTCCGTATCCACCAGATTAATAAAAAACTGTGACCCGTTGGTATTGGGACCTGCATTGGCCATGGCCAGCGAGCCGCGAACCGGTGGATGTTCTGATCCGTTTTCGGAATAGACATAACCCATATTTTCGTAAGCCTCCTTGAGGGTCAACTTGTCGAGCCTGGCCTCAAATTCTTTTTTTCTTTGATTGAGTTCTTCTTGCGAGTTAATTTTCATTGCTCGAAACAAGGGCATCGAAATGTTTCGCTGATAGTCTTCCTGGCTGCGGATCATCAAGTAACGATGGGGTCCCTTTTGAGGACCGAACGCTTTTATTTTATCGAGACCTAGCGCTGTAGCATCGATTTCATCGGCAAAAGTATAGCCCGGTCCACCTTTCCCGTCACCCAAAGGACATCCGCCCTGGATCATGAAATTCTGGATCACCCGGTGAAAAATCAGGCCGTTGTAATAGGGACGTTTAACCTTTTTCCCGGTCTTGCTATCCTCAAATTCTTTGGTGCCTTCAGCCAGACCGATAAAATTGGCGACGGTTTTTGAGGTTTCGCTCTGGAACAGTTCCACTTCAATGTCTCCGAGAGTTGTTTGAATGACAAACACGGGATTCTCCTCTTGTTTTTTTTCACTGGTCCATCCAATACCGGTCGTTAACAAACACAACATCACTCCGATTGTCAGGATTACATTTCTCATTTTATAAAAATCCTTTCCTTGGGCATATAAAAACACCGTTTTAAAATTCAGGGTAACGCATATCGATATCAAGATAGCCCCAAAGAGTCTATCAAAAAGTGATCTTGATTCTCATTCATTCCGATAAAGCACAAAGCCGCTTTTGCTTGGATCAGCATTACAGCGCTTGGACTGCAATTATATTGGGGCAAGAAAAAAAGTCGCTTTTTGACATTCAGAAAATTATTCTTTATAAAAAACATACCGGTTAACAAGGAAATGGGATTATGTTTTTTAAACCCTAAATGATCGAAAGTTGAGGATGCCACAGATTCGAGGCATCAAGGGCGAAGCCGTAGTCGTCTACTGCAAGCCCTTGATAACGAAAAAGATAAGGTATCATCGGCTTTTCTGAAAGTTAAACAAAATGGAATTTTTTTTGAATAAATATATATCTCATTTATAGAAGAGTTATGAAAATGCATTTGAGTTCATTAAAGTGCCAAACAAATCAAACACATAAAATGTTTCTCCCGTTTTGTTTACGATCAATTAAGGTTAAACCGATTCAAATATTAATGCTGTTTGTGCTGCTGGTTTTTTCAGGATGCGCATATCATCAAAAAATTCCCTTTGAAAAAACAAAGACACTCTATCAGGGTCAGGACGTAAATGACAGCCTTATCCTTGGACAAACGCCATTTCTTCTTACCCACAGCAGCACATCCACCTACAACCGTATCGGTCGGCCTTCGGCTAGATATGACGATCAGGGGGAAGAACAGATCTATGTAGACATCGAACATCCGGTCATCTATTATCTAAAACGAAACTTTATCACCCAAAAGGGGCCATATACCAATCTGATTTACCGGGTTCACTTCCCAAAGGTGCCTTTCAGTCTGTTCCCATTTTATATCACAGCCGGGAAAAACATCGGCCTCTTGGTGGTGATCACGCTCGATGCCGCCAAGAGACCTGTTCTGGTAACGACGGTCGGCACTTGCGGCTGTTATTTAGCCATCGTTCCAACCACTTTTTTGCCTCGTGATTCGCTGCCGTTGAAATGGCCGGACGATTCGATCGACATTTACGGCGAAAGATTACCGTCATGTCTGAACTTTACAAACATGAAAAATCCCAAATTACTGATCTATCTCAGACCTGGTGTTCACCGGGTCATGGATATAGCGGTTGTGGACGAAGGGACAATAAAAAAATCCACGCATTTTACCATTATACCCGCATCCTTAAAACCGATGCAGGAATTGGAACGTATTCCAATAGACAGTGGAACAACCAGCTTTTATTACAACAAGGGCGTCTTGAAGGGCCATGTCAAGGGATCGGTGAAACCCTGGGAGTCGATCTTTTTGAGTCTGCCAAGCCTCGATTTTTTTGTGGGAAGCGACAAGATCTATGGGGATAGGAAGGAAACCGAAAACCCCTTTTATACCAGCCTTAAACCCTGGAATCGGGAAGCCTCGGATATGTGGGATTTCGTTACATTTCTGAAATTCTGGGGGTGGAGGTTATAAGTGTGAAGTTAATACCTGACGATTCGAATTTTAGAATTCGAATCCAGTATTTATTCCGGTGGGGGTTTGGTTTGATCTGAACTTTTTTTCAGCTTTTCTTCCAGTTCAGCAAAAAGAGCTTTTTGTTTTTCTGCCTGTTTGGCCTGAAAAGATTCTATTTTTTTCGAAAAATCTTTTTTAGAATCTTTAAATTTCTTAAGAGCCTCCTCGAGCTTGTCTTCCTTTTTGTCCCTGGGGATTTCTTCTATTTTCAAATGGTCTTTGATAAAAAGATGGTTTTCAAAGGCACCTTCGACCACATCAATTATCTCTAATTCCTTGAGCTTTTTACATATTAGATTGCCTTGTTCCAAAGAAAAAGATAGGGTTTTGCAAATCTCATTCATAGAAGGTTGTTTTGAGTTCTTGTGGGTGAATATTCTTATGGCTGAAACCACAAGATGTGCGTTGGAATATAAATCAGGATTTTGCATAGCGGTCCAACCCGGTGAAACAGGCCATTTTTTATTGCAAATTAAAAATTAAAAAAGATATCGTATTTCCGCTTCTTGACATTAAATTATTAGAAGAGTAACATTTATTCCGAAATTGTCAAGTTGCAAAAATACATATGCATGGCAGGATGTTGCGTATAATTTCGGGCAATCACAAAACCAACTAAAAATATTCACAGGAGGGAAGCATGACCGAAATAATTGAAATCAAAGCAAGGGAAATACTCGATTCCAGAGGCAATCCTACAATTGAATCCGACGTCTATGTTTCCTGCGGTGCCGTTGGTCGTGCTGCAGTCCCATCCGGCGCTTCTACAGGAAAACGTGAAGCTTTGGAGCTTCGCAACAAGCGATCAAAGAGGTATGGAGGCAAAGGTGTCGCCACGGCCGTTAAAAATGTGATGGATAAAATTTTCCCCGCTGTTCAAGGAATGGATGCAGCGGATCAAATCGGCTTAGACAACACTATGATCAAACTGGATGGTACGGCCAATAAGTCAAAACTCGGAGCAAATGCAATCTTGAGTGTATCGATGGCAGCAACCAGAGCCGCTGCTCAGGCGTATGGATTGCCGCTTTACAGATATTTAGGAGGAATGAATGCCCGGCGGATTCCCCTTCCCATGATGAACGTCATCAACGGCGGTGCCCATGCCGCCAACAATCTTGACATCCAAGAGTTTATGATCGTACCCGTGGGTGCAAAATCCATCACCCAGGCCGTTCAGATGGGAGCAGAAACCTTTCACAGCCTGAAAAAGATACTCAAAGACAAGGGGCTCAATACCGCTGTGGGAGACGAGGGCGGTTTTGCGCCGGATTTTGCGTCTCATGAAGAGGCCATTCAGTTTATCATCAGCGCCATCGAAGCTGCCGGTTACAAGCCGGGAAGTGATATTGGATTGGCTTTGGATTCAGCCGCCAGTGAATTTTACAAAAAAGGAAAATATATCCTTCAATCAGAAAATAAAAAACTGACTGCCGAAGCGTTGATCGATTACTATCAGACTCTAATAGATAAATATCCGATTCTCTCTATTGAAGATGGTCTTGCAGAGCAGGATTGGAAAGGCTGGGCTTTGATGACCGATCGTTTGGAAGGATCCATCCAAATTGTGGGCGATGATATCTTTGTCACCAACCCCACAATATTCAAAAAAGGGATCGAAGAAGGCATTGCCAATTCCATTCTGATAAAGTTGAATCAGATCGGCACGGTCACCGAAACGCTCAATACCATTGAGATGGCAAAGCAATCCGGATATACTACCGTCATTTCGCACAGATCCGGCGAAACGGAAGATGCCTTTATTTCAGATTTTGTTGTAGGGACTAGCGGCGGCCAGATAAAAACCGGTTCCATGTCCCGCAGCGATCGTGTCTCGAAATACAACCAGCTCATGCGGATTGAAGAAGAACTCGGAGAAGGCGCAATCTTTGAAGACGAAATATTGTAAATGTTCTTCTAAAAATTATTATAAATTCGTAAAAAGTCAAAAGCTTCAGCTTCCCCCGCATAAAACCAGCGGGATAAAAAGACGCGTAAATTCCGGGAAATGCAGTGCAACTCCGTCCCGCTGAAGCGGGATTTACGACGCCGTCAAATATAGAATACCAAACAAGGCTGTTCTTCTTTAAATTGGGATGCAATACTTTCTGAGAAAATCGTTAGCCATTTTTTTCTGTCTGGCAACATTGGGATTTCAGCATGTCTCTTTACATGCCTATGTTCTGCCAGGTCCCTTTCTTTTGAAATTAATGACCCAAAATCTCGGCAAGGCCGACCGTCTCTTGGTAACTCAAAAACTGGTTCTTCATGATGACAACCCGAACATGAAAGCCGATGAACTCAGTGAAACCTTACAGTTCGAGTTCCCGAAAACATTCCGTTCGGACATCGTCTCAGAAAATATTCAAAGAATTCGCATCGTATCAGATCGCATCGTATTCACGGTTATTGATGGAAAAATTTCAGATGAACCTGAAAATTCCTATGATCATTACAAAGATCTTATTCTTTTTAGATCCAGAGAAGTTCTTCAAGAACGGTTGTCAAATCTTGGTGTGGATGTAAAGGTTACAAGCCTTGGTCGTTTTCAAGGCAAGCCGGTTTACGTTTTAGGCGCCCAATATCCGGATGAAACCTCGCCTCAAGTATGGCTGGACAAGAAAACATTCCTCCCTCTTCGCTGGATAATGACAAGCAACGCAACACAAAACTTAGAAGTTTTGTATCTTGATTGGAAAAAATTGAAGCAGATCTGGTATCCAATGCGTATCGAATTTTTTTCAAATGGGAACCTGCTCCGCGAAATCCATGTACAGGACATCAAGGTGAACCCTTCTTTTCGGGCAGATTTATTTGATATCCAACAACTTAAATCGCTTTATCCTCAGGATGCCCCGGCTGAAACGAAAAACGGCGGTAAAGAGGAACTGGATGAAGTTCAAAAAACCATAGACGAATTCAAAAATATATATAAATAAGACCTAAGTTGAGCGATTGTCGAGGTTTCCGCCCCGGAGAAATAGGCTTCGCATTTCACTTTGGCTTTGAATCATAATATCTGAAGAAAAGGCACAAAATGGATTATAAAACAAAATTTATTTTTATTACGGGTGGTGTGCTTTCATCCTTGGGCAAAGGGCTTGCTTCCGCAGCCATCGGAGCACTTCTCGAAAGCAGGGGGCTTTCCGTAACCATACAGAAACTGGACCCTTACATCAATGTTGACCCCGGAACCATGAACCCTTTCCAGCATGGAGAAGTTTATGTCACGGATGACGGGGCGGAAACGGATCTGGATCTTGGACATTATGAGCGGTTTACCCATGCCATATTGAACAGAGACAATAACTTTACCACCGGGAAAATATACCATTCGGTCATCACCAAAGAACGTCGGGGAGATTACCTGGGCGCTACGGTACAGGTCATTCCCCACATTACGGACGAGATTAAAAGAAGCATCAAGCTGGTGGCAGATTCCGTAGATATCGTCATCGTTGAAATCGGCGGAACCGTCGGTGACATTGAAAGTCTCCCTTTTCTGGAAGCTATTCGACAATTTCGGGCGGATGTGGGCAAGGAAAATGCTCTGTATATCCATCTGACGCTTGTTCCATATATCAGCACCGCCGGAGAAGTTAAAACAAAACCGACCCAGCACAGCGTAAAGGAGCTACGCAGTATCGGTATTCAGCCGGACATCCTTCTCTGCCGTACGAATAAATATCTGCCCAAAGAAATCAAGTCAAAAATAGCCCTTTTCTGCAATGTCACCGTTGACGAGGTCTTCACGGCTAAAGATGTGGAGTGCATTTATGAAGTCCCCCTGGTGTTTAACAAGGAGGGGCTTGATCAGAAAATAGTGGAAAAGCTTAACATCTGGACCAGATCGCCCCATCTCGGTGACTGGGAGGAAATTGTCAGGAGTCTTAAAGAGCCTAACTCGTCGGTAATCATTGCAATTGTCGGAAAATATGTCGATTTAACGGAGTCTTACAAAAGTTTGAATGAAGCGCTGCGTCATGGCGGAATTCCCAATGATTGCCGGGTAGATCTCAAATTTATAGATTCTGAAAAAATAGAAAAAACCAATTGTAAAGAAATGCTGGAAGATATCGACGGCATATTGGTTCCCGGCGGCTTTGGTTCCAGGGGTATCGACGGCAAAATCTGCGCCGCAAAATATGCCAGAGAAGAAAAAATTCCCTATTTCGGTATCTGCCTCGGTATGCAGGTCGCCGTCATAGAATTTACCCGCAATGCCGCAGCCTTGGCGGGTGCTCATAGCCAGGAGTTTGATAAAAACACACCCTATCCGGTGATTTACCTGATGACCGAATGGTATGATGATAAAACCGGAAGCATTCAGCGGCGGGATATCACTTCTGATAAAGGGGGAACCATGCGCCTTGGTGCTTACCCTTGCAAAATTAAAATGGACACGCTTGCCCATAAGGCTTACGGAATTTCGGACATTTCGGAACGTCACCGCCACAGGTATGAGTTCAACAATGCATTTATTGACCGGCTTGAAGAAAAGGGGTTGATCATCAGTGGAACCTCACCGGATGGTGAGCTGGTGGAAATCGTCGAGATTAAGGATCATCCCTGGTATCTTGGCTGTCAATTCCATCCGGAATTCAAATCGCGTCCCATGGATCCCCATCCCTTGTTCAGAGAATTTATTCGCGCTTCGCTGGCGTATTCCAAAACCCGTTCCTGAGTCGCTTTGCCTGGAATAGAGCAAAAAGAATCGTTTTGTAGAAGTCTCAAAGCTTTAAAGCCCTGTTCATACTCCCCTGACAATACCCTTCCAGATCCACAGCCACATGGGAAAACCCGATTTTTCTCAATTTTTCTATAATGACGGATCTCGTCTTTTGATCGATGATCCTTTCAATATCTCCGGCATCCACCTCTATTCTGGCAACCTTGTCATGCACTCTAACCCGGCATCCTGTAAAACCAATGCTTGTTAAAACCTGTTCAGCCTGTTCTATCATTTTAAGGTCTTTTATGGTGATTGATGTTCCATATGGAATTCTGCTGGCCAGACATGCCATTGACGGTTTGTTCCAGGAGGTTAAATTCATCTGCTTTGAAAACCGGCGGATGTCGGTTTTTGTCAGATCTGCATCCACCAACGGCGCCTTGATTCCCATTTCCTGAGCTGCGGCGAATCCGGGTCGATAATCGCTTAAATCATCAATGTTTGCGCCATGAGCCACATGCTGAATCTTCCTATGATTTGAAATTTTCAACAATTCCTCTATAAGGTATTTTTTGCACAGGTAGCACCGCTCTTTCGTGTTGGATATAAAGTCGGCCCGGTGCATTATCCTGGATTGAATAATCATATGCTCAACTCCAAGTGATTTCGCAAAATCGATTGCTTCACGGGTTTCCCATTCCGGGTAAAGCGGAGACGCTGCGGTAACGGCAAGAAGATTTTTATTCAGCGCTTCCTGTGCCATTGCCAGCAAAAAGGAACTGTCAACCCCACCTGAATATGCCACAAGGAGAGAGCCATATCCTTTCAAAATCGAAAGAAGCCGATCCCTTTTTTCTGCTAAGTGATTCTTATTCATATTCAAACAAAAAAATGTTTACAAAACTTATGGATTCATATATAGAAATTTTTTGCAATATAACATATGACACTTTTCATTTGCAACGTCACAAACAACTTCAAAGAGGTTTTTTATGGGAAAAGACAGCCTAGTTCAATCAACAACCAAAGGAAAAAAGAGCGCCGCCAAGAAAAAAACAGCAAAAAAGAAAGCCGTCAAGGCTAAAGCTGCACCAAAGGCCAAAGCTGCCGCCAAAGCCAAGGCCGCACCAAAGGCCAAAGCTGCTGCTAAAGCCAAAGCCACCCCTAAACCCAAACCCGCAGCAAAAGCCGCTCCTGCACCCAAAAAGATTGCCGTTTCTGTGAAAGATCTTCTTAAGAAAAAATTTCCTGTGTGGAAACCGGAAAAGCTTTACTCTGTCGCTCCGGACAAAGGAGATGCTAAAGATTTTACGGCACCGCCCTTTGTTTCAGGCCCGGAAGCGGAACAAAAACGAATCAAAGAACTCCTGCTGAAAAAGTATGACCTGGCGGAGATTAAGGCTGCCGGCGAAAAAGCCGCTGCTGAAAAGGCTGCCGCTGAAAAAGCCGCCGCTGAAAAGGCCGCCGCTGAAAAGGCCGCCGCTGAAAAAGCCGCCGCTGAAAAAGCCGCCGCTGAAAAAGCCGCCGCTGAAAAGGCCGCAGAACCTGAAATTTCGGTTTCATATGAACCGCCCGATTCCGACGACACCATCCCATCCGACCCCATGGAAAAGGGCATGAAATATCTGGCTGCCGCTTTAGCCGTCCTTATCGTACTTGTTATCGGGAGCAGCATGGTCAACCAGGGGAAATTTTATATTCATTCAACAGACGGTGCACTGGAAATCTCTCAGGGACGGTTTGCCCCCATGGGCGAAGAGCTTTTGATCTCTCTGCCCGGTGTTCAAGCGCCTGAAAAAGCCAAAGACATCTATTCCAAAACAGACGTGTACCCGATTATTTTCAATTATTATGTGGAAAAAGCAGATACCTTCTTGAAAGTTCCGGGTCTGCCGGATTTTGAAGGAATAAAAAAATATTTAAATAAAGCGATGGCGTACAAGACAACACCTGACTCTGCCGACGCTGTTTACAGCCGATTAAACAACATCGATCTAATGATTCTTTTGTACAAGGCGGATGTAGCGGCCAGCAAACCCACCCTTTCCGATCTTAAAGAGGCAAAAGGGTTTCTTTCCGAAGCATCACGCCTGGACCTCAATGGCGCGAAGTTGGATTTGAT
>Ga0224503_10000003_pt1 | contig 65148 bp, 58 predicted proteins | sample SF_Oct11_sed_USG_2_FD_169106 | JGI IMG/M metagenome (GOLD analysis project Ga0224503, IMG submission 169106) | Sediment microbial communities from San Francisco Bay, California, United States - SF_Oct11_sed_USGS_21 | ecosystem: Environmental > Aquatic > Marine > Sediment | place: USA...
CGAAAACACTCCTCGCGGATCAGCCCTTTTGACTAGACGTCTAGATAGGAAAGTGTACTCCCGGAACGCTGAGCAAGTTCCTGCTGGGAACACTTGCCATCCGAACTAATACCGAGATTTATGTCTGGTTTCGGAATTCCCAAATCATCGAAAAATGATTTTGACATGGTTTTGTCATAATGCGGTCCGTATGAAGCAGGATGACTTCAAAAGCCTCCGGGTATTTTATCATTTCTATCATTATCGGGGCGATTTTCATAAAGTTGGGACTTGAGCCCACAATATTTATAATTTTTATTTTTTTTATAGATTCAATTTCGAAATTCAACGGCAAACTATCCGTACTGTATAATCCACCTAAAATTTTGAATCTTAAAACGATCAACAGGCAAAACACAGTTTAATCTGGATCGCCCAAAGGGCCATTCAGATTATTTGTGCGGGTATCTTATGCTATATATCACATACGCATTTTGCACAAATACAAAAGAAACATTATGGCTGAACGGAGCGCATCCGGGTTACTTTCTGCGCAGACCCAGGATGCTGAGGAAAAAACTTGACAAAACAATCTGGAGGCCTATCAGCATGAATGTTATGGCGGGTATGACTTTTTTTATTTTGAGCGTATGCGAAAGTTCTCCAAAACCGGATTGCTGCCAGACCATCAATGCGCTTCCGAGAAAAAAAGCGCCGAGAATTACAAATATCGCACCGGCAATCACACCAAGCTCGAGAGAAAACATCGACGTAAAGCGCTCTATCTTCTCATCTTTGGGAAGAAACCCCTCTGTGACAGCAAAAACCTTGGTAAACAAATAAAACGATGTCAGCTGAAAACCCACCAGAATCGACATGCCGGCAACCAAGAGACTGTTCGATTCAAAACCGACACGCCCGATGGTAACCGCGCCGTTCATCAGTATCAGAAACATTATGGCCCCCAACACAAAAAGCAGCATCCCAGGGTAGAGGAAAAGCCATCTTGGGCAGTACATGAGCATAAACCTTAAATGTCGCCAACCGTCACGCCAGCTTCTCAGGTGAGGCGGCCTGGACCGGCCGTCTTTATAGAGCGTTATCGGCACCTCGGCAACTCTCATTTTTAACAACGTCGCTTTAATGACCATTTCAGAAGCGAATTCCATACCGGTCGTATGCAGGTCCATTTGGATAAATGCGTCTTTTGTAAAGCCCCGGAGCCCACAGTGGAAGTCGGTTATAGGTGACCTGAAAAAAAACTTGCCGATAAATGAAAGCGCCGGATTGCCGAGATATCGGTGTTTCAAAGGCATGGCACCGGGCATGATCTCTCCGCCCCCCCGGGGCAGGCGGCACCCCATGACCAGATCGAAACCTTCGCGCAGCTTTTCAACAAAGGGGTATATGTTTGAAAAATCATAACTGTCGTCAGCATCTCCCATAATAATGTATTTACCTTTTGCGGCCCCAATCCCTTCGAGTAACGCCGATCCGTACCCTTTGCGGTGCACGTAAACGATCCGAACACCGTTATTTTTAGCGATAAATTGTGAACCGTCGTCACTGCCGTTGTCGGCAATAACAATCTCGGCATTGAGATTATACTTTTCTATGGATTTTCCCGCTTTTTTGATACAAGCCTCAAGAGTTTCAGCTTCGTTCAAACAGGGCATTATGATTGACACTTCAATTTTAGGGTCTTGTTCGATCATTTCATTACTCAAAGTATGTCGTTACATTTTGTCGAGAATAGAGAGCGTAATATACAGTTAAGGCCATATTTTCACACAAAATAAAGTAGAAACTCGTTTATACTAATTGAGGGAACTGGCTTTACTGAAGGAATGAAGGTTGCTGATTAAAATATCAGTATATCTCTATTTGGGCTTGCGACCTGAGTTTTTCTACTAAAGCTTCCCTTAACCGCTTCTCTTTTTTCTCCGTCAACTCTTTTTTTATTTTTTTCGAAACATCTTCCAGGCCCAACTGTTCAGAGGCCTTAATCTCTTCAACCCTGACGACATGATAGCCGTATCTTGTCTCTATGATATTGCTTAGTTGGTTTGGCTCAAGTTGAAATACTTCCTTTTCGAGATCTGGGTCAAGCCGGCCTTTGTGGACAAGGCCGAGATTTCCGCCCTTGACCCGATATGGCCCGTCCGAATAGTCCCATGCAATTACCGACATGTCCTTACCGGTCTTGATCTCGTCAATAACCTTCTGAGCCCTATCCTTTTTCAGTTTTCTCTCCTCGACTGTTGCAGTCGGTGCTACTTTTATCAGAATTTGCGTTATTTTCCTGGCCTCGGGCCGCATGTATCTTTTTTTGTTTTTTTCGTAATAGGATTTAACGTCTTTGTCGGATGCCTCGGCTTTGTCTTTAACCTCAACGTCGATTATCTCCTCAACTAGGTGTTTTCTCCTTAGATTCGATTGGTACTGCTCATCGCTAAAACCCGCTCTTTTTAAGGCCGCCGTATAATTTTCTTTACCGCCGAGTCGTTTTATAGTCTTTTCTCTTTCCTTTTCTATTAGCGCTTCGTCTATGGCCAACTTTCTTTTAACGGCTTCCTGATAAAAAAGTTCTTTCTCGATCATTCTTTCAAGGGCCTGGGGTCTATAAGACATTCTTTTTTCAGAGGAGAACCCTTTGTGAAACCTCCCGGCAGGCATGATTTCATTCAGGGCATCTTGAAGATCGGCTTCTGTCAGGGCAGTGTCGTTTACCTTGGCGACGATCTTTTGAGCTGCTGTGGCCGGCGCAGATAAAACCAGCATCAAGACCACAAAAAAACACAAAAATTTCAAAGGAAAAAGTATATGGTTTTCTTCTGTAGATATGTTATTCAAAGTGATTATTTACCTTTCATTTAAAACGGTTAAAATACTGTTTGTCGAGAATCTGGTTAAACTGCGCCGTAACTATGCAGTCCGGGCAGGTAATTAACGCCGAAATATGTAAAGAGAACCGCCGCAAAACCAATGATGGACATATAGGCAATGCGTTTGCCACCCCAACCTCTCATCATCCTGGCGTGCAGCAACGTTGCATAGATAAACCAGGTGATCAGCGACCAGGTTTCTTTGGGATCCCACCCCCAGTAACGCCCCCAGGCTGAATTGGCCCAGACGGCTCCGGTGATTATCCCGGTTGTCAGAAATAAGAACCCAAACATCACCAATTGATGGTTCAGTTCTTCCAGGATTCTGGGCAGCGGGAAATGTGAAAGCAGACCGCTTTTACCCACCGTATCTCTTTGTTTTAAAAGATACATCCAGCTGATGCCAAAAGCGATGGCAAAGGCAGCGTACCCGATAAAACACGTCATAACATGGGCAATCAGCCAGTTGCTTTTTAGTGCCGGAAGAAGCGGCTGGATTCGATCACTGATATTTGGGGACATCGAGGCATACGCCATTGCCAGAAAAGAAAGCGGCGTCGTAAATGCACCGATGATGCGGTTTTGGTATCTTTTTTCAATAACCAGATAAACAACGGCAATGGTCCACGAAAAAAAGATCAGGGACTCATAGAGGTTTGAGAGTGGGGCATGACCGATACCAAGGCGGTAAGACTCCACCCATCGCATGACAATACCGATCGTATTGCCGATAACCGCTAAAATGGCCGTCCATGTGGCCAGCCTGGCCGGTAAAAGTTTCCTGAATATCCAGGAAGCAATATAGAAACAAGCAGCCAGACCGTAAATAAATGTTACAATTGACAACACGTATGAACTGTTCATTATCTTTCCTTTTATTTCTTAGGCATCGGCCGTGGAGGTTTTCTCCAAATCGATCAGCTTTTGCGAAATTTTCTTGATCTTGTTTTGCATCCCCAATTTATTTTTGTTGGCAGTGCCTGCAACCATGACCACGCTTTTTTCCCCTTTTTTTGTCACTTCAACGCAAAGACGTTGATGGGACATGAAAAAGGTTATGAAACACCCGACGATCATCATTATAAACCCTGCATAAACAACCCAGACACCAGGGTCATTCGTCACTTGAAGGCCGGTATAGTAACGCTGGTTGTATCCGGCTACGGAAAAAATGATATCACCTTTCCTCATGCCGTCAAAACTCGGAAAACGCGCGGGAAGTAAAACAAAAACAGAATTTCCATCTTTGGGGGTGAGCGTACCGAGAAAAGCTTCTCCGACATTTTGGCCTCTGAAATCAACGGATTTCCGATAATCTTTGACAACAAATTTTCCCATATCTTCCGGGAGTTCGATTTCCTGACCGATGGTCGTGTTTTGACTGTAAATTTTTCCTGTTTTCACATTTTTAAAGCTCAACGTTAATTCCTTGGGAGGTAAGGGACCATAGCTGGACTGGAAAAAATTGATCCCCTTATATTGAAGCGGATCATTTACGACGATATCCTTTTGCAAAACAGGTTTTCCAGCTTCTAGAATTGAAAGCTTTGAGCGGAACTCTTTTGGAGCGCCCGAATCGTAAAAACTTACATTAAAGTCGTCGCAGCGAATGTTAAAATCCAGATTCTGAATCTGGGCTCCATTTCTTAACCTGATACTGCTTACCGCTTCCCCTTCCGGGATATTGACATACCCATCAAAACCGAAAATAGAACCGATTAAGGCGCCAACCAACAAAAGCAGAACACTCAGGTGGACCTTGTAAACACCCAGGCGCGTCCAGCGCCATTTTTCGGCGAAAATACAAAATCCCTTGTCGACTTCTTCGACCCTGTAATATCCAAAAGACTTGGAGATAAAGGATTCATAAGTCTTTTGCAGCTGTTTGGGTGTGCGTTCGTCGATAAATTCTTCTTTATTGGAAAGTTTTTTAAATCTTGAAATATTAAATGGCGGAATTTTTACGAATATGATCTTCCAGGTGGCAGACAATCGGTCTATGGAACAGACGATAATATTGATGGTCAATCCAATAATCAAAAGCTGAAACCACCAGGAATGATACATATCAAAAAGGTCAAAAACATCAAAAATTCGGTAAAGCGGCTCGCCGAACGCGTTTAAATATTTTTCAGGGTTTTGGTTTTGGGGAATAAGCGTCCCTATAATAGAGGTGGCTGCAATTGAGAGCAGAAGAATTACAGACAGCTTTACCGATTTAAAAAACTTCCAGGAACTTTTTAGATAATCCAATTCAGCCATTTTTAGAATACCATTCGCAATCGTAATTTTAAATTTTTGAAACGGTTCAAAAAATATTAAATGATTTTTTCCGTTCATGATTTTTCAATATCTCCCATTCGTGAGTGCCTAAATTTTCGGTCTTCACATAGGCCCTTGAGTCACTAAAATTAATCCAGGAAAGCAAAGATTTTGACGTTTGCCGGGTTAGACCCACTCAATGTGGCGTCCCCAAGAGGATTTGAACCTCTGTCTCCCCGCTGAGGGCGGGATATCCTGGGCCTGACTAGACGATGGGGACATAAATATTTTCGCATACCTACAAATTAACTCCAATTATAATACTTAATAACGTAACAATGTCATAAAGAAAATCCATATTGCCGGTTTAAAATAAGCCCGGTTGGCCTAACCCGCCTAAAATAGACTTTTAACCCAAAATATTAGTTCCTCCTCATCAAGAGGCTTGCTGAGACACGCGTAGATGTGGCTGCTCATAGCTTCTTGTAACTCGGGATGGAAAGAGCGGCTGGATAGCCCTACGATGCTTAGAGATGGTTTCGTTCTTTTTAGCTTTCGAAATAAATTTTTATCCACTTCTATGGTATCAAGGTCTAAAATGAGCAATCCGCAATGGCCTTCTCGTATAAATTCAGACAGATTATTAACCGAATACATTGGCGTCGCCTGATAATCGAGCTCATCAAGAAACGAGCATATCCCTTGACATTGTTTTTTATTTGCATCAAGGACAACAATTCCTTTTTCCATACTAATTTGACTCCATTATTGTGTCATTTCAATTACGACCTGGATAAACAACCCCAATGAAATTGTGATCCTACCGGCTAAACATTTGCTATCCAGGTCAGGGGCTAAGGTGAAGAACCAGGTTGCCAAATTTATACGCTTAACTAGTCTCCATCCATAGATGGTCTTTTTGCCCAATCTCTGCGTTATGTTCAAAAAATAATCCTCGGAATATCAACTATATGCCTGCGGTTATTTTTTTCGCATGCCTTGATCTTGAACAAAAATCCTCATTTATGGATGGACACTAACTAAGCAATTGCTGTGCCATGATTGTAAAATTATCGTCATATAATAGACGCAAAATGTTTCTAAAGAATTGAAATAATATATGAAACAATCAACCATAACAAAATGGAACAGGAAAAATAATTCCATTATTTTTTGATATTGCACAACATATTATAATAGTCAGGGATAAACGTGCTCGTTAAGAAGATGAAAAAGCATTGACAATTCTTCTCCAACTGTACAATCTGGAATCATTTGCCGTCATAGATCAAAATAATTATATTTATTTCAATGTCTTGGCATGCGTACAAATTTCGTACAGTTTTTGTCGCGGACGTACATATGGGACAGATGAATTATTTAAGCGGACCTCGAGGGAGGCAAAAGAAGTGTGAATGCCAAGAGGTAATTCCTACATCCATTTGAACAGGCACCGTTGATTTTGAGGAGATTTAATTGATCCATTAAACCTTCAGCCAAGCTGAAGGTCCTAGCTTTGCTATGCAGGTATGTGAGTTTATATTCACCGCCCGCTTCGCTTGAGACACAGAGGGCGCAGAGAATAATAATTTTTCCATTGCCGTTGAGAGGCCCCGTAAAATCAAACGGGATTAAGAAACGGCAATGGAAAAGCACTAAGCAGCTTACGCTGCGGAAACGACAAAATTCATCAATTCTCTGGTTGCAAGGTGCCAATACGGGCATTTTATTACCCGAAGGGTTGAGTCATTTTGCTTTTCGGCGTCTCAGCGAAAAGCAAAAAAAAACAAAAGCTCTGCGCTCTCTGCGGCTCTGCGGTGAATAAATTTTTATAAAAGCCCTTTTAGGGTCACCATCTTGCCACCCCTTTTAGGGGTGGTTATTGACATCAATCCAGATACCCTTTGAAGAGTTCAGAAATGTTTATATCAATTGACTTTCAGACAGTCGTTTAACAATATTTTTAATTAATTCTTTTATCGCCTTGTTCACCGCGCCCTCACTGAATGTCCCCGGCTGGGAATAAGGTAGCTGTGTATCCGACAAACTAGACCAGATCATCTTCTGATTTCGGATTTCATACAAATTGGTTTCAAGGTTGAAAACTTCGTATTCATAAGAAGTGGTTCGATGGCGAGCATACTGAGCATTATAAGATCTGCTATAATGTCCGTAATATCCTCTATCATAATAACTAGTTGTGTTCTGTACCTTTTGCGTCTTTCGATCAACCAGGGTCGTAACGATAACACCATCTGCTCCCACTTCTTTCATTTTTGATTCAACCGTGGGCCTATCTATCATTTCTTCAGATGGAATCAGGCTATAACTTGGGACCGCATCCGTGCCCAGGGATTTCAGCTGATCTACGAATTCATCCTCAAACACTCTCCTTACCGTCGGATCCTTGGAGACGCCGATGACAAAAATCGTTTTAATTTTTCCACCTTGATAATTTTTATCCGCCCAAACCGTTCCCATTGTCGTTGTTGAACAGGAAGCGCAGAACATAAAGGAAACGATTATGAGAAGAGTAAAAATTTCGTATTTTTTGTTCATTATAAAATCCCCCCTCAAACAGGTTGTGTGTTAAAGTTTTATCTGTAAGGTTTAAACAGAAACCACGTTCCTTGTACTTAATACTTAATATAAGGTATAGTATATTTTTTTCAACCTTATAATATAATTTCATGGAAATGCTTGATTGAGATTTTATTCTCCGGCTTCATGTCTTCGCAACTTCGCCTTTCCGTGCCGGTAAATATATCGGTAACCGCCACTCTGCGGTCTTTTCCACAGCGTCTATCTATACATTTACATCTTTTCAGTTCTTTATGTAAATCATCCACGATGTGTCTCTTTTACCAGGCATTTATTGCTTATTTCCTTGACGCAGCAGACTATGGGCAATCATCTTTTTCATTTTCCTTATTCACAGACTTTACATCAATCTGCACTCTCAAACCGGTCTAATTTCATGTTGGCATTTACCTGGCGATGGTAAGCTTGGGTATAGAAATATAGTTTTTTATAAACTTTTATGGTCCATTCGGGCCGACCTGAACTATCGACTCGCAATGATTATACCAAAACCAAAGATTGGTGTGTAGGCACTAATAGCAACGGGTTATGCACATATACAACGGCACCGTCATTCATTTAAAAGAGGCTTTTCGGTAAAATCACCAAGTCTGTTCGGTGATTTTACCGAAATTTACATATCGGCACAGCATCGAGTTGTGATGCTTCAAGACGGGATGGTAATGTTAAACATAAAAGATAGAAAGAAAAACCGAATAGAGCGGATCACTTGAAAAGATACCGAAGTACTGTGCACGGGCAACGAACAGCCAGATTTGTGCAGCCGGTCAAAACAAAAAACTGAAGCTCGATTTGGTTTTGTGGAAAACGATTGGTGAAGTGTGTCCTGATTAAGAAAATATGAATATCAAAACTCTATTTTATCAACCAAACCGACCATATCGATAACAGGAATTTTAGGTGCACTTTCCCCAAGCAATTCCTTTGCAAGGGATTGAGAAGCGCTACGGTATTTAAGGACGGCTTCAACCGTTAATGGGGAGACTGTATCTGATGGTATCTGAAAAGCATATTTTTCAATCAGATATCCCTTTGGCGGAATCCTGCGGTCGTAAAGTATCCTGTCTGCCAGTGCAACATTTAAAACAGGTTCTCCTTTTTCATTGCCAAGCTGTGTGTAATATACAACTGAACCTTCATTTATGTTGCCATTTTTATCAAGACCGCCGGATTTTAAAATGGTTTTTCCTCTGGCGTCGTTTATTACAACCGATAGCCACATTTGCCTTACCTCTGTAAGCCCTGTGGGAAGATAATGCCCTGCTCCTGAATTTATCACCTTTATATTAATATAGGAAAGTTCACCTTTTTTGTATGAACTCGTTTTTATAAGCTTTAAATCTGCAGCATGCTTAAGCCGTTCTATTGCCATTTGAGCATGGGTATCGCTTCCGAGAAGCTTTGTGGCTATTGCATTTGCTCCTACAAAGTAGTGTGTCCAGACATGTTTCCTAAACGGTCCCCCATCGGCGGATTTTCCCGGATTGTCAGGCCTTTCTGTTTTTCCAGTTGAGGGGATTCTCGGTCTTTGTCTCATGTGACAGTCCTGGCAGTTAACCGTTGTTTCAGAATTTCCGGTATTGTAAGGGCTGTTTTTCCATTCGTCATAAGTCTGTTCCAACGGTAATTTGTTTGCGGCATGAGAAACATTGTGACAGAGTCCGCAAAATTCAGATTTTGTGTGAAGTTCAGAGTATTTGGTAGGATGGAAATCTGAGGTTGCATCTTTACGCGGACCAAGCATCGTTGATGGATCCTCCTCCCCGCCGCCGGGTGCGACGTCATATCTTGCATCGCCGATATGTTTCACCTCATCGATGTTATGACACCAGTTACAGAAAATTCCTTGGGCCGGCAACTGTGTAAGTTTGTCATAATCATCACCCGGAGAAGAAATTGAATAGGAACGAAAACCTAAAGGAGTATGACATTTAACACATGCTTTCATCTCAATAATTTCGTCTTTTGATACGGCTTCTTTAAAAAACAGCTTTGTTGCTTTACGCCATATAGGATCATAAAAAGCCTTGCTGTGCATAGAACCGCCCCATTGTTTGAATATCTCAGAATGACATCCACCGCAGACAGATGGACCTATAAACTGATTAACCCTAACTTTTTCAAACTCAAAAAGCTCTTGTTCCTCGGGAACCTTGATCTCTTGCTTGGATGTTTTATGAGGAGCAGGTTCCTTTGGTTTACCCCTTTCAGCCAGATATTCTGCAATTTTTTCTTCTTCTGTCTCCGAGGTTCTTCCTCTGGCATAGCTAGCCATCCGTTTTATAGTTCTTTTCCAAGCCATCAACCCTTTGGTTTTGCTTAAGCTTCGTTCGAGAGAATGACAGGAGCCGCACTTTGCTTCAAAGAGCTGTTTACCTTCTTGTACTGAAGCAAAGGCAAATGATGCGGCGAAAATAGCTATTATAATAAAAAAGGCATTTTTCATTAGAAATCTCCTGACATGTTGCTGTAAAGAACTCGGCTTTATATTAGTAAGAGGAATAGGAAAATTGTTGGTATGTGTCAACTATTAATTCCCGTTATGATGTCGTGAAGGATGCGTATCGTAGTGTTGAAAATTATAAATCATTAAACTTTGCGTATAGTGAATTCGTCTTAAATTACCAGGAAGAGGTTTAACCGTTTCTGATATCACAACTATTTAGGGTCACTTGATTTGCTCGGAGAGAGCAATCTGAATTGTTATGGTTGACCGTCATTTGAGTTGGATTTTGTCACACTTATTCAAATCGTAGAAGAATCAAACGGTTTGGTTGATGAATAGATAGAACGGTGAATCTTTTTCATATGTATATCGTCGTCATTGTGGATTAAATTCACTTTAACCTTGCGTTTATTCATTTTGGCGGTCTAACGTTACAAAAAAAGTGTAATTATCGAATGCTTCTTCCCTGCCGGGTCGGTTTGACAACGAGTCACTGTAAAAATCTTCCAGCTGCCGTACGATCCGTTTAAGATTTTCGATGCTTATCAATTGCGCAATATCTTTCATTGAATCCATGTGCTCCGGAGGTTGATCTGCAAGAATTTCATATGCGTCTTCAAATTCATCTGCCGCAAGCTGTGACGTCAAAATGATGTAATCATCCACCTGACGTTTCGAACCTTTCAGTTCCGGTCTTGTAAGGAGAGAATCTTTCATGGTCTTTCCAATCAAAAACATTATATCCTTTACTTCTTTTGCTTTAAAGCCGTCCATATACCGTTTGAAAGCAATTTCTCTGGCATAGATCGGTATGATGGACCTGTCCCTGCTTCTTACCGTAGCGGCAACCAATTGATAGTTTAAGATAATATACCATTTGAGAAGTTCAGGATACATCTTCCGGTAATTTGGGAAACGCTGTTCATTTTCCGGCTTTATCACTTCTTGTATGATTTTATCCACCAAGGATTCACGCAACTCACTGAGAATATCGTAAATCTCAGTACTTTTTCTGAATGCAACCTTCCGAATAAGGACTTCATTACGAAATGTCCAATTGTTTGGATGGCTGTTCTTTTTTTCAGTCAAAAACAATAACCGCCGGAGTATATGATAACGTGGTGTCGGTTTCCAGTTCAAAGCCTTGTATGTTGCTGAAGCATCCACAGGTAACTTTTTATCGATATATCCTGCCATCCATGGTTGCTCTAACGTTTTCTTTCCATTAAGCCAGCCCAGGAAGGAAATGACTATCAAACCCAGCGCTGCTAAGGGTTTCGGCATTAGAAAGGGCTTAATGTCACCCCCAAAAAAGTATCTTGTGGCAGTTTTAAAAAGCTCATTATGGGATACACTTCCCTGAGGACTGGCGTTATATACTCCCAGATGTGGCAGGGTGTCGCTGATCTCGATAATCCGAAGAAAAAGTTTAATAACATCCTTGATATGGATATAAGGTATGGATGATTCTCCGCGGCCGGTCAGAATTTTAGACATGAGCCTCTTCCCAGACAGCCAGTAATTCAGAAGCAGATACAACATAGGATATTCACACCAGTCACTATATACGGCGGCAAGCCGGACAATTGAACATGGAAAGACTTTCGCATATTTTTGTATGATTTCTTCTTCTATTCTTTTGCTTCGTGCGTAAGGAAAATCAGCATCAATAGGACTCTTTTCAGTCAATACATTATTGTGAGAAGGAAATTTGCAGGCGGCCACCGAACTGGAAAAAATAAAACGCTTTATTCCCAGCAATTTTGACATGTCAAGAACATAGCGTGTGCCGGTAACATTAATCTGCTCATATGCAGGATTCTCTTTCATGGTGAAATCGTAATACCCGGCCAGGTGCAAAACATATTCCGCCCCACCATGATCTTTGATATACATGAAGGCATTATGTAAATTTTTTTGATTTGTTATATCCAACTGAAGCCAGTGTATATTCTTATGATACGGTATGCCCACCTCTTTTTGGCTGCGGCGTGCAATGCAAAACAGGCGGAATTTTTCAGATACGGCGATGACAAAATGCCTTCCAATAAAACCGGATGCTCCGGTAACCATGATCCCAGGTAATGTCTCATTCATTTTTGACACCCAATGCCGTGCTTTTTTTTGAACGAAGATAGTGCTGAAACGCTAAAAAAATCATCAGTCCCATCACACCGTCGCCGATTCCGGATAAAAAGATAACCCATTTAAATTCAGCGGCAAAACAGTAAATCATCAAAAAGAACGTTGCGACCGCCTTCACGAAAATCGAAAATACAATGAAATGATGGTATTTTTCAATATGGGTTGCTCCCATTAAATAGACAACGAACATGAGAAGATGAAACACACCGCCCTGGGTGGGAAAAAAATGATCACAATCAGGATTGAACCCTGCAAATTTCATAAGGACGGCGGGTTGGCTAATCAATATTAGACCCATTCCGAGGGAATGGATTGCTACCAATCCCAACACCGTTGAAAGCAGTTTGTCAGGATGATTAAACAATGATTTTATATGGTCAACAAGCATAGGGTTCTGTATTCCGAAAAAACAAGAGCACGTAAATCATACCCATGTACATTTATTCTATTCCATAGGACCTCAGTTTTCTTCGAAGGGTATTCAGACCGATGCCAAGAAGTCTTGCCGACTGGGATTTGTTCCGACCTGTCCGTTTATAGACATCGATAATATGTGATTTTTCGATTTGTGCAAGGGGCGCAATTTTTTCAGATGCCGAAGGCGTCACGCATTCTGTAAAGGATTTGCGCTGTTTTAAATGTTCAGGGAGGACATCGGATGAAATAGGTCTTCCCTGTGCCAGGTTCACCGCCGACTGAAGGATCGACTTGAGTTCCCGAATATTTCCAGGATAGTCATATTCCATGAGCAAGCATCTTGCTTCTTCGTCAAAGGCAGCCTCTTTTTTCGTATACTCTTTTATAAATGTATCTGCTAAAAGTAAAATATCCTCTTTTCTTTCCCTCAAAGGCGGAAGATGAAGCCATCCGCCCCTGATGCGGTAATATAAATCTTTGCGAAAAGCCTTTTTGGCTATGAGCTTTTCCAGGTCTTCATTGGTGGCTGCGATGAATCGAACATCTGCTTTTTGCTGATTGCTCGTTCCCAGTTTGAAGTATTCTCCATCCTGTAAAACGCGCAACAGCTTACCCTGAAGTTCGGGTACCATGTTGCCGATTTCATCCAGAAATAGGGTCCCGCGATGGCTATGTTCCAGATAACCCCTGCGGCTGTCTTCAGCACCTGTGAAGGCGCCCTTGGTGTGACCGAAAAATTCCGCTTCGAACAGGCTGCCGGTGAGTGATGCCATGTTGACCGGTGTAAAGGGGAAGCGTGATCTGGGGCTGGCGGCATGAATAGCCCATGCAAGGAGTTCTTTGCCGGTTCCGCTCTCACCTGTAATTAAAAGGGAAACATCACTTCCTGCGTGAAGCTCCGCTTCCTTTAAAATTCTTAATACGTTTGGAGATTTTGTAATAATAGGTTTAAAAGGTTCGGCATTTTTAAGCCGGGGCAGGGTAGGGCTTTTTCCGATATCCAGAATATCCACGAGCCGCATTTTTTCCAAGGCCCGTTTCATCGAAAAAACAAGATCTTCCTGAGATACCGGCTTCAAGAGATAGTCATATGCCCCTTTTTTCAGGCATTCTACGGCAGTTCGCGCTTCGTTAACGGCGGTGACCATAATACACTCTGTTCTAGGGCTTATATTTTTTATGATTTCGAGAAGATCGAGTCCATCTATGCCCGGCATGGTCATGTCGATCAAGGCAATATCGAAATCTTTTCCTTTTTCAAATAGGGGTGCGACGTTTAACGGGTTATCTTCCGTACGAATATTTTTAAAACCCGACTTCAAAAGATGTCCCTTTAAGATTTCAAGAAAGTCGAGATCGTCATCAATGACAATAATTTTATTGTCCATAGCTGTTTTTTCTCTTTACCCTATCGTTTGCAACTTTAGTGTGTATACCGCTCAATTTCCACAGATACGTCACTATTCCAAAAAGGACCATTCCAAATTGGCATGGTTTTTTGTCAAATAATACGCCAAAGCTGTTTCCATATATCACATATGCCAAATTGGCACAATAGCCAAGCAGAATCAAATTCATAAAAACTAGGCCGCCTCAAACCATCCAGCTCTTATTCTTTTGATATAACACCGTTTATGCGTTATTTTTTTTGGCTGTCATATTCCGGCACGATTGTTGCTCATGTATGGTCAAAAAGGGGCGTTTTTCAAAGGTGTCGCCGCAGGGGCTCAGAGGACGCAGAGAAATGTTTTTAACATCCCGCTTACCATAAATTAGACCTATCCTGTGGGAGCCCTGACAGGGCCTTCGAAAAAGGAAACGCTACGGGTCGTAGGAATGGCGAGCAAAAAGACCTCCCTATTGAGGAAGATTGAATTTGATGCCAAAAATATTAACAAAGGTTAACCACTTACGAAAAAACTCACATTGCAGTCAGCCTGCTGCACCCTTTTCCTTTGGTCCGCATTCCCGAACGGCAAAGGAAAATCCACTTGTCTCTGCGTCCTCTGAGACTCTGCAGTAAAAGAGATCGACGTATATGTAAGAAAATCTATCATTTTTTGCTTTAAGTTTTTGCCAATTATAGCTGCTTTTTGTCGAAAAGATCGGAGGTAATCATATGCAATTAAAGCGCAAATTCGATGCAGGGGAATTTGCCGTCCTTGCGGAAATGGAGCCCCCAAAAGGGGTGGATGTCTCAACAATGGTGACCCATGCCAAGAGAGTTAAAGGGGAGGTGGATGCCTTTGTGGTACCCGAAATGAGCAATGCCGTCATGCGGATGAGCTCCCTTGGAGGGGCGGTTATTCTGCAAAGTAAGGGGATGGAAACAGTGATACAGCTAAACTGCAGAGACCGTAACCGGATCGCGCTTCAGGCGGATCTTCTGGCAGCTTTTGGATGCGGTATCACCAATGTCATGGCGGTTACCGGAGAAGATCCCAGCTATGGAGACCACTTTCAGGCAAGATCGGTGTATGACATTGACCTTTTGGGACTCCTTGGGGCGATCAAAGGGCTACAGGAGGGAAAAGACATGGCCGGAATCGAGCTTTCCGGCACTCCTGAGTTTCTGGTTGGATCAACAGTGAATGCCGGCGCCAAAGGAAAATCTCCTGAACTGGTCATTGAAGAAATGAATAAAGAAATTGAGGCAGGGGTCCAGTTTTTCATTTCTCCACCGTTGTTTGATCTTTCCGCCATCGAGTCGTTCACGAAAAGGGTGGACGTCAAGAAAGCAAACATCATCCCCACAGTATTACTTCTCAAATCCTTGGGTATGGCCCGTTATATAATGCGGAATGTGGAGGATGTTTATGTTCCTGATTCACTGGTTGACCGTATTCGAAAGTCTCCGGACAAAGTTCGTGAGTGTACCCTGATCGCGTCAGAAATGGTTTCATTATTAAAGAATGAAGGATTCAGCGGCGTTCATATCGCAACGCTAGGATGGGAAAATAAACTCCCTGAAATTCTTGAAAGAATATAAGGATGGAAAAAATGGAGCAGACAAACAGTCAGAAGAATAGCAATGCCAACCAGACACAGAAAAAAGATCCCGTCGGTTCGGTCATGGTACTCGGCAGCGGCATCGCCGGTATGCAGTCCGCCCTGGATCTTGCCAACTCCGGTTATTATGTGTACCTGGTAGAAAGGTCTTCAGCCATCGGCGGGCTCATGTCCCAACTCGACAAGACCTTTCCCACCAATGACTGTGCCATGTGAATTATCTCGCCCAAACTGGTCGAGGTCGGCCGGCATTTAAACATCGAGCTTTTGACAAACAGTGATTTGTTGGGGATTGAAGGCGAACCTGGACACTTTACCGCCCGCATCATGCAACATCCGCGATATGTCGATCTTGACAAGTGCACCAGTTGCGGAGATTGCATCAAGGTATGTCCCATAGATGTATCCGATCATTATAACGAGGGCCTTTCTGAACGAAAAGCGATTTACAAACAGTATGCCCAGGCGATACCCGGCGCATTTGCAATTGACAAACGGGGAACATCTCCATGCAGGGCGTCCTGTCCTGCCCATGTTAGTGTTCAGGGCTTCATTGCCCTCATGAACGAAGGCAAATATCGTGAAGCCCTGGAGCTGTTTAAGAAAGACCATCCGTTTCCAGGTATCTGCGGCCGCGTGTGTCACCATCCCTGTGAGGAGGTCTGCACACGAACAGACGTTGAACAGCCACTGGCGATTCAACATCTGCACAGATTTCTGGCGGACTGGGATATGGCCCGTGAAAATTACTATGTGCCTGAAAAAAAAGGCGCCAAAAAAGAAAAAGTCGCCATCATCGGCGCGGGACCCGCAGGACTCACCTGTGCCTATTTTCTAGCCATTGAAGGGTATCAGGTGATGGTCTTTGAAAAGTTTCCGGTACTCGGCGGCATGCTTACCGTGGGGATTCCTTCCTATCGCCTTCCCAGGGACATCATTGACGCAGAAATTCAAGTCATAAAAGACCTGGGCGTCAAATTTAAAACCGGGGTTGAAATTGGAAAGGACATCACTGTTACCCAGCTTAGAAAGGAGGGCTATAAGGCGATCTTTCTGGGCATCGGTTCCCATGAATGTAAGGTGCTGGGAATCGAAGGTGAAGATTTTGAAGGGGTATATCCCGGGGTTGATTTTTTAAGAGAAGTCAATCTGGGCAACCGGATTTCACTGGGTGATCGTGTTGCGGTTATCGGTGGCGGCAATGTCGCCATGGATTCGGTACGAACCGCGTTGAGGACCGGATCTTCCAATCCTTTTGTCATTTACCGGCGAAGCATGGAAGAGATGCCCGCGAGCGAGGAAGAAATTGAAGAGTGTCGTGAGGAAGGCATCGAAATCATGCCCCTTACCAATCCCATCCGCGTTATTTCAGAAAATGGGAAAGTCAAGGCCATCGAATGTATAAAAATGGAACTGGGTGAGCCGGACGAGAGCGGACGGCGCCGGCCCATCCCCATCGAAGGATCTGAATTTACGATGGAGATAGATACGTTGATTCCGGCCATTGGCCAGGAATCCGACTGGGCGTGTCTCACCGATGAATGTGCCTGCACCCTCAGTGACTGGGGGACCCTGCGCGTTGATCCGGTGACCTTTCAGTCTGATGATCCAGATATTTTTTCCGGCGGCGATGCTGTTACCGGTGCGGCAACAGTTGTTGAGGCCATTGGCGCCGGAAAAGAGGCCGCTGTCTCCATCCATCGCTTTATCCAGGGAGAAGATCTGCATGAAAACCGACAAAAGTCATGGGAAAGCATACAGGATGTTCCCACCGAAGGTTATGAAAACATCTCAAAAGAAAAAATGCCTCACCTGGATCCTGCAGAACGAATGAAAAATTTCAACGAGGTGCAGCTTGGTTTCAACGAAGAACAGGTTCGTAAAGAGGCGAACAGGTGCCTGGCCTGCGGCATTTGTTCCGAGTGCTACCAATGTGTAGATGCCTGTTTGGCCCAGGCTGTTGACCATGAGCAGGTTGCCGTGGAAAAAGAGGTTGAGATCGGATCCCTTATCTTATGCCCGGGGAGCAAACCCTATGATCCTTCGACATTGGAAGAGTTCTACCATTACCCAAGCAATCCCAATGTGGTGACCAGCCTTGAATTTGAACGTCTTCTCAGTGCTTCAGGGCCCACCATGGGCCATTTGGTTCGGCCTTCGGATCAAAAAGAACCGAAAAAAATCGCATGGCTTCAGTGCGTCGGCTCCCGGGATACCAACAAGTGCGGCAACGGCTACTGTTCTTCGGTTTGCTGTATGTATGCCATTAAAGATTCAATGATTGCCAAAGAACATGCCGGAGGCGATCTTGATTGTGCCATTTTTAATATGGATATTCGGACCTTTGGAAAGGATTATGAAAAATACTATCTGCGGGCAAAAGACAAGGCCGGTGTCCGATTTATCAATTCCCGGGTGCATACCATCGATGAGATTGGAGAGAACCATGATCTTCGCCTTCAGTATGTCGACACCGGCGGAAAGCTCCACGAAGAATTTTTCGACATGGTGGTTCTTTCCGTGGGTCTTGAGATTGCCGGATCGACAACTGATTTGGCCAGTCGATTGAATGTGGATCTGAACAAATATAACTTTGCCGTGCCCCAGCCTTTTATGCCGGTGGAAACGTCCCGTCCGGGGGTTTACGCCTGCGGTGTTTTTCAGGAGCCTAAAGATATTCCGAGTTCCGTTACCGAAGCAAGTGCTGCGGCGTGTTTGGCCGGAGGCTTTTTGAGCGAAGCTCGAAACACCTGTACCAAAACCGTGGAAATTCCGGATGAAATGGATCTGACAGGCCAGGAACCCCGAATCGGTGTCTTTGTCTGCAACTGCGGCGTGAACATTGCCGGTGTTGTAGACGTCAATGTTGTTGAAGAATATGCCAAAACACTTCCGTATGTAAAATACGCCGGACAGAATCTGTTTACGTGCTCTCAGGATTCCCAGGAACTTATGAAAGACATCATTAAAGAGCATGGTCTTAACCGGATTGTGGTGGCGGCATGCACGCCCAAAACCCACGAAGCCATATTCATGGACACCCTTGAAGCATGTGGTTTGAACAAATACCTCTTTGAAATGGCCAATATCCGGAATCAGGGCTCCTGGGTCCACTCAGATGCTCCGGAAAAAGCATCGGAAAAGTCCAAGCACCTGGTTCGGATGGCGGTGGCCCGTGCTGCGACGCTCCACCCGTTGAGTGAAAAGAAAATCCCGGTTGTCCAAAGGGCCCTGGTCATCGGCGGCGGGGTGGCCGGTATGAATGCGGCGCTGGGTCTGGCAGATCAGGGTTTTCCCGTGGTTCTGGTTGAAAAGGAAGAGAAATTGGGGGGCATGGCCAATCGTCTGACAGCGACCATCGAGGGCCAGGACGTCGGAACTTATCTGGAAGGATTGATTCAAAGGGTGACATCCCATTCTAATATCCAGGTTCTGACCCGTTCTCTAATTGTCGGATTTTCCGGGTTCAAGGGAAATTTCACCACTGAAGTTCTGGTGGGGCCGGGTATGTACGAAAGAAAAATCAACCATGGTGTCGTTGTCCTGGCCACCGGTGCAACGGAATACCATCCCAAAGAATTCCTTTATGAAGAAAATGAAAAGGTGGTCACCCAAGTTGAGTTGGCAGAACGTTTAAAAGAAAAAGGGGCACAAAATTTGAATCAAGTGGTCATGATCCAGTGCATCGGATCCAGAAACCAAGATAATCCGAATTGCTCAAGGATTTGCTGCCAGAGCGCCATCAAGAACGCCCTTAACATTAAAAAGCTTAATCCGGATGCTGAAATTTATATCCTTTACAGGGATATCAGGACATACGGAATATTGGAAGATTACTATACTGAAGCCAGAAAACAGGGCGTACTGTTTTTCCGGTACGATCCTGAAGATCCTCCCACGGTGGAATCGTCCGATGAGGGGGTGATGGTAACTTTTATTGATCCCCTTTTGGGACGGAGGCTCAGAGTCAGTGCCGATCTTCTGGCACTGAGTGCAGGGATGGTGGCTGAAGATACCGAAGAGCTATCATCCATTGTAAAACTGGCCAGAACAGCAGAAGGTCATTTCATGGAGGCACATGTCAAGTTGAGACCGGTGGACATGGCAACAGAGGGTGTCTTTGTCTGTGGGACCGCCCATAGTCCCAAGCTGTTGCATGAATCGATTTCTCAGGCCTTTGCTGCGGCTTCCAGGGCCACGACATTTTTGTCCCAGCCACACTTAACCTTATCGGCGGTAACGGCGCAGGTGGAAGCAGATCTTTGTGCGTCATGCCTGATATGCGTCAGGTCGTGTCCGTATCAGGTGCCGAGAATTAATGAAGACGGGGTAAGTGAGATCGACATGGCTTTATGCCACGGCTGCGGTGTCTGTGCAGCGGAATGCCCTGCCAAAGCCATTGAACTCAATTGGTATGAAGATGTTCAGATTATGAGCAAGGTGGATGCATTGCTTGAAGGTGTCATGTAGAGTTGGAGTAAATCATAATTTAGGCCGAAACAACTGACATAAAGTATGTGAACGAGCCGATGAGAGGTCACCATTGATGATTGATGATTGTTGACTGAAAAATTGTGAAATGGTCTCAATCAACAATCGAAAATCATCAATCCAAGGAGGTATTATGAAGGAAGATTTTGAACCGATTATTATCGCATTTTGTTGCAGCTATTGAGGATACACTGCTGCGGACCTGGCAGGTTCCATGAGATTGCAATATCCGACGGATATTAAAATCATTCTCCTTCCGTGCACCGGCAAGCTGGATGTCATTCATATTCTCCATGCCTTTGAAAAAGGAGCGGACGGCGTATATGCGGTGGGATGTATGGAAGGAGATTGTCACTATAACAGCGGCAACTTCAGGGCACGAAAACGTGTGGAACAGACACAACATATTCTGGATGCCATAGGGGTTGGAGGAGAGCGTGCACAGATGTATAACCTTTCATCCAGTGAAGGACCACGTTTTGCCCAGATCGCCGTTGAAATGGACGAAAGAATCCGAAAATTGGGTCCCAACCCCATTAAATTGGCCAAAAATAAGGCCGCATAAATCCATGTAAACTTTTCAGTCTCTAATGAAAGAGAGGTCTTATGATTGTTGCAGATAAAAAACCCATTGAAGAGATTATAGAAGAAATCAAAGAACATGAGAAAATCCTTATCCTCGGTTGTAATGAGTGCGTTACGGTTTGTGAGGCAGGAGGAAAGAAAGAAGTCGGCGTTCTGGCTTCAGCCCTCAGGATGTTTTTTTTAAACCAGGGACGTGATGTCAAAATCGATGAAGTGACTCTGGAACGACAGTGCGACCATGAATACCTCGAAGAAATTCGCGATGTAATGGATCAGTATGACGCTGTTGTTTCCATTGCGTGTGGGGTGGGTGTTCAGTTTATGGCTGAAAAATATCATGACACACCCATCTATCCCGGCGTGAACACCTGCTTTCTGGGAGTCACTGAAAAACGAGGCCTATGGACGGAAAGGTGTCAGGCCTGTGGCGAGTGTGTTCTGGCGCGTACCGGGGGAATTTGTCCGATTTCTCGATGTGCAAAGCGGGTTTTAAACGGCCCATGCGGTGGTTCCGTTAAGGGCAGTTGCGAAATTCACAAGGAGATCGACTGTGCCTGGCAGTTGATTGTTGATCGCCTCAAGGCGCTGAACAGGATGGATGATTACGAAGAACTGAGTCCTTTAAAAGACTGGTCCACTGACAGGGCCGGGGGACCCAGAAAAGTTGTCAGGGAGGATGTACAGGAATGAAAGTAAATACACCAAGCAAACTGGAAAAGATTCTGGCCGCCGGCCACCTGGCCGTGACATCCGAGTGCGGGCCTCCCCGTGGGAGTGACATGGAAGTCATTGTCGAAAAGGCCAATCTCATCAAAGATCATGTGGATGCCATCAATATTACCGATAACCAGACATCCGTCACCCGCATGTCCAGTCTGGCAGCCTGCATACGCTTGAAACTCATGGGGCTTGAACCGGTATTGCAAATGGTAACCCGCGATAGGAATCGAATTGCGCTTCAGAGCGATATCCTTGGAGCGGCAGCGTTTGACATTTACAATATTCTTTGCCTTTCCGGTGACCACCAGAGCTTTGGCGACTGCCCGACCGGTCAAAACGTTCATGATATTGACTCCATGCAGTTGATTCAGACCGTCAGACATATGCGGGACGATGGAAAGTTTCTGGGAGGAGACGACATTAAGCGTCCTCCCCGGATGTTTGTGGGTGCTGCAGCAAATCCATTTGCAGACCCATTCGAAATCCGGGTCCCTCGACTGGCAAAAAAAATTGCCGCCGGTGTCGAATTTATTCAAACCCAGTGTATATACGACATCGACAAGTTTGAACTCTGGATGAAAATGGCACGAGACCGGGGTCTTCTTGAAAAAGTAGCTATTCTGGCAGGAGTAACCCCCTTTAAATCTGTCGGAATGGCGCGGTACATGAAAAATAGAGTGCCGGGCATCGAAGTCCCGGACGATATGGTGAAACGAATGGCCGATACCCCCAAAGAAAAACAACCCGAAGAGGGTGTCAAGATCTGTATCGAATCCATTGAGCGGCTTAAAGAAGTAGAAGGCGTGCGTGGTTTTCATGTCATGGCCATTGAGTGGGAAGAAATGGTACCCGTGATTGTGGAAGAATCCGGTCTGTATCCCAGACCGAGTGTTGAGTAGTTCTACTCAGCCAGACCAGAAGAAAAAGTCGATGATCCAAAAATCAGGGGCGCGGAGAACCGCCGATTTTTTTCGACGGATGAAAAAACCAAGTTTTAAGGAATAAATCTGAAAAGACAAAAGCTCAAAAGGTCAATGACCAATAACCTCTGTGAAACCGTTCTGCTGGTGCAGAGATTTCACAGGGCAGGGTAATGACCCATATAAAGGAGGATATTATGACTGAAAAAAAGAGAATTTTAGTTGTCGATGATGAGCCTGATTTCTGTTCCATCGTGCAAGGGCAGTTGGAAAAAGAAGGCTTTGAAGTTGATGTTGCTTATAACGGCGTTGAAGGTTTGGAGAAAGTCCATGCAAATCCACCGGACGCCATTGTCCTGGATGTGATGATGCCTGAAATGGACGGATACGAGGTATGCAAGAAACTGAAAGCCGATGAAAAATGTATCGATATCCCTATCATCCTGTTGACCGCGGTTGCATCCCATGTAACTTCAACCCGATATACCCATCGGGATGGAATGGCGACGGAGGCGGATGACTATATCGCCAAACCAGCTTCAGCAGAACAAATTTCGGAAAGTATCAAACAGCTTCTTGAATAACCAGAAAACAAAATCAGTTTTTTGCATGTGACGGACAATCTTCAATTGAAGATTGACGATATTAAATGCCCGATGACCAATCGTCAACCGTCAACCTAAATTGAGCGATTGTCGAGCTTGCCGAAGATGCAAGGCATGAGACATGCAGCCCCGCTATATTAAGCGGGATAAACCTCCGTCTGCTACTGCAAATGTCTAATAACGCAGCAGATTCGGTAAACTCGGCAAGCCCGAAGGGTTTCAAATCGTGACAATTTTTTCCATAATTAAATCAACCCATCAGATGAAACCCATTAGCAAATTTAGCAATGTATATCTATTAATAATTTTTACTTTTTTATAGCCCTGTCATTATTTGAAACGCTCAGTTTAGGTTCAATTTAAAGGAGGGGATAATGTCATCCCAGATTATTGAGATTAAAGGAAAGAGAAAAAGTACGTTCAAAGAACATGTGATGGATCTTCTCCCGGAAGGAGGGAATCTGAATCTGTGTCTAACGTGTGGGGTATGCTCGGCTGGCTGTCCGGCAACCGGTTTGGAAGATATGGATCCCAGAAAATTTCTACGTATGGCATCTCTCGGTATGGACGATGAGATTCTAAAATCCAAGTGGGCTTGGATGTGCACTATGTGCACCCGTTGTGTGTATGCCTGTCCCATGAAAATCGATATACCCGCGCTGGTCTTTAACATTCGCAAAAACTGGGACAAGGAAGAACAACCTAAAGGCATCCGGGGATCATGCGAAATGGCGTTGAAGAACGATACTTGCAGTGCCATGGGTGCCAATGAAGAAGACTGGCGTTTTGTGGTGGAAGATGTTGCCGAGGAAGTCCGGGAAACACAACCGGGTTTTGAAGACCTTCAAGCACCCATGGACAAGGAAGGGGCTTATTTTTGCTTAAATCAGAATTCACGTGAACCTGTCACTGAACCCGACGAGATGGTGCCGCTATGGAAAATTTTGCACCTGGTGGGAGCTGACTGGACTTACGGTTCAAAAGGCTGGGCAGCGGAAAACTACTGTCTCTTCTGTGCGGATCTGGAGAACTGGGAAAAAATTGTTCGGGTCAAGGCCAAAGCGGTTGATGACCTCAAATGCAAGGTCTGGCTCAATACGGAATGAGGGCACGAACTTTTTGCTGTCCGGGTCGGACTGCAAAGATTCAACATTGAGCATAACTTTGAGTGCAAAAGCATCATTCAATACTATGCTCAGTGGATTCGTGAAGGAAAGCTGAAAGTGAATTCCGACTGGAACAAGGACCTGAAGATAAAGTTTACGGTACAGGATCCATGCCAGCTGGTACGCAAGAGCTTCGGTGATCCGGTGGCGGAAGATATGCGGTATGTTGTAAAATCGGTTGTGGGTGAGGAGAACTTTGTGGAAATGTACCCCAACAGATCGAACAATTATTGCTGCGGCGGCGGCGGCGGATTCCTTCAATCCGGATTTCCCGAGGCCCGGCGATATTACGGCAAACGTAAGTTTGAACAGATCATGGAAACCGGGGCCGATTACTGTCTTACACCATGCCACAACTGCCACGCACAAATTCACGATTTGAAAGAACATTATGACGGGAACTACCACACAACGCATTTGTGGACCATTATATGCTTGTCTCTGGGGATTCTCGGTGAAAATGAGCGTGAGTACCTCGGGTCGGATTTGGCTGGGTTTGGATTATAAAAGACTTTCCGATATTAAACCAGACATCGCTTGTTTTTACAAAGATGCCAACAATTAACCTGCCCCAGGAGATGGCGCAGGTTTTTTGTCTCACAAGAACCGGTATTATCAGATTTTGATTTCTCGCTTCAGTTTCAATGAAGACGAAATCTTCGATAAATTACAACCGGCCTGTACCAACTTCGGGACACGTCCGGTTCAGGTAATGAGCTTAAAATGCAAGTCTATTGCATATTGGGCGATGAACGGGTCATGCGTTCAAAATCGCCGACCATATTTTCCACGGTGCTGAAACGGATCGGATTAAAAGGGTCATATGTACCTTTTAAAGTCGATCCTGACCAGATCGGTTCGGCATTGCAGAGTATCAGGGTCCTGAATATCGCCGGGGCAAGTATTACCATCCCTTTTAAAGAGAAAGTTATACCGCATTTGGATGTTCTCTCAGAAGGGGCAAATATTATCGGCGCCATCAATACCATCGTCCGCAATGGCGATATCCTTAAAGGATACAATACCAACGCCATCGGTTTCATGGACGCCCTTAGTGAATCGGGATTTGATGTCGAGGGAAAATCAGCCCTGGTTTTCGGAACCGGTGGTGCCGCCAAAGCCATTGTGTTTATTTTAAACTGGCTGAGAACAACCTCTATTTTTGTTGCCGGCCGTAACAATGATAAGACCTCTGAGATTGTTCATCGTTTTGGAGGAGAAACCGTAAGCTTCGATGAACTTGCGGATCGAACCTTGTCCGCCAACATCGTGGTCAACACCACGTCTGTTTCAAGTCCTGATGAGTCTCCGGAAATGAAATTATTACTTGACAAAATAAGTATAAAGGATTGTGAAATGGTTGTTGATCTCAATTATGGTCGCATTGAAAATTTCTGGCAGGATATGGCCCGACGAATTGGTGTGCGGTTCATGGATGGGCTACCTTCCCTTGCATATCAGTCCAGACGCACCCTGGCGCTTTGGACAGGCATCCAGGTGCCGCCTGAGGAATTTATAAAGGCCCTTAATGAAAAATTATAGCTTGTGTCCATCCATAAATGGTCTTTTTTCCCCATCCGCCGGAGGCGGACACGTCTCTGCGCCTGCCCGGTGAAATGCGAAGCCTAATTTATGGATGGATGCTAACTCAATTCTTGATGGGAAGTAAAACAGTAAACACACTCCCTTTTCCGGGTTCGCTCTCTACATCGATGAGTCCGCCCATGGAATCCAAAAGCCCCTTGACGATGGGCAGCCCAAGACCGGTTCCGGTGATGTATCTGGTTTTATCATCTTTTACCCTGTAAAATCTATCAAAGATTTTATCCAGATATTTGTCGGCGATACCAAATCCATTGTCTTTAACCCTTATGCGCACGTTGATTCCGGCCATATCAACCGTTACGATGATTTCTCCACCCTCTTGTGTGTAATTGATGGCATTGGCAATAAGATTTCCAAAAACACTTTCAAGGGCAATGGGATCTGCGGTGAGTTCAGGAAGTTCATCCTGTGGAAGTAATAGGGTGAGAGATTGGTTCATTTTCTGAGCCGAAGTTCTCAGAAAATCGATGATGTTCTCCAGAATCTCTTCAAGTCGAAGGGATTGAGGTTCATGACAAATAATTCCTTCTTCAATACGTGAAAGATCGAGCAGATCTCCAATCAGCGAAATCAATCCTTTTGTTTTTTCCCTGGCACGGGAAAGAATGTGCTGATCTTGCGCAATGTCTTCACCCACCATGTCTTTGATGACAAGGGCCAGTTGTTCATGGATGGTAGACAATGGTGATCGCAATTCGTGTGAAACCTTTGCAACGAATTCTGATTTAAGCTGGTCCAAAAGTTTCATGGCGGAAATATCCACGATATTCAGTACTGCTCCTAAACATTCCTTTCTTTCCCCCAAAACCGGCTGTCCTCTAGCCAAAAGATGTTTTTCACCGCCAAGAGAAAACTCATGGTCCGGGATATCATCATAGTCCACATGTTTCCCTTGGGAAATTTCCATGATAAGACGACAGAGATTTTCGTCCGGCAGATAGTCCTCTATCCGGTTGCCGGCTTTCACGTCGGTATCAAGACCCAGAAGCTGTTTGAAGGCGGGATTCATCAACACCACTCGACCCTTGGGATTGGTCACCATAACGCCGCTGGGGAACGATTCAATAATGGTGCGGATACGGCTTTTTTCCGTATCCAGATCAGATAATGTCCTGTTTCTTTCCAGCTCGAGCTTTTCAGCCTCTCGAATGAAATGAATCTTCTCCCAGGCCCGATTGACGACGATTCTGAGCTGATCCGGCTCAAAGGGTTTGGGAATGAAATCATAGGCCCCTTGTTTCATGGCTTCGATGGCCGTTTCTACCGTAGCATATCCCGTAATCACGATAACTTGAATTTTTGTGTTCTGCTTCCGAATGCGCTCTAATACTTCCAGCCCGTCCATGCCCGGCATCTTTAGATCAAGAAGCATAATGTCGACGCTTTTTTTATTCAGGATATCCAGTGCTTCGTCTCCACGAGACGCCTTTTGGACCTGATAACCGACTCGAGAAAGAATACGTTCAGATGCATCACGAATGTCCTGCTCATCATCAACAACTAATACCAAGGCGTCAGGTCTTATTTCCACTTTCGTCTCCTTCATCATGTTTAGACCCAATGGGAAGCTCTATCGTAAAGGTCGTTCCTTTTCCGGGTGAACTTTCAGCACGGATATGACCGTCATGATTTTGAACGATTCGGTAGGCCAGACTGAGGCCAAGACCGGTTCCCTTTCCTTCGTCTTTGGTGGTAAAAAACGGTTCGAAGATTTGGGGAAGATGCTCTTCGGATATTCCCGGACCTGTATCAGATATGGCTATACAGACTCTGTTCATATCAGGAAGCAAACAGCTTTTTATTGTAAGCGTTCCCCTTCCTTCCATGGCTTGTGCTGCATTTAGGACAATATTCATAAACAAATGGTACAGTTGCTGGATGTCCGACAGAACTAGGGGAAGTGATGGGGCCAGGTCCTTTTTAATTGTGATATTATGGAACAAGGTTTGACTTTCCAAGAGAAACAGGGTGCGGGTTAACGCCCGATTAATGTCATGGTGTCGCATCAAATGGCGTGTCTGACGGGTAAACTCGAGTAACTCCTTTACCGTATCCCGGCATCTTTTAGCGTCTCTTATAATTCTATCCAGGTCTTCTTTAGCACCCTTTTCCAGGTCATATTCTTCCATGATCAGTTTGGCATACAGCGTAATTCCTCCAAGGGGATTGTTTAGTTGGTGTGCTACGCCCGCGGCCAGTTTGCCTAAAGACGACATTTTTTCCGCTTGAAGAAGCTGAAGCTGGGTATTTTCAAGTTCCCCTTTCATTCGGAGCTCTTCTCGAAGATCATGAAAAAATCCGATGGTTGCAATCTCTTGTCCATTCTCGTAAATAACGCTTGCATTCAGGTAGATGGGAATAACTTCTCCATGCTTACTGATTACATCGACCTGATAGGATTGGAGTTTGCCTTTACCACCATATTCATCGCTTCTAAGGTCTCGCATGACTTCATACGCATTATTCCCCGGATAAATATCCCGAACATTGATATGATTGAGTGCTTCATCCACCGTATAACCGAAAACATTGGTAGCGGCATTATTGAAGATGAGAATCTTGCCACTTTTATCAGATGCAATAACACCATCCACGGCGCTGAAAATGAGATTTCGTAAAAAGGCATTGGAACGTTGCAGTTTTTCTTCCAGCCCCCCCCGTGTAGGAAGATCAAAATCCATACTGACAAAAGCTTCGATTTTATCGCCGGAATAGATGGGATATGCGAAAAAACACGGCATCTCATCGATATCAAATGTATTTTCCGCCTTAGGTATTAAAGTGGGTTTGCCATCCTTTATGGTTTCCTTTACCGCACAATTCTGACAAGGAGAGGATCGATCCCAGAACACTTCGTGGCAGTATCTCCCGACAATATCAGGCTTGGTCATCCCGTCAATCCGGCAGTTTGAAGCCAGGATTTTAAATTCAGGCGAAACCACGATGAACCGTCTTTTAAAAGCGGCAATCGCCTTGAGTAAATATTCTTTTTCAGTCTCTATGCCCATAAACCACCCAATATAGATGCACAAATCTTCAGAAGATTTGTTTCTTTAGAGATTCTGATGTTTTAAGGGTTGTTCAGATTGATTAATTAAATCGATAGGTTGAGTTTGTTTCAATATACATGCAATCAATCATAACCTCTTATAGAAGTCAACCGCTGTTTTTTTCGAATTTTCTCACTGTCGGCTTTGTACGGCTATTTAAGAAAAATTGATAACATTTTAGATTATTTTACACTGAAATTGCCGCGATTCAAAATAGTCATAACAAAAAATGATGTCACCTTGTAGTAGTTTTGTCAATAAAAAGATGTTTAAAAAAAATGCCAACGCCTTGAGATCAAATGAAAAATTTTGCCCAAAATTTGACTCTTTATGCAAGGTTTGGATCAAATAATCACGGTTGACGACCCGGCTTTCGGAAAGTATCATATCGCATGTCATATAAAGGTTAGTGATTACAAACGCTGGTGTCATGACTCATTATACATCGAGGTGGCAGGGTTATGGCTAAACGAGTAAGTATTTCAGATTTTCTCGGCCTTCGCAAAAGTACCGTCGGGATGCTGCTCATGGTTATCCTTGTGGGTATGGGCGAGCGGATGGCCGAAAGATTTTTGCCGATTTATCTCATCGCTTTAGGGGGCGGCGCTATATCCATCGGCCTTCTCAACGGTCTTGACAACCTATTGTCCGCGCTCTATGCCTTTCCCGGAGGCTATCTTTCCGATCGCATGGGCACCAAAAAAGCCCTGCTTGTTTTTAACGTCATTGCCATGTTGGGATTTCTCATCGTCATTCTGATGCCTTACTGGCAGGCGGTGTTATTGGGGGCCATATTTTTCCTTTCCTGGTCAGCCATCTCTTTGCCGGCGACCATGAGTCTAATAGCCCGGGTTTTGCCCATGAACAAACGAACCATGGGGGTTTCCATGCACTCTCTGGTGAGGAGAATCCCCATGGGACTCGGGCCGATTTTGGGCGGTGTGTGTATCGGTCTATGGGGTGAGCGTAACGGTGTTCGGCTTGCCTTTGTGTTTGCCTTTGCGCTGGCGGTTGCGGCAACGATACTCCAGCAGATTCTCATCGAAGAAGACCCACCCAAAAGTGCTGTTGAATCGTCTTCGAAAGCCCCTGAAAAAAATCCCATGAAACTATTACGTGAAATGAGCCCGTCGCTTAAACGATTACTGGTTTCAGATATTCTGGTTCGGTTTTGCGAACAGATTCCTTATGCCTTTGTTGTGGTATGGAGCATGAAAACCATCTCCACACCGGTAACGGCATTGTCATTCGGCATCCTGACAGCCATTGAAATGATAACAGCCATGCTGGTGTACATCCCGGTGGCGTATCTGGCGGATAAAACGACCAAAAAGCCGTTTGTCGTCATAACGTTTGGGTTTTTTACGATCTTTCCGGTGGTGCTTCTGTTCTGCCAGTCGTTTAAATGGCTGGTATTGGCTTTTATCCTGCGCGGCTTTAAGGAGTTTGGAGAGCCGACCCGAAAAGCACTGATCATGGATCTTGCGCCTGAAGACCGGAAAGCCGCCATGTTCGGTCTGTATTATCTTTTGCGGGATATCGTTGTCTCCATCGCGGCTTTTGGCGGTGCTTTTCTCTGGCAGATCGGGCCATCCACCAACTTTATGGTTGCATTTTTATTTGGTGTCGCAGGGACTGCTTTCTTTGCCCTTTATGGCACTGATCTTCCGAACAATGAGCAATAGTACGTTTGATTAACCTAAGCTGAGCGTTTCAAATTTTTGAAATGGTTAATTTAACAATAATTTGAAACCCTACGGGATTTCCAATTTCACCGCATCTACTGTGTCAGATGCCGTTCCGCATAGACGACTATAGCGAAACAACATCTTCTCCCGCAGAGCGGGATTTCGCTATGCTCAAGACTTGTCGTAGCGAAGCGGAGATCCCGCTACGCGGGGCTTATCTGCGGCAAACTTGAAAATCGCTCAGCTTAGGATTAAGTTAGTTACTCTATTCCAAATGCCAGAACCGGCATTCCGGGAAATGCAACACAAGAGTCGCAATGTCCTAAAACAATGCCGTCGTGTAAAGCGGTCAGCGTTTTTTGTAATCTCCCAAACGTATTATAGATTTTAGCCAGGGTCTGGTCTTTTCTAACAATATCTCCCGGTTTAACCAAAAATCTGATGATACCACTGGTTGTACTTTGGGGCTTGGCGAAATATTTGAGGATTTTACCTTTGTAAATCTCGGGGATCTGATATTGGAACGGCTCGTTAACCGGTTTAATCATTTCAAGATATAACAAAATCTTTTCGATGGATCTTACACCATATTCGACATTTTTCTCGTTAATAATATTAGGCTCTCCGAGTTCCAGTGTCAGTGCCGGTATATTATGTTTATGTAGGCAGACACAAAGAGATTTGTGAAGTTCTTCCGTGTCACGTACCACCAACAATCCGGTTGTCGAAGCAAAAAGTTCGCTGGTCCGGTTGACATCGGAAAGCTTGGGATCGCGATCCGGATCAATCAGCGCATAGGGCATCGATTTGATCCAATCATTGTGAAGATCCAAAACAATCCTGGGATTCGTTTTAAGAATCGTCGTAAATATGATATCCGCTATTCTCTCCCCTAAAGAGCCGTCATTATTTCCCGGAAAGGAACGGTTGAGATCTTCTTTACTTAACGTAATATGCCGGGAGGCTGTTTCAAAACCGATGGGATTCATCAGAGGAAAAGCAAAAACAGCGCCCTTAATAAGGTTTCTCCCCCGACGGATATTTTTGAATATTTCCTGGATAATGACGACACCGCCGACCTCGTCGCCATGACTACAGGCCGTCAGCCATACAACCGGTCCCGGATTTCCGCTGTCCGCAGACATAATCGGTAACCGCCTTTTCGAAAGATCGGATCCTGTGGGTATTTTGAAAAAGGAGTATCTGATTTTTGGGTGCAATGGGTTGGTTTTATTATCGTTCATTTTGATTTATCAAAAAACATTTCAGATCATACGAAAAGTGATCTGGACAACAGTCTTTCTTAAGGTTTTTAGCTCCGGTTTAAAGCGGTTTTCGGTTGCACGGTGAGGGTTTTTTCCGTGCAAACAAGAACGTCTGAAACTTGAGTACTTTGCAGTCGCTGTTCAGCTGCATCAAGAATCGCCTGTATCATTTGGGCATAGGACATTTTTGCAAATTTCGCCATTTTTGCCAGATGACCGTCCCAACACCAGCCAGGGTTTGGATTGACTTCCAGAAGCTTGGGATGTCCTTTTGCGTCGAGCCTCCAGTCAAACCGGCTGTAATCCCTGCACTCCAGTCTTTCAAACAACTTCATACAGCATTCCACAATGAACTTTTCCGTTTCCTCCGGCAATTTCGCCGGAACAGTTTTGATTTTGTAATACGGAGAATCCGGAAGCCACTTTGCTTCATATCCGCAAACCCTTGGCAGTTCTTTAGGAACAGCCGAATAATCCTCTTCTGCTATCGGTAAAACATTATAAGATGTCAGGGGGTTTCCGATAATACCGACACTCAGATCTTTTCCGGTCAAAAATTCTTCAACAAGAATCGGTTTGTCATAACCCAGTTTTTCTCGAATCATAGAGATTGCATTGAGGAGTTGCTCATGGTTGTTTGCAACACTTTGCTGTGTAATGCCGAAACTGGAATCTCCATAGTTGGGCTTAACAATGACCGGAAAGGAACAGGGCAAGTTAAAGGTGGTGTCATCCGGTTCGATGAAAAACGCTTCCGGAACCGGGATTCCCATTTCACTGGCGATTCCGCGAACCAGCGACTTGTCGTAGCAGAATGCAAGACACTGGGTGGAAGACCCGGTGTAAGGTATATCGAGTACTTCAAGCAGTGCCGGAAGATGAAGTTCCTTTCGAGGATCATTGTTAAAGCCCTCATCACAGAGGTTAAAGACAAAATGAATTTTTCCGGACTTTTTGTTTAAATCCTGAATCATCGTATCGTGGTTCGACAAATAGCTGAAATAATATTCGGGCAATGCCTGCAGCGCTGATTTCAATTGGTCAATGGTGTAAAAATCGTCATCGTCGAAAATTCCGCAAGGTTTCAATATATCGGGCTTGTTTGGATCACCGAAGATGACGACAATATTTTTCTTATGTGCTTTCTTTAGTTTTCTTGGAACGCGGCTCCATTCTTTTTTTACCTTTCCGGTGATGATGATGCGTTTTTCCATCATTCCCAGGTCCTGATTTCTTACCGATTGTGTCGAGATTTCCCCATGAATTGCTGTATCGGAAAAACCGGCTTTTTCAAGGAGTTTTACCAGATTGTCTCTCGTGTAAAGCCTTTCGGCGTAAAACTGATCGGCAATTGTCCCTTTGGTTACATCCGTCACGATTTCTCTTGAAATGAGACGTTCCTCGTCTGCGGAAAGGGTGCGTTCCCTGCAAACAAATAGTTTCTTGTCAATCCATTCCCACGATCGGCTTTGAAAATTTTTTTTAAGATATTCACCGTCCGTCACATCAAGAAGCAGTCTTCCCCAGGGTTTTAGCACCCTGAATATCTCTTTTAATATCCTCAGGTCGTCCTGGACAGTTTCAAAATAACCGAAGCTGTTACCGAGCATCATGACAACCTCAAAAGCGTCCGGAGAAAAGGGAAGTTTTCTGGCATCCCCTTCCCGGAATCTAACACCGATGTTCTCTTTTCTCGCCGTTGCTTTTGCCTTTTGAACCAAAAAGCGCGACCTGTCCAGTCCTTCGGCCTTAAATCCTCTTCGAGAAAGTTCCAAAACGTGACGCCCCTGACCGCAACATAGATCAAGAATATGGTCCTCATTTTTCAGGTCGACAATATTAGAAAACAGATCGACTTCTTTACGTGTCATTTGAATATCTTCCACAACATCCGAATCGGTCTTAAGATAAAGCGAATTAAAGATGCAGTTCCACCAATCCGACGGAACGTAGTTCTCAAGATCCTCTACGGGGCCTAAAGTCGTGGCGCGCTTGTCTGTTTTCTTTTTCGGTTTTAAAGATTTTTTGGCTGTCTTTTTCAACGGTGACATGTCTCCTTTAATAATGGATTATGGGTTCACATTTTACCAGAAGCTATCTCAAAATAATCTTTTGGCCCAACCTCAGCGTTGGTTGTCTCGTTTTAAGTCCTCGACATACTTGAGTATGCCTGCGGGTTAAAACTCGGCTCCGCCTTGATCTTGAACCAAAATCTTAATTTTGAGATGGCTTCCAGTTACTTCACCGATAGATAAGAGCAACAGCCATGCCAAAAAAGCCAATGATCTGATTTTAATAGTTCGATTTTTCATAGCCTGATTCCGAGACTATTGGTTATGATTTAAAAACGGACCCTTTGCTTAAAATCAACGATGCGATTTTTAATTAACCATCTAATTTATTATCAGAACCGGAGAAGAGAATATGAATATCGGGTTCCAACGATTTTAAAATTTGAGATTTATCAGTAAAAACCGGAAGGACATATTAAATTAACCCGAATCGTTTTTGTGAGAAACACAACCGTTTTTGCATCGCAAAACCGAACGCTAAGTTCTCTTTTAGGAAAATCGGAACTATTGCTTCACAAAATTCCCTTATTCATAGAAAAAGATGTCGCTATTTTTTTTAATGGCGGGTTTTGAAATTGCCTCCAACAACTGCGACACAAGATTTTTTTTTCAACACTCGGAATTCTGAGTTCTGAAACGCCCTTTGAAAAGAAAAGAATTCCGTTATTTTAAGCCAGAATTATTGCTGGCATACATATTGCTAAATCGGCTTTTTATAGAACGTTTGATAGACTCGTGAAAAGTCATCACGATTGTCTTTTTCCAACGAAATTTAAAAACCAGAGGAGGTATAAAATGGGTAAAAAGTTCAGATGGATTGCAGCAGGAATAATATGCGTTTTTTCGTTTATACTGATTTGTTCAAATCCGGTATTCGCCGGTGAAATCACAATAACCGGAATGATCAACGACACATATCAGATTGTTGCAGATAACGGCACCGTGTATGAGGTTGCAGATACGGATATGGGCAACGATTTGTTGAATCATGTCGGTAAGACCGTAAAAGTAATAGGCGAAGTCATTGAAGAGGATGGCGTCAAGGTCATTAACGTAAAGTCTTATGACATACTGGAAAAAACAGAATCATAATCTTTAAAAAAGCGAGCGTTGACTTCGAATTTCGATTCGGTTCGTGCGCTCGCTTTTATTATTTGATTGTACTGATCTTCTAAAAATGTCCTATCTGTCTGGAATAAAAACAACGGGTTAGACGATATCTTCCATAAATTTTGGTAAGATAAATGAGGCCTTGTGTATGTCCGGGGTGTAATATCGGGTCGTGATTCCTTTTTTTGTATATATGTCGTTTACGGGATGGTGTTTCTTTGAGCAAAACGAAAATCCGATGGTACCGGAAGGATATGTCGGCACCATCGTGAAATAGTAATAAAGGATTGGAAAGATGTTGCGATTGAATGTAAACAATTTTCTGATGATTTCTCTGCCAAAGAACATGCCTTCCGATTGAGTTACGGTAATACCGTCATCCTTTAAAGCATCAAACATATTTCTGTAAAACTGTTCCTGAAAAAGGACTTGGGCCGGTCCGATGGGGTCGGATGAATCCACAATAATCAGATCATATTCATTTTTTCTTTCTTTAACAAAGACCGCCCCGTCTTCAAAAAAAATCTTTACTTTAGGGTTATCAAATCCCGAGGAAAGGGTTGGAAAATGTTTTTTACAGACCGAGATGACCTCTTCATCAATTTCACACACATGGACTTCCCGGATATCGGAATGTTTCAATATCTCCCTGACAGTTCCTCCATCTCCGCCGCCGATGACCAACACTTTATTTACCTTCGGATGAACGTGCAGTGACGGATGTGCGATCATTTCATGATATGCGAACTCATCATATTCAGTTAACATGATGATATCATCCAGCAAAAGCATCTTACCGAGGTTTGCTGTTTCATATACATCAATTTTCTGAAATTTAGAGTGATAAGATTCCAGCTGTTTGACAACGTTTACATTTATGGCCGCTCCATTTGGCGCCCACTTGTCACGAATCCATTTCATTTTCTCAACACAATATGAATGTTATAATTTTGGGCTTTAAAGAATGTTTTTGTAAATTCAGCAACCTTCCACGGATGATAAAATTTACAGCTAAAGACGTCGATATATACATTGTTTGACTCATTCGCAAAATGTCCTGAGATGAGTGATGTTTCGATGAGTTGTGTCATTGAAAATCCGGAAACTTTCGGATCCTGGCCAAAATGGACCACAACCGTTTCGCCATAACGCTTCATCTCGATTTTTTCACATAATACTTTCACATATTCCTTGATCTTGTCAGCGTTACGTATCGTATCAGGGTCACATTTGTAAAGGTCGATACTTGAAACCAACCCCCATGACTGTTCCTCTTCAAAGCGTGATTTGAGTTCAGTATATTCTTTTTCATGCAACATTTTGGTTCACCTGTTCAGGTTTGTATTTGATTTTTTCAACGGGCAAATTCAGGATGCCACGTTTGGTTTCAACAACGGATATTGATTGTGCCTTAAAAGCTTTTTTCATATAAATCAGAGCTTTTTGGCTATCGATGGTATCTCCGCAAGTAAAAATGTCCACCGCACAATAGCCGTACTCCGGCCATGTGTGTATGGAAAAATGAGATTCTGCGATGACGATGACACCGCTCACTCCGTGCGGATTAAACTTATGAAAGACGGGTGTTATTATTTCTGCACCAGATATGTTAACTGATTCCATAAGGATGCCTTCAACCTTATGGAGGTCATTAATAAGTTCTGCTTCACAGTCATAAAGTTCAATAATTAGATGGTTACCAAGAGATTTCATCAGTACACCTTCAGAAAATAATTGATTTTGCGATTTCAAGATAGCAAGACGTGTGCCAAAATGTAACATATAAATATTAAAGGATTATTTAACTTTTTCAATGAAAAATCGGAACAGAGAGTTCCGGCTATGATCGAATGATTCCTGTTCGGGTGTGATTATCAATATGAATCTATCTCAAAATAATCTTTTGGCCCAACCTCGGCGTTGGAGCCTCGTTTTAAGTCCTCGACATACTTGAGTATGCGTGTCGAAGATCCCGTCAACAAACGGGGCGGGTTAAAACTCGGCCCCGCCTTTTTATTCCGCTGGGTTTTAGCGGGGGATCTTGAACCAAAATCTTTATTTTGAGATGGCTTCATGTAGAATCATGTCGGTAAGACCGTAGAAGTAATCGGCGAAGTCGTCGAAGAGGAAGGCACCAAGGTCATTAATGCAACGTCTTATAATATAATGGAAAAAAACAGAATAATAATTTTTAAAAGCGGACGTCGACTTCGCGCTTCGATTCAGGTCGTGCGCTCGCTTTTATTATTTTACGGCAGGGTCAGGCTCTATTTTTAAAGTCTTCTTTTCGAAGGCCGTATTTAAGCATGAGTTTATGGAGTTGACGGGTGCTGATGCCGGCCTCTTGGGCAGATTGGTTTATTTTCCCCTTATTTCTTAACATAAGCTCTTTAAGGTATTGTCTTTCGAAACCTAGTACGGCCTTTCGACGTGCTTCCGAGAGGGAAACATCCTTATCCATCGACAAAACAGCTGACGAAGCTTCTTTTTCAAACAACTCGGCAGGAAAACTTTCGGGAGTTAGCACATCAGATGTTTCCAATATATAAGCCCGCTCTAAAAGATTTTCTAACTCTCTGATATTTCCCGGCCATGAATATTTTTTTAAAGCCTCTTTGACTTGAGGGTGGATATCATTGATATTCTTTTGGAAATCTTTGCTCAGTTTCTTTAGAAAAAAATGGATCAGTAAAGGAATATCCTCTTTTCTTTTTCTCAAAGGTGGAATTTCGATGGGAAAGACATTGAGACGATAATATAAGTCTTTTCTGAAATCACCATCTTCGGTCATTTTTTTTAGGTCGGAATTCGTTGCGGTAATCATTCTTGCGTTGGTTGAGATGGTCTTTTCAGCGCCCACGGGACTAAAGGTGCCATCTTGTAAAACTTGCAAAAGTTTAACCTGCGCTGAAGGTGTAATGGTACCGATTTCATCCAGAAACAAGGTTCCATTTTTCGCAATTTCAAATTTGCCCAACTTTTTTTTGAAAGCGCCTGTGAAAGCGCCTTTTTCATGACCGAACAGCTCGCTTTCTAAAAGAGTGTCCGGGACGGCCCCGCAATGGAGACAAATGAATTGAGCATGTTCCCGATTACTATATCGGTGAACTAATTTGGCCAAGACACCTTTTCCCGTACCTGTTTCACCGTTCAGTAAAACAGTCGTTTTTGTCGGTGCAACTGAACGCAACTTTTTAAAAACTTCTTTTACGGCAGCATTATCGGTATGAACCATTTCCAGCGAATCCGATCTCCAGAGCTTCTCTCTTAAATAATCCAGCTCGGATTCCTTAATAATCGATTCGCTGATGTCTTCGGTTACCAGTTGAATTTCATCCGGGTCTAAAGGGTGTGTAAGGTAATCACTGGCACCTGCTTTTACGGCCTTGACCATCTCCCTGATCATGTCCGGTCTGGCCATGACGACGATCTCAATTGTAGGACATAATTGTTTAAATCGTTGCAGCACATCGGTATAGTCGCCGCCCTGGGTCGACCGAGAGAGAATCTCAAGATCAATAAAAATAAGATCATAACGCTTTTCTCCAAGGGCTTTAACCACCCCATTTACTTCGGTGGTTTTGTCGATGAAACATCCCGAGTTTAAAGCGGCATGAATTTTTCTATAAACTTCCGATTTTTCCGAAGCAATCAGGACAGATCTCATCTGTTCCTCCAGAATAATTATATTTCATCGTGGATGATCTTTATCGCTCAATTGAGGTTCTATATAATTTGGAAAGGAATTTTTATATTAGAATAATGCTTAAATCAAACATAAAAAGATTCCATGTACAAAAAAAATGATTCTCTTGCAATAACAATCATGGCAAGGAAATCTGGACGAGAATGAGATTGTTTGAAGGTAGCGGACAAGATGATCGAATCAACCCGAAAAATAAAAAAGGAGGTTGTTCAAAAGAATAGAATTCTTTGTAAAGAGCAATCCGGACAAAAAGATTGAAAACCTGACCGTTTTGCAAATGAAAAGGATGAGAATATAATTGATTTTAATGAGTTATGGGGTGCAGTGATTCAATAATAATTATTCATTTTCTTCATACACTCCAACTCTATGATGACAGGCCGGACAGAAGAAATAATTCGGATAGGGATCATTTCCACAGACTCTGCATTTTCTTCCTGATTTCATTTTCTTTTTTTTGTAACTCTTATAATGTTCTTTAGCGTTGATGTTTCTTGGTACTATAGGTTTTGTGGTTGACGATAATTCTGATGTTGACTTCGCCTTCAAAAGAGATGATTTCATCTTTCCAACACCTCCATTTTCGTTTTGCATTTAATACAATGGGTCGCAACCGGTCTCGCCTTAAGGCGTTCGATTGCAATCTCTTTTTCACACATCTCACAGATTCCGAAATCACCGTTATCCAAATTTTCGAGGGCGCTTTGAATTTTTCGGATAAGCTTGCTTTCTCTGTCTCTGATTCGAAGCATCGTACCGCGTTCTGATTCAAAAGATGCACGGTCCACGGGATCCGGCGATGTTTCATGGTCTTTTTCTATTAAGTGATGAACCGCGAGATGAGCCTGCCCCAATAGTGTCTCCAACTGTTCGGTCAACAATTGCTTGAAAAAATAAATGTCCTCATCTTTCATTTAACTCTTCCTTCCTCCTTATTTCATTGGGAAATTTGAGTATCTACGGGTCTTAAATGAATATGAATATCTACAAGCCATCTCAAAAATACATCTAACGCCCAATTACGGCGTTGCAAGCCTCTTCAAAATACTCACATACTTCCCTATGTATGCTTCGCTTTTTCATCAGCTCGCGCCCCCGAGAATCGGGATTTCGCAGAGCTCAACTTGCTCTTGAATGTAAGCCGCATTTTTGAAGCGGCTTGTAATAAAAACGGACTAAATAATGCAATAACTCTGCCAAATCCAACCTGCCGCCTTTTGATTACCGATGACGTGAAAAGTCACTTGTAAGAATTCTTAACTCACTCAACGTTAATCCAAAGTAATATGTAAAATTAAGGTTCGTTATTGGAATTCAAATGAAGTGCGTATGGTCTGATATGTGCGGATAATGTTTAGATAGCATGTCTTCATCATTTATTTTACTCAAGGCGAGTTCGGAACATTCAGCTCCGAGTTTGCATAAAATCAGAACTCGATGTTCTTGTTTTATGACAACAGGGGCATTATGCGTGCCATAAAACGCAAAAAATACGCATAAACATTATTAGAAAAATGTTTATGCTGTTATCAGAAAAAGTATCAACTCATGGAAATAAATAATAATTTAGTTTATTTAAAATTTTATTAAACGCCGACAAATTACGAATTTGGCATGTTCGTTGCTTTTTAGGAGTAAGTTTTTAGTTAATGAACCAGACAAATCCTTTTCGTGAGGATAAAATCGTGGAATCGAAAGGCATGCATCAGCGAACTGTTAGTGGTATTCTAATCCCTGAAAAATGGGATGATAAAAACAATGTCATCGGTGTTTCAATACAGGCTTTTGATGAAAATGAATATATTGTTAAAAGTTGTCTGGACGATAAAGACTTGTTTGATTTTATCAAGAAAAAGGTAAAGGTCGCCGGAAAGGTGTTTGAGCGATCGGATGGAAAGTTCAATATCGAAGTAAATCACTTCGATGTGATGGACAATTGATATAATTTTTTAAAGAAAAGAATTTAAAAAGAATTGATTATGGAAAATATGGTCATTACTTGTATCCAATGCGAAGAAGATTTCGAAGTTACCGTTGAAGAACAGCAAAAATTGAAGAAGCGAGGATTTGATGCGCCCCTGCGTTGTCCCCAGTGTCGCAAGCATAAATCTCGAAATCTCCAACACGAGGAAAATAGGAAGTTTAAAAGTAAAAAAAAACATTATCGAATGAAATTCGATGAAGATTATGGTTAAATGCTGCTATTTCCGTTTGCTCGGACGTATCAATTGTTGGCGAGTGATAGAATAAATAATAGCGGGAATGTCAATACTTCATTGATATATTAGATAACCAAAAAAAATACTCCTTCGAAAGGCGCTTGATATATAAAAAATTCCGCTCGACCCATCCTTTAACCCTCCAATATCATAGCTCTAAAAATAATCTCATGGGCAGTTAACGTCAATAAACATTGACGGATGTGCCACAACTTGCCATAATTGTGTATATTTGCGATAAAATCTTGTATTGATAAGATTGAAAAACCTCTTTTCTGGGTTTCAAAACAAATACATTGTATTTTTAGGGAAGTTTTATGGAAAAAAAAATAAAAGCAGATAGCAAAACCGTTAAAAAGGAGACCATGTGGATGGTCGCTTCCATCGCCCTGGTGGTTGGTTTTATAGGGGGTGCCGTTTTCGGCGTTTATAAAACAGGATCAATTCAACCGATTCAGAAATCGATGATTTCGCAACCGGCGGAAAAAGATCAGGGTGTTTCAGTTGAAAGTGCGGCTCAAATTTTTCAACTTGAAAAAATGACAAAAGAGAACCCTGATGATGTTGCCGCATGGACAAGTTTGGGGAATCTGTATTTTGATACCGGCAACCATCAAAAAGCGATCACAACATATACCAGATCACTGGAGTTGAACCCGAACAATGCCAATGTGATGACCGATTTAGGCGTCATGTACCGTCGATCCGGTCAACCGAATAAGGCCATTGAATCGTTTGATAAGGCAGCGAAGATCGATCCCAAACATGAGACGGCACTATTTAACAAAGGGATTGTATTCATGCATGACTTAAATGATCTTGATGGCGCCATTCAGGCATGGCAAGAACTCGTTAAAAGGAATCCTGCCGCAACATCCCCAACCGGCCAACCCGTCAAAGATTTGGTCGAAAAACTAAAAACAAGTATGAAGCCTTAGCCATGGGGTATCCTCGGCTTTCCTGAAAGGTAAACAAAATGGGGGTTTTCAATAAATTTATATCATATATATAAGGGTTATGAAAATTCATCCGAACCTATTAAAATACTAAATAAATCAAATTAATAATATATGTTTCCCATTTTGTTTACGATTAATTAAGGTATAACCTAATTCGTTCAGGACCCGGTTACAGGGCACCTTCGCCTGTGTGATAGGTCGTCAATAAAAAATATAATGAAAGTATAAAAATTCGAAAACAGGAAATAGGATGATTTCATTATGAAAAAATTGCTCTTTGTCTTAATGATCTTTCTGCCCGTGACGGCCTGGAGTGCAAATATGAAATACACGCTTGATGTGCAAGTAAACACTGCCGAACAAAAAATCACCGGCATTGCCCGTTTGAAAGCGGATGCCGATATCAAGCTTGATCTTTCCGTTCAGAATTTGAAGGGATTGAACTTGGATGGCGGAGACATCGCCAATGCAACCGGTGATGTTCTTCACCTTTCATTGCAAAGCGGCAAGGAAGTCAAGATTCGCTATGAAGTCTTGATAAACGAAAGCCGGATTAACTTTATCGATAAAGATCATGTATTTTTAACATCCGGCTGGTATCCACAGCCGGATGATCTGGTTGAGTATAGGCTTTCCGTGACCTTGCCGGAAAAATTTATTGCCATATCTGAATCTGAACGTACAACCATTCAAAGACAGGGCAGAACAAAAACCTTTGTATTTGAGTTCAATCATCCTCTGGACAGTCTCCATCTGGCGGCTTCAAACCGCTATGTTCAAAAAAAGGATAGATATAAAAACGTCGACATTGAAGCGTATTTCTTCAAAGAAGATGCTCATCTTGCAGATGCTTATATTGGCCATACTAAAAAATATCTGGCCATGTACGAGGAGATGCTTACTTCCTTTCCATACCGGCGTTTTGCCATTGTAGAAAATATATTGCCTTCAGGCAACTCCATGCCCACGTTTACCCTGCTGGGCAACCAGGTGGTGCGTTTGCCGTTTATTGTCAAGACTTCTTTAGGACATGAAATTTTACATCAATGGTTCGGCAGTTCCGTCTACATCGATTTTGTGTCCGGCAACTGGGCGGAAGGGCTAACAACCTATCTCTCCGATCATTACTATGCCGCTCTGGAAGGGAAAGATACTGCCTATCGAAAACAGATCCTGGTGGATTATAATGCTTATGTCCATGGGGACAATGCCATGCCATTGAGCGATTTTACAAGCCGAAGCAACAAGACCCAAAGTGTTATCGGCTATGGGAAAGGAGCCATGCTGTTTCACGGGCTGAATAGGCGTTACGGTGATGAAACCTTTTATGCTGCGCTTAAAAATTTTATTCGACAGAATCTTTTCCGCCAGGCTTCCTGGCTTGACATCCAGCACGCTTTTGAAAGAGCGACCGGGGAAAAGCTTTATACCTATTTCGGGGATTGGCTGACCCGAAAAAATATTCCTCGTCTTGATGTGAAAAATACCAAGTTGTATGTGGCGCAGGGTAAACTAAAGCTGGATTTCGATCTTTTGCAGCAGGGTGAGCCCTATCCTCTGAACATCCCTATTACGTTTTATGCCGGCAAACACAAAAGTACGCAATGGGTTGAGGTGAAAAATTCAAAAGAAAACATGTCGCTGTCCCTTGATGATCCGCCCAATAAGGTCGTTATGGACGAAAATTACGCGCTGATACGGCACTTAGCTCCTGAAGAAACGCCTACGGTTTTGGCAGGCATCATGGGCAAGGAAAAGCTTATTGCCGTGATTTCATCCATGAAACGTTCAACATACCAACCGCTGATTGATGCTCTTGGGGTTAAAACGATTACTTATGCAACACCGGATAATATTACTTTTAATCAGATTGAAGAAAATTCGTTACTCATTGCCGGCTATGACAATCCTGTTGTGAAAATGCTTTTTGGCAAACAGACGGTTTCGGAAGACGGATTACATGTAAAAGTGTATAAAAATCCGTATAATACATCGGAACGTGTTGCATTGTTACATGTTGCCGACAAACAGCAGGCACAGGCGGTCCAGTATAAAATATCGCACTATGGAAAATATACCGAGCTTGCTTTTAAAGACGGACGAAACACCTTCAAAGCGATTGCAGAATCAGAAAACGGCATTAAAATGTTATCCCGTCCCACAGTCCGGGCGCTCAAGCCTGATGCGCTTGCAACAATAGACGATATTATCCCCCAGCTTACGGTTTCGCGTATTATTTATGTTGGAGAAGCCCACGACCAATTTGCTCACCATATGAACCAGTTGAAGGTGATCAAAAAAATCCACGACGCCGGATATAAACTGGCTGTGGGTATGGAAATGTTCCAAAAGCCTTATCAACAGGTGGTGGATGACTACCTGGCCGGACAAATTGATGAGTTTTCTTTTTTAAAAAAGACCGAATATTTCAGCAGGTGGAGATACGATTACAATTTGTATAAACCGATTATCGATTATCTCAAACAACAGCGCATCCCGCTTGTTGCCTTAAATATTCAGGGAGATCTCACCCGCAAAGTTGCACGGGAAGGAATGTACGATCTGTCTGACAAGCAAAAAAAACAGTTGCCTTCTAACATGAATTTTTCAAATGAAACGTATCGGAAGGATTTGAGCCAGGTGTTTGTGGTGCACAATAAACAAGAAGATCTTCAGGATTTTAACTATTTTTTACAGGCTCAAATGCTGTGGGATGAAGGCATGGCCGAGTCCGCGCATCGGTTTTTGGCAAAACATCCCGAACATAAAATGGTTATTCTGGCGGGCAATGGCCATGTCAGGCATAAATATGGAATTCCGGACCGACTCTATCGGCGCAACCATGAATCGTTTACCGTTGTTGTTCAGGATGAAGAGATTGAAGACGGTGTGGCGGATTATATACTGTTAACCACAAAACTCAACGGGAAAGTATCGCCCAAGCTGGGTGTAATGGTAGAAGAAAAAGACCAGCGCCTGGTGATCAAAGGTGTGAGTCAAAGCGGTCCTGCAAAAAAAGCAGGGCTTGAAAAAGGTGACGTTATCGAGATGTTTGCAGAACGATCCATACAATCACTGGCAGACCTGAAACTCGCTTTGTTTTACGGCAACATCGGAAGCAGAGTCAAGATTAAGGTCAAACGGGCGGATAAGACGATTGATAAAGAAATCGAACTGTTTGATTTTGAACGATTTCCACATTGATTAGACGTTTCGAAAAATCTACAACTTAATGAAAATATGGGACATTTTCACGCTTGAACGCTATACTTGAATATGGAAGAATGGAAAAGTGGAATACTGGAAGGTTGGTTTTTAAAAGGATATGGTTCATTTTTTGTTTTATAGTCGACACAAATTTTACCATTTATCCAACATTCCAGTATTCCAATTGAGGCGAAGCCTCTATCTTAAGATTCATGCTTTTGGATGTTTTGATGCTAAAAGATGGATTTCATAACTTCGCAAGATCGGCAAAGCTTCATTTTTTCTTTCCAGGTTCTATGAACATTGCCGCCGCAAATTGTACCACAGATAAACCAGCAAAGATCACCGGCCTGAAACTCCCATGCCGGACACATTTCTTTCTTTTCAGTAGGACACGCTTTTCTATCCCAGCAGGGAATTTTGTCATGGATATTTTTCTTTAACCTTGAAACCAGAAAAAAAATCTGACGTTCCACATGGGTCGGTACGGATCGCCACCCTTGTTCATAGCTGTGAACAGCCTTAATGGAGATACCAAGGAGCTGTGCCATCTGGCGCTGTGTTTTTTCTAGTTTTTTTCTGAACTTTTTAAATTCATTATTGGTCATGCTGAGTCCTTGGCCGCCGAGTATTCAGTTTATTAAAAGGGTTAAAAAAATGACCATATGGAACCATTTAAAAACACTCTCTTTTAGCCATTCCCTGCGTTAGGCTCAAATTTTAATCCGCCACCGAACTTTGGCGGATTATTCCTTGAAACACTTAATGCGTTCGTGTGGTTTAAATTGTCGCCTTCCTTGCCTTGAATAAAATCGAGCGTTTTCAAAAGGTCTCACAAATTTTGATTAACAGTATTACTATGTGGTATTTTATGTCAAGTGTTTATTAAAGCAAAATTCTTATAAAGAAAGAATCACTCAAGTTTAATGCTCTCAATCTTAAGCTCAACCAGGCCGGAAGAATATTATAAGGTAGAAATCATATGAGAATAAAAAAGGCGATTCATCTCAAAGACGAACCGCCCCAAGCCATAAAGAGGAGGGAGAATGGAGGATTTTTGGCTTATATTGTAAATTATCATCCCGGAGCAGGGATTGTCAAGTAAAAAGTACTACATAGTGGCAATTTGATGGTTGGGCCCACAGTCATGTTTCCAAAAATATTTTATTTAGCCGTTGCAGTTCAGATTCGGCATCGTTCACCATTTCGTCGATGATCCCTCGAGCCGGTTTGATAAATTTGTCCAATAACATAACAATAAACCCTCAATGCCTTCATTCAAACTTTATCGAAACGGTAAATTCACATTGACATTTCGTGGCACAAAGTGGTATTTTTTTCGAGAAAAATATAATCAAACGTCTCGGAAATGCTACAACTTTTTGTAAGCAAAAATCTTTCAAGGGCGATTTATTCATTTTACCGGTATGAAAGAATGGAATGTTGGAGTGCTGGAATATTGGGAGCAAGAACGGATATAAACTATTTAAATTGTAAAAAAATCCTTTAAACTCATCTTTCCATTATTCCCTCCGGGGCGTCGGCCTTACGGGCCGGAGGCCAATTGGGGTGAAGCGCCTAAGCTCTCTCTCAATTCCGATACTTTTTAGAATCAGGAGTATTCATCTTATCTTCTTGCAGCTTTACCAAGCTGAATCAATGTTAGCGTCCTAAAGGAGAACCGATGTCTGCTGGCAGTATTAAACGCATCAATACGATTTTATATTGTCGTAACTGGCAAACCACGGTTAAGTTTTATCGTGATGTGTTGAAACTCATGGTCAATCACGAAACAGAATGGTTGGTGGAATTTCATTTGGTTGACAACACCTATTTAAGTGTCGCCAACGCTGCCGGAACATCTATTCAAAGCTCAAATGGCGATGGAATTACGCTCTCTTTTCAGGTTGGAACCGTTGATGCCGCTCATCGTCAGTTACGTGAGATCGGCATAGAAACCGGTCCAATCAAACCCATATGGGGCGCACGAGCATTTTACATCTTTGATCCCGAGGGGCACCGCATAGAGTTATGGTCTTAACTCGTGCCCATCCATAAATGGTTTTTTTGTCCAACCTCTGCGTTATGCTTAAAAAATAATCCTCGGAATATCTAATATATGCCTGTGGTTATTTTTTAAGCATGCCTTGATCTTGAACAAAAATCCTCATTTATGGATGGGCACTAACTAAAGTTTCGCACCCTTAATTTTTTATAAGGTCTATAAAAGCGAAGCTGGCCCTGAAATTATGTTTAAGGTAAAATCATACCCGAAGCGGTAATGTATTCAAAAGACTATAATGTTACAATTTTTTCAGGTTGACACAGCCACACTGTAGGATTATTTTCTGAAAAGAAACCAAAGGAGGAACCATAAAATGGCAAAAGAAACCTTTTCCATACCCAATATTTCCTGTGGCCATTGTGTGATGTCGATCAAGAATGAGTTGAATGAACTGGAAGGCGTCAAAACCGTGGAAGGTGATCCTGGGAATAAAAGTATAACGGTTGAATTTGAGTCCCCTGTCACACTGGAACAAATCAAAGAAACACTCAAGGAGATTAATTATCCGGCAGTTTAACCCGGAATCGCGAGCCGAACTAGAGGAATATCCGATGACGTTAGAACCCATTGATCTATTAAAAGATCGACCTGTTCAAGAACAAGGACCGTTGCTATCGACGGATACCAGTTGCTGACCTCAGCAACAAAAGGCTCAGTTGAGTCGTCCGGATATGAATCAACCCTTTATCATTGGTTCGGTTAAGACACCGACAGGTGATATACCCAAAATTTCTTCCGATCTGAGCCGGCGGGATCACTGGGGAAGCATTAAGGCCCGTTGGGGTGTGGGTCGCATGCACTATACTGTCGACCCAGGTCTTTATGCCCTTGGGGCGCCGAATGAACGATCACCTGTTCTGGTTACAGCCAATTACAAAATGAGTTTTGATCGATTGCGTGAAGCGCTTTCCAACCGGCATGCATGGATTTTGGTTCTGGACACCAAGGGCATCAATGTCTGGTGTGCGGCCGGGAAAGGGACATTTGGGACGGATGAACTGGTTCGGCGTATCGAATATAGCCAATTAAATCGCGTGGTATCCCATACGGAGTTGATTCTACCCCAACTGGCAGGCCCCGGTGTTGCAGCCCACAAGGTGAAAAAACGAACCGGTTTCAAAGTGTTATACGGTCCTATTCAGGCCACCGATTTGCCGGCTTTTCTGGATGCCGGCATGGAGGCAACCCCCAACATGCGGCGAAAGACATTTACAATGCTTGAAAGGGTGGTTTTAATACCCGTTGAACTGGTAAGCGCTTTTAAATGGTCATTACTGATACTGCCGGCCTTTTTCTTATTGGGAGGGGTGGGCGCACCATCCGGATTTTGGCAGGGTGTATTGAACGATGGGCTCTTTGCCGTACTCCATCTGCTGGGTGCGCTGTTGGCCGGAGCAGTTCTAACACCGATTCTTTTACCATGGCTTCCAGGTCGAGCTTTTTCTCAAAAAGGCTTGATCATGGGCCTGATAACAACACTGTTTATCACTCTTTTCGGAGCGTTTTATCTTAACATTCGGCAAGATTATATGAATATCATGGCCTGGTTCTTTCTGGCTCCGGCGTTATCGGCCTATCTTGCTATGAATTTTACCGGCGCTTCGACCTACACGTCTCTTTCCGGTGTCAAAAAAGAGATGAGATGGGCCGTACCCCTTGAAATTGTGGGTGGAGTGGCGGGTTTGACCCTCTGGGTAGGATCGCGATTTGTCTTACCCTAATTGAGCGAAAGCCGATGATACCCCATGGCCTGCGGCCTGACTCCTACGGTGTCTTCGTTATCAAGGGCTCGAAGTAGACGACTACGACTTCGCCCTTGATGCCTTTCGCAGTGAAACGAAGATCCCGTTATCGGGGGAATATGGGGCATCCTCGACTTTCGTCAATTAGGGTTTTTTAAAGGTCGATGAAAATGGAAAAGATGAGCTATTTAAAAGATGTTGTAACGCTTCAATTAAACGAGAAAATATGCTCGGGTTGCGGGATGTGCGTCGTCGTATGCCCTCACGCGGTTCTGAGCATGAACAACAGGAAAGTTCAAATTGAAAACAGGGATGCCTGCATGGAGTGTGGGGCTTGTGCAATGAATTGTCCCACAGAAGCGCTCACTGTTCAGGCTGGTGTTGGCTGTGCCGCGGCTGTTATCAATTCAGCTCTGGGTAGAGAAGGATCCTGTTGCTGTGTCATCGAAACCAAGAACGAACCTGGCAAAGACCAAAGTAAAAGCTGCTGTTAATCCTATCACCGAAAGGCATTTCTTTCGTCTTAAAATTCATCACCCCATATGCGTTTTCCTGAGTTTTCAAGCCGACATGTTTTTTTTCAGTGGAAAGTGTATGATTTTGCGGCACCATGTTGCAAAAATCAACAAAAACAACTCTTGACAATTTTGATTTTAGAAATTAAAAGAACTTCTTTGGCAAATGAGGTTCAATTAGAATGCCTCACCAGGCGTTTTTTTTTGCGCTAAAATAACCGGCTCATTAGGATCGTGGAAATGACGGAAACCGCCCTTTTAGACTACATGTACATCTTTCTTTTCCTAGTTGTAGGATTTATTGGAGGATTTGCACCGTTTATTATCAACTGGTTTATCCGCCCCAAAAGAACACATCTAAATAAATCTCTGAATACATACGAATGCGGGATGGATATTTACGGAAAAGCCTGGGATTACCGTTACGGCGTTTCCTATTACCTTTACGCACTCATTTTTCTCGCATTTGATGTCGATATCCTGTATCTGTTTCCGGTTGCAGCGGCCTTTGACAAGGTATCCGGCATTCGTGGAATTGTGGAGTTTTTCATCTTTTTGGGCATTCTGATCCTGGCCATCGTTTATGCTTGGGCTAAAGGAGTCTTCACGTGGGAGAGGAAAATAAAAGTTCGCCGATAAGACCCGACTTAGATGCATATGCCGCATATTTAAAGTCTGAATCCTGTCGACCGGTTGTCGAACAAGGCAGAGAATATGGTGAAGGGCCTCTGTTGCGCATGAAGTTGGCCGACACCATTATGAAGCTGTGCCAGGCGAATTCACTGTGGCCCATGACCTTCGGCATCGCTTGCTGCGCAATAGAGATGATGGGAACCGGTATGGCCCGTTTCGACATCTCCAGATATGGATCTGAAGTTTTCAGACCGTCGCCCAGACAATCGGATCTGATGATTGTGGCCGGAACGGTGAACAAAAAACTTGCTCCGGTACTTTTGACGCTCTACGAACAAATGCCGTCTCCCAAGTGGGTCATTGCCCTGGGCAACTGCGCTATCTCAGGAGGACCCTTCAAGGTCAAGGAAAATTATAATATCATCGAGGGCGCCGACAAACTGATCCCTGTGGATGTCTATGTTCCCGGCTGCCCCCCCCGTCCGGAAGGTCTCATCGAAGGGATTCTTAAAGTTCAGGAAAAGATTACCGGCATCCGTCATCCAATTCCCCAGAATCGTCATCCCAAATCTCCTTTGAAAAAAATAAAAGGGTTGAGGGTGAAGTAATGGCAAAACAAAACAAAGATTATAATAAAGATTTTCTGCATCAAGGATTTGATGCCGCCGAGACGGACTATGACCAGCGGGGATATCACCTGGACGTTGTGTTGGATGTGAATCAGGTTCGAAAATTTGCCCAAACAGCCTATGACCTTGGTTTCTATATCGTATTTGTTGCAGGGCTTCATGTTCGGCCGGATGAAGGGCACGATAAGGAGTGTTCCGGCCTGGAGGTGGTTTATCAATTTGCACGGTATGATCAACTGTATCGGATTAAGGGACGCGTTTCCGTGCCCAATACCCTTGAAATCCCCAGCATATCCGATATTTATCAGGGAGCTGACTGGCATGAAAGAGAAACCCGCGATTTTTATGGTGTTGTTTTTGACGGTCATCCCAACATGAAACCCCTTCTGCTTTCTGAAGAAGATCCGGACTTTCATCCGCTGTTAAAGGAAGAAAAAAAGCTGAAATCTCTTGACGAGGTTTCTTGGCAGCCAGAGGCGCCGGAAGTTGCAAAAGGAGAAACCGAGGCCGAAACCGGCCAATAGTATGACTTTATAACCGACGATAAAAAGACAAATTCATCATGCTCGAATCAGAATATCAGGAACAGAACCGCTTCTTTTTAAATATGGGCCCCCAGCATCCCAGCACCCACGGCGTGCTTCTCATTGTGTTGGAGATGGAAGGTGAATACGTCCTCGATCCCCAACCGGTGCTCGGGTTTATCCACCGAATGCACGAAAAGATGGGAGAGTCCAGACCTTGTCAGGGCTTTATGCCCAATACTGCCAGGATGGATTATGTTTGTGCGCTTCCTTACAATCACGGGTACGTTTCTCTCATTGAGCGAAAAGCGGGAATCGAGGTCCCAAAAAGAGCGGAGTATATCCGGGTCATTACATCGGAGCTGAACCGGGTTGCCAGCCACCTGCTCTGGCTCGGGGCCTACCTTCTTGATCTTGGTGCGTTTACCCCCATTCTTTACGGTTTTGATGACCGTGAACACATCTTAGATATTTTAGAAAGCATTACTGGTTCCAGACTCACTTACTGCTATTACCGTTTTGGCGGTGTATACCAGGATATCGACGACACGTTTATAGAGGCGACCCGAGCCTTTATTAAACGACTGCGCAAACGTTACGTGATTTATGAGAAGCTGGTGACCAAAAATATTATTTTCATCAAACGTGCGGAAAACATCGGAATTGTTTCGCCGGATATGGCGCTTCGATACGGCATGACCGGTCCGAACCTGAGAGGATCGGGTATTGCTTATGATGTTCGCAAGAATGAACCGTATTCTGTTTATCCTGAATTTGATTTTGAGATTCCGGTTGGAGAACAAGGGGACTGTCTGGACCGATATATGGTTCGTGTCCGGGAGATCGAACAAAGCCTCAGGATTATAGAGCAGGCGCTGGATCGGCTGCCGGATGGACCGGTTCGAGCCAAGGTGCCAAAGAATATAAAGCTGACTCCCGGTGACTGCAATTTCGCCGTGGAAGCCGCAAGAGGAGAGCTGTCATACTACCTGGTGGGAGATGGAACGAGTACCCCATACAGGTTGAAAATCAGGGTTCCGTCTTATTCCAACTTAAGCTGTCTTCCGGAGCTGGCACGCGGGATTCTATTGCCCGACCTGGTTTCTATTTTGGGGAGCTTCGATCTGGTGATACCGGAAATCGATCGGTAGAAAATGTATAGGCGCTTATTTTTTCGTTGCCACGGAGACACTAAGGCACGAAGAAAAAATAATAAATATATTTTTTGTGCCTTTGTGGCAATAAATATCTAAATTATTAACTTTGAAGTAATTAAAGTTGTAGAATTCTAAAAAGTTAATATTAAAATTCGGAGCACAGCGACTCCTTAACTTTAGCTCACTTGTAACTTTTTCGATTTGGCTTGGGTATGGCTTTGAGTAAACCAACTTTTCGAACTATTTATTAACTAAAGAATATGGAAACGATTTCAATACTACCGCCTGAACTGATCCGGATGGTGATCGCCGCCGTCATCATCATTTCATTCCTTTTTCTCAACGCCATTATGATGGGGTATGCGGAGCGGAAAATCGCAGGACACGTTCAACGGCGTCCCGGCCCCATGGAAGTGGGGTCACACGGCATCCTTCAAATGGTTGTCGATGGTGTAAAGCTGGTGGGAAAAGAGTTGCTGATCCCGTTCAATGTGGATCGTACCCTCTTTAGGGTGGCGCCGCTTTTGTCATTTACGCCGGTGATTCTTCCCCTTCTTGTGATCCCCTTTAGTGAAAAACTTCAGGCAAGGGATTTGAATCTGGGTCTTATTTTCATTGTTACCATGGGCTCCGTCAATGTCATGGCGCTTTTGGTCGGCGGATGGGGCTCCAATAACAAATACTCTATGTTCGGCGCCATGCGGGCCGTAGCCCAATCCATTGCTTATGAAATCCCGATTTTGCTTTCATTACTCGCCGTAGCTCTCATGTGTAATACGTTCAGTCTTAAGGAAATTGTCGGCGCACAACAAAACATCTGGTTCGTTTTTTTACAACCGGTGGCCTTTATCATATACATTGTTGCAGGACTTGCAGAAACCAACCGTAATCCATTTGACCTTCCGGAGGCTGAAAGCGAACTCACAGCAGGGTTTCACACCGAATACAGCGGAATGGGATTTTCACTTTTTTTTATAGGAGAGTACACCAATATGTTCATCGTCGCTTCGTTGGCGACGGTTTTATTTTTAGGCGGCTGGCACGGACCTCATCTCCCCTACGGTGAATACCTGGGTGTGATCTGGTTTTTTCTGAAGGTCTATTTTCTGTTGTTTCTTATGATTATGGTGCGATGGACATATCCCCGGGTACGTTTCGATCAATTGCTTAACTTTGCCTGGAAGTATTTGGTCCCCTTTTCTCTTGTGAATCTTTTGATAACAGCAGTGCTTGTTAAACTATGAAACAATATTTTTCAGAGCTCTATACCGGCGGAAAGAGTTTGGTTGAAGGACTCGGCGTCACCATGAAGGCGCTGTTCCAACCTATTGTTACGGTGCAGTATCCCAGGGAAGAGATTGATATTACGCCCAATTTTCGGGGGCACATCGATCTTATTCTGGACCCGAAGAAAAATTCATATCTGTGCATCAGCTGCGGAATGTGTCAAAAATCCTGCCCTTCCGACTGTATCAAAATCAAAGGTAAAAAAATGGAGGGAGAAAAAAAGAAGAGCCTGGTTCTTTTTGAGCTGGACTTTACCAAATGCAGCCTGTGCGGGACATGTGTTGAGGTCTGCCCAAAAGACGCACTTGAGTATTCCCAGGATTACAACCTGGCGGCCTTTACCAAGGAAGCATTTCACTTTGATATCCTCAAACGGCTGGAGGAACGGAGAATATGACCTTTTACCAGATCATTGCCGAAGGGCTTTTTTTCGCATTTGTTATTCTGGTGATATTGGGAAGCCTCATTACCATCCGAGCCAAAATTCTCATGCAAACGGTTTTGGGGCTGGCTGTGGCACTTCTCGGCGTTGCCGGTATTTATTTCTATCTGGGAAGTATGTTTCTCACCCTGATGCAGATTCTCGTCTATGTCGGCGCCATCTGTATCGTTCTGGTATTCGGCATTATGGTTGGATATACGCCGACAGAAGTGGCGGAAAAGGGCATTAAAGACTGGCGAAATAAATTTTTGGCTATCTCATCGGCGGTTACGGCTTTTTTACTGATCCTTGCCTGTGTTCTAAAAACCGATTGGATTCCTGCCGTGGCAGACGACAGGAATTTTTCAATGGCTCACCTGGGAGAAGAGTTCCTTTACACGTATTGCCTGGCTTTTGAATTGATTTCGGTCATCCTTTTGATTGCGATTGTTGGCGCGATCATCCTGGCCAGGGGCGGAACCGGAGAGATGATGACGGACCTTCCGGCCGGAAAAGAAGTCGCCGCTGTTCAGGAAGAAGAGGGGGAAGCATCCACATGATCAGTAATAATCTTAACTCCTATTTAATCCTGGCTGTCTTTCTTCTTATCGCCGGCATTTACGGATTGATCCAGCACAGGTCCTTTATCGGCATGCTGGTCTCCACGGAGCTGATTCTTAACGGTGCCGGAATAAATTTTATGGCGTTTAACCGTTTTCTTGCTCCCGATCCTGCCGTTGGTCAGGTGATTACCCTGTTTATCATGGGTATTGCTGCCGCAGAAGCAGCCATTGTGGTGAGTTTTATACTTGCTGTTTTCCGAAAGTATCGATCCATAGATCCGGATGAGGTCAAAGAACTTCATGGGTAGATTTTTGTCATGACCCTCGCTTAAAGAGGCGGGTTACCAGACAGGATAAATTTTAGGCATATATATGGAAACCATTATCACAAGCAAAATTATTTTGACCCCACTGATTCCCTTGGTTACGGCGCTTCTCATTATGGCTTCGAAGAACAAACCGAACCTGAGAGAGTCCTGGTCTGTCTGTGGCGCGGTGCTGACCTTTCTATCGGTTGTCTATTTATTGCCCCACCTTTTGGCAGGAGGATCTTATAAATACACGCTATTTACCCTTTACCCCGGTGTTAGTGTAAAATTTCATTTGGATGGTCTGGGCATACTTTTCGCCGGGACATCTTCATTTTTGTGGATTATGGCCGGATTTTACTGTGTCGGCTACATGCGGGGTTTAAGCGAACATGCCCAGACACGATTTTACTTTTGCTATGCGGTAGCTGTTGGCGGCGCCATGGGGGCGGCATTTTCCGCCAATCTGTTCACCCTCTATTTGTTTTACGAAATCGTTTCCATCTTTACCTATCCGCTGGTTGCACACCACCAGGACGAGGAAGGGTATTTTGGTGGTCGGAAATATATCGTTTATTTGATGTTCGCTTCCAAGGCTTTTCTGTTGCCGGCCATGGTTCTGGTTTACGTCCAGTGCGGCACCTTGGATTTTGCCATCGGCAATGTTGTACCGGGTATCTTTCCCCACACCGCAACTCCGTTACTGGTGAAAATCACCTATCTATTGTGTATTTTTGGATTTGCCAAAGCGGCGATCATGCCGATTCACGGATGGCTTCCTGCAGCAATGGTGGCCCCCACTCCGGTTTCCGCATTGTTGCATGCCGTGGTTGTGGTCAAAGTAGGGGTGTTCTCCATTGCCAGAGTGATGCTTTCGGTATTCGGCATCGATATTCTGAACAAACTCGGCCTCGGAATCTTTACCGCCTACCTGGCGTCTTTTACCATCATTGTCGCTTCCACGATCGCACTTACCCAAAACAATCTAAAAATGAGACTGGCCTATTCTACAGTCAGTCAACTTTCTTATATCATTTTAGGGGTTGCCATGTTGACCCCAAACAGTATTACCGGCGGAATTATCCATATCACCAATCATGCCTTTGCCAAAATCACACTCTTTTTCTGCGCAGGCGCAATTTATGTGGCAACCCATAAAAAAAACGTATCGGAGATGGGGGGAATCGGCTGGAACATGCCCTTTACCATGATTGCGTTCGGCCTTGCTTCTCTGAGCATGATCGGGGTTCCCCCGGTGAGTGGTTTTGTAACAAAATGGTTTCTGGCACTGGGGACTCTGGACATCCATAATACGATCCTGTTGACGGTCATCCTGGTAAGCAGCCTTCTCAACGCAGGCTATTTCGTACCGGTGGTCTATACATCGTTTTTCGGAAAACCAAATCCGGGGGACAACCCTTCTGCCGGTTTTTTAGAAGGTTCCCCCTTTATTATGTTTATGGTGATTCCACTGTTTTTTTGTGCCGTGGCTTCGGTTCTGTTCGGCATTTTTCCGGATCTTTTTCTTAAAATAATCAATCTGATGGTGGTGAGATAATGTTACTGCGTATACTCAATTACCTAAATGAGCACTCCCTTATGCTGAAACGGATCTTTTTTGTCTTTCTGGCGCTTTTCGTGGTATTCGATTTTTCCGCAGCAAGACATGCACCTCATTTCTTTGGTGATTCCATCATCGGTTTTTGGTCCTTATTCGGCCTTATAGGGTGTCTCGGCCTGATCATTGTTTTCAAAGGTCTTTCCCATGTCTGGTTAGAGAAAAAGGAAGATTATTATGATAAGTAGTACGGTCCTTATTCATCCGACCACCTGGTTTCTTATGGGTGCCGTTCTTCTCCCTTTATTAAACAAAAGAGAGAAACTGAAGAAGACAGTGCTTATCGGTATCCCGATTATCGCTTTTACGCTGATCCACTGGCTGCCGGACAGCTTCGGCCAAGTGTCATATCTGGGGTTTGACCTTGTTTTCGGAAGGGTGGATCAGCTGACACGCGTGTTTCTTCACGTCTTTACAATAATGGCGATCATCGGCTGTATATATGGGCTTCATGTCAAAGAAACCGGTCAGCATATTGCGGCGTTTCTTTACGTAGGCGGATCTTTAGGGGTCACCCTTTGCGGTGATTACCTGACGCTGTTTATCTTCTGGGAATTGATGGCATTTGCGTCAACCTTTCTGGTCTGGTACCGGAAAAAAAGACGCTCCATAGACGCCGGTTTCAGATACCTGCTGGTTCATACTGCCGGCGGACTGGTCCTTTTAGCGGGTATTTTTCTGCGGTATAAGAATGTCCATGATTTAAGTTTTGTGCAGATTGCGACAAACGGCGCTACATTTGCCGATTACCTCATCATGATCGGCTTTATGCTAAACGCCGCTGTTCCGCCAATCCATGCCTGGTTGCCCGATGCGTATCCGGAAGCTTCCGTCACCGGTGCGGTTTTTATGTGTGCCTTTACGACCAAAACCGCCGTTTATGTTCTGGCCCGCGGGTTTCCGGGATTTGAAGCACTGGCCATTCTGGGCGCCATCATGACCGTTTACGGTGTTGGATACGCTGCTATAGAAAACGATGCCCGGAGAATTCTTGCCTATCATATCGTATCACAGGTGGGGTATATGGTCTGCGGTATCGGCATCGGAACGGCCATGGCCGTTAACGGGGCCATTTCCCATGCTTATGCCCACATTATATACAAGGCCTTGCTCTTTATGGGTGCCGGCGCAGTGCTGGAAATGACCGGAACATCGAAACTCAATGAGCTTGGCGGGTTATACAAACGCATGCCCTTGGCCATGATCTTTACGGTTATCGGCGGAATATCCATTTCGGGCTTTCCCCTTACCAGCGGGTTCGTCAGCAAGTCGATGATTATCGCTGCAGCCGGTGAAAGCCACCGTATCGGCCTATTGCTTATGATGACTCTTGCCGCAGTAGGTACGTTTCTTTCGGTGGGAATCAAACTTCCCTATTTTATATGGTTTGGAAAAGACTCCGGTGTTAAGGCCAAGGATGCGCCATGGAATATGAATCTGGCAATGGGCATTGCGGCATTTCTGTGCTTTTTCATCGGTATCTACCCGGAGTACCTTTACAAAATGCTTCCTTTCCCGGTTAACTATCATCCGTACACCTCGTATCATCTGGCGGAAACCATGCAGCTTTTGGGATTCACCGGTCTGGGCTTTTTCATCATGGTTAAAAAGCTCAAACCCAAACCCAAAATGAACCTGGACCTGGACTGGTTTTATCGTAAGGGCGCAAGGGTATTCATGCGGTTTGCTTCCCGGCCGGTGCTTTCATCCGACAGCTGGATCAACGATGTATATAGAAGTATCGGGCTAAGACTAACCATGGCCCTGGCAAAGGCCATCTCATGGTTTGATTGGGAAGGCATCGACTGGACCATTGACGGTTCCGCACGAGGGGTTGTTGAAGGCGGCAACCGGTTGAGATCGCTCATGACGGGAAAGATCCAGCATTATATCGGCGGTGCCCTGGCATTGACATTTATTATTCTGATTCTGGTGATGCTTGTTTAGCAAAAATATATTTTTGACCTAAGCTGATGGAGTACGGCTATTGTATGGAACAATATTTGATCTATAATTCGTTAAGTTATCCGATTCTGACGGTTATCGTGGCTGTTCCGTTGGTTGGATCACTGATTACACTTTTCATTCGGGGCGACAGGTACTTGAAAATCTGGGGATTGATGGTGACGCTTATCACAGCGGTCCTTTCTTTGCCCCTTTATTCAAATTTTGATCTGACAACGGCCAAGTATCAGTTCGCCGAATTCAGGGACTGGATTCCTTTTGTAAATATCGATTATGTTCTCGGTGTGGACGGCATCAGTGTTCTTCTCGTGCTTCTTACAACGCTGGTGATGCCGCTTTGTATTCTCTGTTCATGGACCTACATCAAGGACCGATTCAAAGAATTCATTTGTGTGTTGCTTCTCATGGAAGCCGCCATGGTGGGCGTTTTCATCAGTTTGAATACCGTTCTTTTCTTTATTTTCTGGGAAGCGATGCTGGTTCCCATGTACTTGCTCATTGCTGTTTGGGGGGGACCCCGAAGGGACTATGCATCCATCAAATTCTTTCTCTACACCCTTATTGGAAGCATATTTCTCTTTGTGGCCATTATCGCGATGTATGTGACCACCGGCACCTTCTTTATCCCGAAATTAATGGCACACCAATTCAGTTTCAGTTACCAGATGTGGATCTTTTGGGCTTTTACACTGGCTTTTGCCATAAAGGTTCCCATGTGGCCCTTTCACACCTGGCTTCCTGCAGCTCATGTGGAGGCGCCAACAGCGGGCAGTGTTATTCTGGCCAGTATCCTGCTTAAAATGGGCGGCTACGGTTTTTTACGGTTTTGCCTCCCCATGGCGCCGGCGGCAACGTTTTACTGTATGCCGTATTTGATTGCGATTTCCATCATATCGATTATTTTTGGCGGATACCTTGCCCTTGGCCAAAGCGATGTCAAGCGGCTGATCGCCTATTCCAGTGTGAGCCATATGGGCTTTGTCACACTGGGAATATTTCTTTTAAATACTGTCGGTATCAAAGGCGCCATACTGCAGATGGTAAACCACGGCATTACCACAGGGGCCCTCTTTATCCTGGTGGGTATGATCTATGAGCGGACCCACAGCCGTGAGATATCCGACAATAGCGCATTGGGGATGGTGATGCCGATTTATGTGACCTTTTTGGTCATATTTTCTCTATCTTCGTTGGCATTTCCCGGAACAAACAGTTTTGTGGGAGAGTTTCTTGTTCTGCTGGCGTCATTCTCCAAGTACAAAATTGTCGGCGGGTTCGCCGTTATTGGCGCGATATTGGCGGCGGCCTATATGCTAAGGCTCGTTCAGAAAATGGTATGGGCCGATTCAGATGGTCATATGCACCATGGTGACAGATCACATCTGTTTGATCTGAATTTCAGAGAGATTGCAACACTGGGGTTTCTAACCGTCTTTGTTTTTTGGATCGGATTGAATCCGGAACCTTTTCTAAAAGTTATGGATACCAGTACCACTCACCTTCTCCAGCAGCTGGAGTCCGGCAGGCATGTTATGCCGGCAGGAGAACACCATGCACTGCTGAACGGGGTGGGGGAGTCGATTAAACATGTACTGGCTCTAAAATAAAATGGATTGAATGGTATGACATTATTTTTACCCGAACTGACATTGATTTTTATGGCTCTGGTCTTCTTTTTTGCTTCTTTGGCAAATTTAAAAGAGACTCGCCTGCAAGCTTTAGGTCTCCTATTTTCCGCCATAGCCGTTCTTGTATCCGTATCTTCATATGGAATGGAGGGATCTCTGTTCTTCAATGCGTATCGAGTGGATGCGTTTTCTCAGATGTTCAAAGTCATCATCACATTCGGGCTTTTTATCGTGATCTACCTGGGAAAAGGACTTTATGGCATTGATAATACCCTTCGGCCGGAGTACTATCTTTTTATGACCTTAAGTGCTTTCGGTCTGATGTGCATGAGCAGCGCTGTGGAGCTGATAACCATCATACTTTCTCTTGAAATACACTCTTTCGCCCTTTTTATCATGATTCCTTTCCGGAAACACGGGGCTTACCGCAAACAGATGGAAGCGGGAATCAAATACGCTCTTTTCGGCGCTGCGGCATCCGGTATATCCCTTTACGGCATGAGCTATATTTTTGGAATGACGCACACCACATATCTTGCCGATCTCGTGAAAATCATACCCGGCGTTATTTTCGATAAACCCCTTATGCTCATCGGCCTTGTCATGCTCCTTTGCGGTTTCTTTTACAAACTGGCACTTTTCCCCATGCACTTTTGGGCGCCGGATGTATACGAGGGTGCCGCCAACGAGACGTCCGGTTTTGTCGCAACGCTCCCCAAGATAGGTGCCGTGGCATTGTTGATCCGGCTGATCTCCCTGGCAGGGGCCGATGCAGGCCAGTTTACCTGGGTTCTGATGGTTTTTGCCGTGCTCTCCATGACATTTGGAAACTTATCAGCCCTGGTGCAGAACGATATCAAACGTCTTTTGGCTTACTCCAGTATCGCCCATGCCGGTTATGTCATGATCGGTCTCCTTTGCGCCACTGACTTCGGGTATCTTTCAGGCATTTATTATATTGCAGGATATCTGCTGATGAATTTGGCTTGTTTTTACGTGATCTACAACCTGGCGCCCAAGGGGGAAAACATCACCTTTGATGATCTTGGCGGACTGTATAAACGATCCCCCCTGCTGGCGTTAACGCTGGCCGTCGGCGCCTTTGGTCTGGCCGGTATTCCACCGACCATCGGCTTTACCGGAAAGCTGTTTCTTTTTACCGCCGCCATTAAGAAAGATATGTATGCCCTGGTTATTCTCGCGGTGATCAATAGCGGCCTCGGCATCTTTTATTATCTTAAAATGGTCAGGGCGGCCTATACCGGCGTCGATGCCCAGGTGTCACCTCTCAATCTCAGGTTGTCCACAGCGGTTCTCGGCATCTTTTTCATTGTCATCATTATTCTGCTGGGAACCTTTCCCCAGGGATTTATGGATGTTGCCAAAGAGGCGGTTGCCGCTGTCATATAGCTGTTGTGACCGTCCTTGGTTTCGTTTTTCTGATCTTAATTAAACTCCACCGATAATTTCTTGCCTTCCAATCTCTTGAAATCCAATTCGTTTTGTTTTACATTTTACTTTTGATAAATGACTTCTTTTTTTTAACGTAAAGAATCCCCCGAAATTCGGGACGGGCGTGGTCCATCGAAGATCCCGCCATGCGGGGAAGGACCATGTTTTTCAGGGCAAAATAAATATCTATAATTCAAGTTTTGCACCCAGATATTGCTAAAAAGCCTTTGGAGCATCGGGCCGAAATAAATTTTTAGAGACATCTGCAAGGAAGGGATATTCCATGAGAAAACATTTTGATACAGGTTCGATGATCGTCATTATCGTGACGTTTCTTTTATTCATAATGGCATTATTTGCCAAAGGGTTAACTCAGGATCTTTTGTAGGAAGCCGGTGTGTTTTTGGTATCTGTCAAGCTTATTATGATGACGTATCATAACAGTGTTTTCATAAAATCCATTGAAAATGAATTAAAGGAAATAAAGGGGCTAATGGAAGAAAAGTAATTCCTGAATCTTGCATGAAAATTAATGAGAATCTTTAGGTTACTTGATTGAAGAGGGTTTAAGCAAAATCATATCATCGTTCATTTTACCCGAATGGTATATCGGATGATGATCTTTTTTTCTCATCAATTTTCACCCAAAGGGCGAGCCGGAGGCTTTCATATGCTGCGTTATTAAGGGCTCGCAATAGATTCACTATGGCTTCGCCCTTAAGTGTCTTGCATATGAAAGCCTCCAACTTGTTCAAAATTCAGGTAATATCTCAATGGAGTGAAAACTCCATTAAGAGTGACAAGTAACGAGTGTTCAGTTCGTAACTGTTTAAAGGAGGTTCGTGTTATGGAAACCAAAAGCGAAGTGTTTTTTATAATTAAACGTGTTGTATTGGTGATATTTATTCTTTTGTTTTTTGTTGGAAATACAAATGCCGGAGAACCTCTTTCTAAAGGAGAAACCGTATACGTTTCGATTTATTCCAATGTTTATTCGGGCGTTAAGCTTCATGCTTTAGAACTTTCCGGGATGTTAAGTATACGCAATACAGACCCGAAATATTCCATTTCCATCCAAAAGGCGGACTATTACGACTCAAAAGGTAAAATATTGGAAAGATATATCAGGCAACCATTAAAACTATCGCCGCTTGAATCAACACATTATTTGTTAAAAGTATCTGATAAAAGGGGCGGCCCCGGGGCAAAGTTCATTGTGAAGTGGCAATCAGACCATAAGGTCAACCAGCCGATTATTGAGGGTATCATGTTAAGTACAAGAGCTCAGCAGGGGATATCGTTTATTTGTCCAGGGAGAATAATATCGGAGCATAATAACTAGGTGTCCATCCATAAATGGCCCTTTTTGTCCTGCTCGGCGTTCTCCGCGGGTTTCCGGCTGCGGCGTACAGACGTACGACTCACCGTAAACCCTTGTGCGGCCTTGATCAGAACAAAAATTGCTCATTTCTGAATTGGACACCCATTGTATTCATTTTGGATTCAAGGATAGACACTAATTAGATGAGATCTTTTCCGCTTACTTGATGTGTTCCGACCTATATTGACTTGAAAATATGCTGAAGTTGCCACAACAATCAAAACAAAACCGATTCGTGTGCTGTCCATTATTGATCTGCAATTAGATTCCTTTACAGATACCATCACACAAAAACAGAATGTTTAAATGATACAGACCCGAAGATCGATAGCAGATGTACGAATCAGAGCCAAGCTCGGATCTGTCAGACATATCGCAGGTTTTTGAAGTGGATGATACTTGAACCTTCTGGCAAGCAATCTCAGGAATCTAAACCCCAATATTTGTTTGAATCTCATTACGGACTTTAGATTTGTTATTTTGGCATAATCAAATCAAAGAGGGCCACTCGATAAGCGGATTACCTTATTAACAAAATGTGTTCTCCAGGTCATCGATGATATCATCTGCACTTTCAATGCCCACAGACAGCCTTATTAATCCATCGGTGATTCCTGCATTTTTACGATCTTCTTTTGTGTAAGTAGAATGTGTCATTGATGCAGGGTGCTGGATCAGAGTATCACAATCGCCTAAGCTTACCGATAGCGTACAGATTTGAACATTATTCATCACTGCCTTGCCCGCATTAATTCCACCCCTGACTTCAAATGCGATCATCCCTCCGAAATATTTCATTTGCTTTTTAGCGATGTGGTGACCTGAATGGGAAACAAGACCTGGATAATACACCTTTTCTATTTTTGGATGGAATTCCAGCCATTTTGCGATTTTTATTGCATTGGTGCTTTGTCTCTCCATTCTGACTGCAAGAGTCTTAATCCCCCTTAAAAAAAGCCAGGCATTAAACGGGCTCATGGTCGGGCCAAAATAATGAACATATTCTTCTCTTATCTGATCCATCATTTTTTTGGTTCCTACAATAACGCCGCCGATAATATCAGCATGTCCGCCGATGTACTTGGTTGCAGAGTGAACGATGATATCTGCACCAAGATGTAATGGATTCTGCAAATAGGGGGTGGCAAAGGTATTGTCAACGATGAGAGGAATACTGCGTTTTTTGGCAACGTCTACCCATATTTCAATATCAATAATGTCTAAGGTCGGGTTAGCAGGGGTTTCTATATATAAAAATTTAGTGTTTTTATCCATTAATTTTTCAATCTCGTGTGCCGTACAGTAGGAAGAGGGAGGAATCAAACGGGCTTCAATTTTAAGGTCTTTGAAACGCTGAGTAAAAAGGGCAAATGTTCCGCCATAGACGGTAGTGCAGGATATAAAATTATCTCCAGGCTTTGCAAGAGAAATAGCTGTTGAAGCAATCGCCGACATTCCGGACGATGTGACGATAGAATCTTCTCCGCCTTCCAGTACTGCCATTTTTTTTTGGAGCATCGATAGTGTCGGATTAGAGATTCTTGTATATATATGCCCTTCATCTTTTCCAGCAAATAAACCGGCTCCGTGATCTGCGTCTTTAAATTTAAATGCAGACGTCATATGGATTGGTGGAACAAGGTCCAAGGTATTTTTATCGTCGGTATGGATCCCATGAACAATCTGTGTTTCTTTGGCAAATTTTTTCATAATTTCTCCCATTAGAGATTATTGATGAAATTTTCCGTCCCTGTGTCCTCACCGTCACTTCTTTAAATAAGCCGGGTTTCGACTTTTAAACAGAGTGCCTTTTATGAAAAATGCAGTCATAAAATGTTTTTTATGGATTGGCTCATGGCAGATGACACCCTGCCATGATATGAAATCCATTAAGATTAAAAGATATCAAATTCGAACTGTAAATATCAAGCCAAGATCGTTTTTCATATAACCATTCCTGATCTCAGCCAAAGCAAGTGTTAAGATAGCTGTTACGAAATTCAATAAGAACCACGGTCGGAGTCAGACATATTACAGGTTTTTGAAGTGGATGATATTTTCATCTTTTGGATGGATATCTGAATATTTACCGGGGTAAAAAAGAGATCGGATCATCATCCCGACTGAATTAAATGGGGAAATAATAAA
>Ga0224503_10000004_pt1 | contig 64855 bp, 56 predicted proteins | sample SF_Oct11_sed_USG_2_FD_169106 | JGI IMG/M metagenome (GOLD analysis project Ga0224503, IMG submission 169106) | Sediment microbial communities from San Francisco Bay, California, United States - SF_Oct11_sed_USGS_21 | ecosystem: Environmental > Aquatic > Marine > Sediment | place: USA...
GAAAACCTCTATTATACAGCTTTGCTAACACACTGCGAGTTAGGTATTTACGAATTCCCAATGATGTGATCAACTATAAACTGGACACTATTCCACTTAAAGCCCTTCTTTTGCTAATTACCGCAGCTTTTTCTTGTCAAATCTCAATCTGCGAAATATTATGCGGTGTTATCCCTAACGTTGCAAAAGTTGAGGATACCGTAGATCCGAGTCGTCAAGGGTGAAGCTGTAGTCGTCTACCGCGAACCCTTGACAACAAAGAAGATGTGGTATCATCGACTTTCCCAACGGGTTAATAAGACGGCGAATTTAAAACCCTTTGAGAAATACACTATATGGGAATTTCAGCCAATCGGTTCGGAAACAGCCAAGACCCTTGAATAATAATGTTTTTATCAATACTCGGCGTGTTATTTATGCAACGATAGGGTTATGTTTGTGGCGCAATAGCACCGGTCTTAAATAAAATTCTAATGGCTCACAAAGGAAAACCAATGAAAGCTTGTTCACATAAATATGTTCATGGATATTCAGAAAGAGAAAATGAAAGGCTTGTTGATCAGGCGACCACCCTGACGGAATTGCTGCACAAAGACACAAGGTATCCACCCGGGGCTATTGTATTAGAGGTCGGGTGCGGCGTTGGCGCTCAGACGATCACTTTGGTAACTCATAGTCCTGAAACATGCTTTACATGTATGGATATAACAGAAACGTCTCTTAATACTGCAAAAGCTCGAATAAAATCATCAGGATATGAGAATGCAGCTTTTCTTAATGCCGACATCTTCGATTTGCCTTTTTTAGACAGCAGTTTTGATCACATATTTGTCTGTTTTGTGCTGGAGCACCTAAAAAACCCGATAGAGGCATTATTTCATCTAAAAGCAAAATTGAAAGATAATGGAACAATAACGATAATTGAAGGAGATCACGGTTCTACTTTTTTTCATCCGTACAGTAAGGAAGCATGGCAGACGATACAGTGTCTGATTGATCTACAGGCCAAAGGAGGCGCTAATTCTCTTATCGGTCGCCAACTTTTTCCTCTAATGACCCAGGCAGGGTTTAAAAATATCACGGTTTCTCCACGGATGGTATACGTTGACTCGAACTTCCCGGATTATGTCGAAGGTTTTACAAAAAATACCTTCATTGCTATGGTAGAAGGTGTCCGAGATCCGTCTTTGGGTTCCGGCATGATTGACGAAGCCACATGGGAAAAAGGAATTGATGACCTTTATCGAACGACAGAATCAGACGGGACTTTTTGTTATACATTCTTTAAAGGCATCGCCTATAAATAGATAGACCTTTGAAAAATAAATATTTTTATTCGAGTTCAAGGAAGACGAAAATTTTAACTACATGAATATATTGAGTATTTCTAGGATTAATCCGCCAAAATTCGGTGGCGGGTTAAAATTTGAGTCTGACCCCGGAGAAATAGGCTTCACATTTCACAGGGCAGGCACAGAAATCGGATAAAAAGGGCTGTTTTGCAAAGGTCTCATAGCGTCATTCAACCCGGCATTAAAAGTCATTGACAACCCTGTCTGAAGTTCTTAGTTTTCACCTAATCATGATAAAACTTGTTGAAGCAAATACAAAAGAATTTGTTGAAAAAGCAAAGGAATTAATTCGGGAATATGCCCAATCGCTGGAATTTGATTTGGGCTTTCAGGATTTTGATAAAGAGATGGAGAATTTTCCCGGACAATACGCTTTCCCTAAGGGCTCTTTATATATTGCGCTGGATGCAAACCAGCCCATCGGCTGTGTAGCCCTTCGAGAATTAGGACAAAGTATTTGTGAAATGAAGCGTCTTTACGTAAAGCCGTATTACAGAGGTCAAAAGGTCGGCAAGTTATTGGCTGAGGTTGTCATCAAAGCCGCCAGAGATATGGGATATAATTATATGAGACTCGATACGATTCCTTCAATGAAACAGGCAAATATGTTATACAAGGCTTTGGGGTTCAAAAAAATAGCGCCGTATCGGTTCAATCCTATTGAAGACGCAACTTTCTTTGAATTAAATTTAAAAAAAGGGTAACTCTTTAGCCTTTTTGAAAACATTACCGCTTCAGGTATAATTAAATTTTTGCTGAAAGAACTCGTGAATAAGGGCTTGTAATGAAAGAACCTGATCCAGGCTATTTATAAAGGTCTATGCTTTAACAAGGGGTTTTATCCATAAAGTTAAATTTTCTTATGGTTCTTTCAAAACGATCCCTAATTCGCTCAAACAGCTTCCAGCCAAAAATTCAATCATACCTGAAGCCCCTTTGAAATTGATTTGTTTCAAAGGATTAAGATATTACAAATAAGGAAATCGTTCATGCTAAAGCTAAAAATAAGGATTTTTAAAAACAATGATACCGCACCGGACACAACCATGACGGTTCCCCTTGCGATCATTAAAGTAGCGTCAAAATTGGTACCGCGTAAAGCCGTAAAGGTTCTTGACGATTTGGGTATCGACCTTGACCAAATCATTGAAATCTCAAAAACCGAAGAACCATTGGGAACCCTTGCCGAAATCGAGGAACACAAAAAAAACAGAAAAATCATCATCTCCATTGAGTAGATGACATCCTTTGACAACCCTGAACCAGGTTAGGTAATTCATGGAACATTCAGAAGAAAAGAAATCAGAAATTGAAAAAGTCCGAGATGTTCTGTTCAATTTCGCCATTGACCGGGAAGATATCAAATGGCTGATGGAACGGCTCCCAAAAGAGGCAAACATAAAGCGCAGCACGGTTGAATACGAACTTCAAATATTAAAGATTATCAGTGTAGGGTGGAGCATATCGTATTATCTGGAAAACAATCCCCATAAAAACGCGCTTTTAGAGCTTTTCTGGATGGAGATTTATGAATTTTCACAGCAACTGTCAACAACAACCGAACTTATGATCGGTCAAGACATCGATTATTTTCAAATTTTAAAGGAACGTCTCGACATGTATGTGAATACCATGGCCCAAAAACCAGAGGCACCGGAGCCTTCCACCGTCATCGGCCCGGAATTTGCCAGGACCTGCGGGAATGAAGATGATATCTCCACATTTATGACCGGCTCAAAAATGTTCCTTTCAATCACCGGCCAAGTTAAGGAATATTTTGAAACGATCAAACTGAGATAACCCGGACGCTTTCGGGAAATGAACGATCTGATGCATGGAACCATGCTCAAGACGAACCTGAAGCTCTTTGAAGAAGAACGCAGCCGTTAAATACATATTAGGAGAAAAAAACAGATGAAAATAGCTATCGCTGGAATCGGCGGTGTGGGTGGATATTATGGCGGACTGTTGGCAAAACGGTATTCAGACGATGAGGATGTCGAGATTGTATTCATCGCCCGGGGGGATCATCTCGAACAAATAAAGAAAAATGGATTGAACCTCATCACAGAAAAAGGGACATTTACCGTCAAGGCCGATTTGGCCACTGACAATCCAGCCGCCTGCGGAATATTTGATTGTGTCATCTTCTGTGTGAAAGCCTATGGTCTCGAAGAAAGCGCAAAACTGCTTTCGCCTTACATCGATGAGAATACCGTCGTTATCTCTTTGCTTAACGGCGTGGACAATGCCGACCGGCTGAGTGCTGTCCTGAATAAAGGAAAAATATTTAACGGATGTGTTTACATCGGCGCGCATATCGTTGGCCCCGGTGTGGTTCAACAGGCAGGTTCGATGAACAAACTGTTCTTTGGAAATGAATCCGATGATAAAATAGAAGCAAACCATATAGAAAATATTTTAAAAAACGCAAATATCGATGCCGAATACCGAACAGATATTGAAAATATTGTATGGGAAAAGTACGTTCTCATCTCTGCATTTGCCACTGCAACCACTTTTCTGGATACGACAATGCGTGGCGTTATCGATAGTGAAAAAGGAAAAGAGCTGTTGGATGACCTTCTTACAGAAGTATTTCGTGTATCCGAAGCAAAGCGGATTGAACTTCCGAAAAATATCAGAAAAGAAATCATCTCGAAAGTCAGCACCTTCCCCCCTGAAATCAAAACTTCAATGCATATGGATTTCGAAAAAGGAAACAAAACGGAACTTGAGACGTTCACCGGTTACATCGTCCGTGAAGCCGGGAAGCATGGTTTATCTGTTCCCACCTATAAAAGAATTTATTCCGCTTTAAAAAAACAAACTCACGTATAGCTAAATTCTAACATACAGGTTTTTATTCGGCTGCGTCTGAATACCGTTTTTGACCCTGCCATATATGATCCATTTCGTCCAACGCTTCAGTCACCGACCAAAGGGCGCTCTTTGTCCACTTTAAAATATACCAGAAACGTTGCTTCTTTGCTGTTTTCATCCGCCGAATAATTTCTTCGACTAAGGCGTTTAATGAGTTCAGCGTCTTCTTCCTCTCTGACTTTGGTCAAATACAGACGTTTTCCCTTGTATCCCGAACCTTCTTCTTTAAAGAGAAACGTTGCATGGGGATTGGCCTGGGTGTTGGCGTGGGTAGTTCGATCCCGCATGATAAATGCCAGTAATCCATCTTCCATGACGTGGGGTCTTGCATAAACCGCCGCATCGACTCGGCCGTCTGTGTCGGCAGTGGCCATAACGCCAAGACCTCTTGTATTTTCAAAGTATTCCTTTAAATCCATATCTTTCTCCTTTTCAGCCCGTATGTTTGACTAAGCACAACTACTTTTAATGCTTATTTTTTTCTTCATCTTAAATATAAGCGTGAAAATCCAATGGTCAATACGATAATAAATATCAATTCATAACAGGTAAAACCTACCATTAATGAAAAAACAGGGCCGATTTTATCATTAATATCGACTCAAACTTCAAATATCATGTTACCATTTTTTTTTAGGTTGATGTAAAATTAAATAATTGAGCCCTCGGGGAGTTTTTCTTCTCAATCCTTGAGTGTCAGCGGAATGGATGATCTTTTTTTAAAGCGGGTGCTGTTTGAGTGGCTTTTAGATTCAAATATTTGTTTTTATTTAACATTAAATTAAATAGCATGACGTATTTTTAATAGCACAATTGACAGCAGAATGTGTTTCTGACATATTTTATTTAATTTGCCCTTTCAAAATTTTAGCCATAGGAGGACGTTATGAAAATAATTGGAATAGCCGGCAGCACACGTAAAGAAAAACAATCCGGTGTATACACGCTGGTTCAAACCATACTTGAAAATACCGGATGTGAATATGAATTGATTTCTTTAAAAGGAAAAAAAATATCCGGGTGCATTGCGTGTCTGGGATGCGTAAAAGACAATATATGCAAAGTAGAAGACGATTTGACTGAACTGCGTGTCAAAGTGATTGAAGCGGATGCCTATGTGATGGGCGCCCCCAATTACTATTCGACCCTGAACGCCATCACCCATGCATTTTTGGAACGCTGGTTTCAATTTCGGCACCAGGAAGGCGATGCCCTTTGGGGAAAACTAGGGGTTGCCGTGGGTGTCGGCGGTACCTCTGGTCAGTTTCCGGCGGATGAGATCGAAAAGTTTTTCGCGTATAACTTTATCGAAACTGTGGCAAAGGTCTCCGGTCAGGGGGCTGCGTCCTGTTTCTCTTGCGGATACGGTGAAACCTGCAAGGTGGGTGTGCCATATATGCTCTACGGAGAAGGCTCAAAAATCACCGATGAAATGATTCCCAACGTAGCCAAACAACCGGAAGTGATGAAGGCTGCGGTCGATGCAGGGAAACTTCTCGGACAACGGCTGGGTGACGGACATGATCGGACACAGGTTACCCAAAAAATGCAGCAGAAATTTATGGAAATGCTTGAAGGATCGGCTTAAACAACGTTGTGATTGTCTGGTTTTGTAGTACACTAAAGCCCTATGCTCTGCTCCCCCGATAGCAGAATTTCGCAAGCTCAACTTGCATATGAGGCGAAATCGACGCTATCAAAATTCAGGTTTTATATTTTTTTGCCAGCATTTCATATTTCGCTTTTACGATATCAAATCCATTTTTTTCTTTGATTTTTTTTAGATATAGATAGGGTAGATACCATTCTTTATTATATGTCCCGATTCTTTTGAATATATCAAGATGTTCTGAAACCAGAAAGTCGAAGGCGGTTTTACTCATCCCCAAAAAATATCCTGCTTTATTAAGACTTATCAATCCATGCTCGTTCGTATTGTATTTTTCATGATAATATGCGGGCATTAATATGAATCTTTCAATGTCATTTATGTCTTTTATTACTTTCGAAATTGAATACGATTTTAAAACCGTCAACAGTTTTTTTAGCTTTGTTCTTCTATGAGAATTTGGAAGAGATTTAAGAGTGATTTCGGGTTGATCATCAATGAGTTTACAACACGCGTTTTTTATTTTCAGAGCCCTCCAGGAAGCGATTCTTTTTAGTCTTGATTTTTTATAATGACTGATACTTCTTCCCAAATATTGTCTTGGGTTTTTCCCTCCAAATTTTCTTAAAAATTCCAATTCCTCTTCGATCTCGGAAAACAATATATACCCCGTTTTTTTTCCATAGATTTCTTCCCGGATTTTTTCAACTTCGTATCTTGACCCTGAACGCAGGGCACTCTCTATTCTTTTTTCAAGTTCCAGAGCATCATCATATACTTTTTTACTTACCGTTTTCAACTCACCTTCTTCATAGCGAACAAACCACTGATTTAATATGCGTGTCGGATTAATTTTCAATGTTTCTGCTACAAAGCGTAATATTGGCTTTATATCATTATAAAAAACGCGCTCTTGTTTCCCGATTAAAGAAAGCTCTCTTATCAGTTCTATTATGTCAGACCTGTCAAATCCCTGGTAGATAAATTTTTGTTCCATCGCTTGTTCTATTTTTTTCTCAACGGTCTGAGTCACTTCGCTGAAAATTCTATAGTCGACCTTCTTAACATTTTTATCTCGGTAGAATTCCCTGTAAAGATCCGCTTCTGACACATCACCATTCAAAAACAACCACAACCGCACCATTTCTCTAAAATATGCGCTATCGACTCTTTTTACAGCCTGTTTCGGCGGCGCTTCGCCAAAAATCAATTTATAATTCTTTGCTGAAAGAGAGTTAATCCTTCCGTGCAACAGATTATAGACAAGATCGTACGGCAGACCGATATCATCAGCCACCTCAGATATCCGACCACTGGAAATTCTTTTAAGAACTTTTTTTAATATCTCTTCATTTAATTCAACCCGTTGTTGTCCGGATGATTTTATTTTTGGGTACATTTCAAGCACCTCTAATAATATAGGATATACGTTTAAATCTCTAAACCGATGTTTAATAATTTAATCCTTAAATGCGACATAAAGAAAACGTTTTTCGCCTCCTATGAGGTTCTGGATTTTGGAAAAAATATATGAGACCGGATGAAAATTGCACGATTGAATGCAACAGCAAATACCACCATGTAGTATTAAAATGCTCACTCAAGAAAAATTGTCAACAATGGAGGTTAGAGGATCCTATAATCTCATGATATGATATATTTTAATGATTCTTCACGGCACATCATTTTTGTGCATTAATTGGAATTTAATTTGCAGAAATAGATATATGCTAAAGTGTCGCACCCTTTTTTTTCAGCAACACCAATACGGCGTAGCAGGCCGGAAAAATTTTTTAATTGAACTGAATTGATGCACGTGATGTTTTAAAATGATGCTTGATCATTGGGCACAGTTATTTTAAGCTGAAGCGGAATAGATTTTGTGACCGAATCCAAAAAAAATATAAGACCTAAGTTGAGCGATTTTCAAGTTTGCCACAAATTAGCCCCGCGTGGCGCGATCTCCGCTTCGCTACGACAAGTCTTGAGCGTAGCGAAATCCCGCTTCGCGGGGGAAGATGTTGTTTCGCTATAGTCGTCTATGCGGAACGGCATCTGACGCAGTAAATGCGGTGAAATTGGAAATCCCAAAGGGTTCCAAATTATTGAAATTCAAAATGTCAGAATACCTTAAAAATATTGTTAAATTACCCATTTCAAAAATTTGAAACGCTCAGCTTAGGTAGGAATTTCCCATGATTACACTTTTAGATTACGGCGCCGGCAATGTTCGAAGCGTCATCAATGCCATTGAAAGTATCGGAGAAACCGTTAAAGTTGTCTCTGATGTGGATGATATTTTGTCTGCTGATAAATTGGTTTTTCCCGGTGTCGGTAATTTCGGCAGTATGATGAGGATCCTGAATCAAAAACAATATGTGGTTCCATTAATAGATTACCTTCACTCCGGCAGGCCGTTCTTTGGCATTTGCTTGGGATTGCATGCACTGTTTGAAAAAAGTGAAGAAGCCCCGGATATAAGTGGTTTGGGCTTTTTTTCAGGACAAGTTAAAAAATTCGACATTGATCTTTCGGTTCCACATATAGGATGGAATGGCGTCAACATAAAAAAACCGAGTCAGACTTTTTACGGTCTGCGGGGTGATGAAAAGTTTTATTTTGTGCATTCATTCTTCGTTGAACCCGAAGACAACCCCATTGTTTTGACCACAACCAACTATGGTCTGGAGTTTGTAAGCAGTATTCAAAAAGAAAACATCACCGCAACACAGTTCCATCCGGAAAAAAGTGGAAGTTCAGGAATGAAACTTCTAAACAATTTTATCCAATCTCCCCGCGAACAAATAGCATTGAGTTATGTTTCCCATGAAACCCTTCTGGCTAAAAGGATCATCGCCTGTCTAGATGTCCGATCCAACGACCAGGGGGATCTAGTGGTGACAAAGGGTGATCAATACGATGTCAGAGAAAACGGCGATGTCAGGAACCTCGGTAAGCCGGTTGAACTTGCCGAAAGGTATTACAGAGAAGGGGCCGACGAGATTACTTTTCTGAACATTACAGGATTCAGGGATTTCCCTTTGGAAGACATCCCCATGTTATCAGTATTAAAACGGACGTCCGAACACGTCTTTGTTCCATTAACTATCGGGGGGGGTATTCGAGATTATACCGATCAAAAGGGAAGGACATATACCGCTCTGGAGGTTGCTTCGGCCTATTTTCGTTCAGGTGCAGACAAAATTTCCATTGGAAGTGATGCGGTCTTAATTGCTGAAGATTATTTAAAGACAGGCAAAATGACAGGCAAAAGTTCCATCGAACAAATATCCGAAGTCTATGGTGCCCAAGCCGTTGTTGTATCTATCGATCCCCGAAGAGTTTATCTATCGTCACCGGATAACGTCGGCCATCATGTGATTGAAACAGATATCAAGGGGCCCAATGGAGAAGGGTATTGCTGGTATCAGTGTACCATCAAAGGGGGTAGAGAGGGCAGAGATCTGGATGCCGTAACCCTTGCACAGGTGTGTGAAAAGCTGGGAGCCGGCGAAATATTGTTAAACTGTATCGATAAAGACGGAACGAATTCGGGTTATGACATCGAGCTTGTCAATGCGGTCAAAAACGCCGTGACCATTCCGGTCATTGCATCCAGCGGTGCTGGATGTGTGGAGCATTTTTATGATGTGTTTACAAAAACAAAAGCAGAATCCGCATTGTCGGCCGGAATCTTTCACAGAAAAGAAGTGCCTATAACGGCTGTAAAAGATTATCTGAAAGATAAAGTGGAAATCCGGTTGACAAATAACAATTTAGAGAATTTTATTGTTTAATTTAAAGTTGTTTTGACATATTCTATTATATCTTAAAGTATCAAATAAAATAAATTATATGCCCACAACCAACGTTCCTAAGATCGACAGTATTAAAATCATAACCATAAAAACAAAATCCAAAAAACCATCAATAATTCTATCGAACATGGTATCCTCCGTAATCACCAACCCGGATGTTTCCTGAAGCATTTATCCGAGTTCAAATAAATAGGTTTTTTAATGTTCGTGTCAAACTTGTTAGAGGTATTCTCTTAAATATGTTTCAATTTATCCGTCTTTGGGAGATTGACCAGCGGCTTACTGTTTAGAATCACTATTGAAAATCAACCTCGTTGTTTTCATAAAAAAAATCTTGAGCCTCCTGAACAGAATCAAAAAGAATCCAATCTCGTTTGATAAAAACGCCGTTCTTTATAAGGGTCATTTCAACCGCGGTGTTTCCATGATATTCATAGCTTTCACAATAACCTGAATAATAGTTCTGTATCGTCATTGTTCATCTCCTAAAAATCCATGACCGTTAGATTTGTTCAACACCTTGTGTTTGACAGATTATTTTCACCTAATAGGATTCAATAAAATAGAAATTGGGCCCGAAGTTTGCAAAACATCTCTTGTTGTATTTATCGCCCATTGAGTTTATATATATAATCTTTTGTTTATTTTTATCAACCTTTACAGCAAAAAAATTTACCTGAATTCCCTGCACGTCCAGATGACTTTTCCAATAATACGGATGCTGTTTATTTCACTGCCCTGAAGATAAATCGGAGAATATTCTTTGTTATCGCTGTGTAAAACCAGTTTGTTGGGATGTTTTTCCAGCCTTTTGACCATTATTGTATCATCAATACCAACAGCATATATAGCGCCCGCTAAAATGTCCTTTTGAGATTCATCAATAAGTGCGGTATCTCCATCCTTTATTTCAGGTTCCATACTGTTTCCAAAAATATCCATTAAGACCATCTTATTTACGTTTCCCTTGGTTATCAGCCAGTCTTTTCGGAAGCCGTAATATCCTTTTATTTCAGATCCGACTTCAAAAGAACCGCCTCCCGCACTCAACCGGGCTTTAACCTTTGGAACATTTTTAAAAAGAGAGTCGTTTGGATCAGATTGCTTCAGAAAGGTCGGGCCATAGCCGGTTTCAATCCAGTCAGGGCTTAAACCGAAGGTTCGATACAACTTCAATATCCATTTGTCCGGAATGGAATCTTTTTTCCGGGCTTGTGTGATCGCTGATCGGTTGATATTCAAAGCAGACGCCAATTCAGTTTGCGAAGCGATTCCGGTGGCTTCAAAAACCCGTTGTAAAAAGGATTCAAATTGATGGGCAGGCATATTCATCCTTTGTTCTTTTATGAGTTAAAACCGAATTGTTTATTTTATTAAACATATAATTTTATAAATTGCAACACTTTTTTTAAAAAAGTTTAAAAAAACCAAAACCGCATTTAAGTTGAAACAAAGAACGTTTTAATCGCTCATTGAAACCTTTTTTGTTCATAACTCTTTACGATGTGAAAGAATAACGATTCGAACCGCATGATCCCGAAGAGCGAGTTTGGAATCGCATGATCCCGAAGAGCGAGTTTGGAATCGCCTGGAACGAACCATAGATTTATCAAAAAATGTTTCAGAGCCGGCGAAAAATGATTTGGGCAACCGCCTGTTAAAATTTGACACCCTATTCTAAATATTGATAGGATTACGCTTAATTCATAAAAGGGCTATATCCCAAACAAAAACCTCTTTGAACAACCATCGAAACGGTTACTGCAAACACATTTTTATTAAACAACAGCCCGATTAATATATTGAATAGGCTATTTGATTCATCTATCCTTATACAGCATAATTGAGTTTTTAAAAAATTATGATATCTGCATTCAATCCCAAAAGATATTATCCCGGCTTAATTCCGGCGATAACCATTTTACTACTCACAAAGCTTGGATCAACAATGTCCATTGCGTGGGCGGATGAGCTCCCTTATGCACTTAATATATACGCAGGCCGCCTGACATCCAACCATTGGGAAGAATTTTTTCACAATACTGACGAGTTGGATTTCAAACGCTCCTATCTGGCAGCCATAGCACTGGCACGCCGCATTGGCACATATCGCGACAAAGCGAGTTTCGAAGTCGAAGGCCAGGTCGTAAAACATTTTGACATTCAGACCCACTGGGAACTGAACGCGCTGGTCACGGTTCGGTGGGAGGCGTTCTGGTGGGATGATGTCCTAGACACCAGTCTGGCTTTTGGTTTGGGACCTTCCTATGCCACAAAGAAGCCTGAAATTGAGATAGAAAACAATGAAGAAACGTCCCGTTTTCTTGTTTATTGGATGTTAGAATTGGCCGTTGCTCTGCCGAAATATTCTCATATCGCATGGATTACACGCATCCATCACCGTTCCGATGCTTTTGGCTTAATTGGCGATGGCGGCGGTTCGAACGCTCTTGCCATGGGTCTAAAATGGCGATTTTAAAGTTATTTATGATTGCTTTTCTTGGCCAGTTCTTTTACGCGCAAAAGTCCTGGGCTGTTATTAAGATACATGAGCGGGGAAGAATATCCTTCAGCCATAAAATATTTTTCAAGATCATCAAAAAGAACCGGTCGGTCAGGCCACCGGTAATGTTTCTCACGCTGCTTCAATTCCAACCATAATTTATTCGTCATAGGTTTTTTTTTGAACACCGATTCTTCAGCCGGATCACAAAGAAACATCTCACAGATGATAGGCTTGATTCGCCACATGCACCCATGATCACCCAGATAAATGCATTTAAATCCATCATTGGGGTTTTTAAGCACCCTCGCCAACGCTTTGATTTCCGTTCCATTCGATACCAGTACGTTCACCACCACATCTCCGAAAAACGTGATGATGCCGTCACGAGAACAGCAAGCACTTATTTTGCTTTGATAACACTTTTGGGTGCAGATGTTTTCAAAATGCTCGCTAAGAAATGCGTTCACTGCATCACGAAACAGCAGATAATCAGAAATTTGTGATAAAAGTCGCTGTCTTTCCTGTACGGAAATCGTCTTTAGGTGACGGCATACCATATTCAGTGTTTCCGCCTGTTCTTTTTGATATGAATTCATGATTATTTCTTCGTGTTTTCGCCTGCCCCGCAGGTTTAGATTCTTAAATACGACACCCTTTTATCATTGTTTTATTGATTTGCCAATGGGTGAAGATAATATATCGTTCAACATTCACAGGCTTACGCCCGCGGTCTCCGGCTATTTTTACAAAATCCCCTTATATGATATTTGCATTATATACTTTAAATGATATTAGATATATAGATGTAAATCTGTTTGTGAAAAGCTTATCGGCCAACAACTGAAATAGATTCTATTTTTATTGACCACTCCTGTATCAATGGGATAAAAGTCGAATGTATGACAAAATTGGACAATGATTTCCGGCATATCGGCAAGTCAAATGATACCTAAACTGAGCGCTCTCAATTTAGGTAGTGTCCATCCATAAATGAGGATTTTTGTTTAAGATCAAGGCATGCGAAAAAAATAACCGGAGGCATATATTTGATATTCCGAGGATTATTTTTTGAGCATAACGCAGAGATTGGACAAAAAGACCATTTATGGATGGACAATAGGTAATAATTACGATGAACCCCCTGAAAGAAAACATGAAAAAACACTTATCTCAACCATTATTTAGACACCCTGATCTGGTTGTGGCACCCTGTGAATTCGGCCACGGCATTTTCGCAACCGAACATATTCCGGCCGATACAACGCTGGAAGAATGCTATCATTTGCGTATTAGAAAGGAAGACTGCTCGGGTATTATAGACGACTACGTCTATAGTGTAGCGGCGGATGATGATGATTCACAAGAATCGTCCGAATGCTACTCGCTTCCACTGGGATGTGGAAGTATTTTTAATCACTCTGATGAACACAATACCGAATACTGGCACGATGCGGAGCGGGATTTGATCGTTTTCCATACAATAAAAGATGTCTCTGCCGGTGAACAGCTGTTTATCAATTATGGCAAAGATTGGTGGGAGACACGTGATTGCACGCCTGAAAACGACAAATAAAATCATAATAAATCTATAATGGTTTCATCAAATGAATGACCGAGCCAAAGGTTGGTTATACCCAATGTCCACTATAAAAAGTACGTAACCTCTTTTAAATTTTGTATAATCATACAAACTCGGCGGGTTGACTGAATGGATTATTTTTGATATATATATGGCAGTTTTTATCGATATAAATTATGTCGCTTAAATTTTCGAAAGGCTTGCTCGCCACCGGCGGGCTAAATTTTCTATCCCCGAAGCCCCGAGAGACGATAACCACACTATGTTTCTAAGAGCAACGGGGAGTTCAATTTTAGACATTAAACAAAACCGACATGAGACTGCTCCTCAACATTATACTTTTGATCGCAACCATACTTGCATCCTATGTCGAGTATGGTTATTTCACGACCGTTCCACCTAAACTGGGCAAGGCCGCCCCTTTCACTGTTCGATCCCAAGGGTTTTTTACTTTTGACCAAGACAAGGCTCTTGGCGGAAGACGCGATATAGCTCTTTCCCGGTATACCCCTTTGTATACCTATCTTCCAGATAATGCCAAAAAAGTCAGAAAAAGAATGGAAGAGCTAATAAAAGAGATCTCATTTCTTCAAGAACAAAAACCTTTTACAGGAAATGAACTGGTAGAATATCTTCATGAAGCGTTTGGATTGAAACTCGGTCTGGATGAAGCAGACAAATTTCTTCACTACCAAAATATGATGAACCTTTTGAACGGCATACTGACCGTTGAAAAAAGCATCATGCAAAATATCATAGTGGAAGACTCGAAACCTTACAGCGGTAAAATCACACTTGAGGTGCTCTATCCTAAACCAAAGGGGATTGTGGCCCATCCAACGGATGAAATCCTTACCCTAAAACAGGCCCGTCTCTTGCTGCAGGACAAAGCCACCAAACTGTTTTGGCAAGTAGATAAAGGCGTCTTAAATCCTGTTATAGAAATATTACAATCCGCCTTACTGCCAACCCTGAAGTATGACAACAATGAGAACAACAGAAGGATTGAAGAGATCGTCAGGCGTTATCCCTCCAAAGTCATTCATTACCAACCAGGGGATGTCCTCGTACCCTTTCGCAAGGTGCTCGATGAAGAGGATTTATTGCTGATTGTATCTCATTTGGAGTTTGCCAACAAAAATCTTTATAACATAATTCCCTTCGTATTTATTGTAACACTGCTGATAATAGTATTCAATGACCTGTTTATTTTGAAAATTTTGGGTTCCGGACAGCGGAAAACAATTCATTTCCGTCCGTTCCTCTCTCTATTGATCATAAGTGTTTTCCTGTTCAAGTCTTGCCTCTTGTTCACTCCTTTTCCCTTGTATTTTGTCCCTTTTGCCATGCTCCCACTGATAATCATTCTTTTAAATCATGGAAGAGTTGCGGCTACCTGGTCTACGGTAATAGGAGCGATATTGCTAACGCTATTTTCAGCCCAATCCTTTCAGATATTCCTTTTTTTCACTTTCGCTGGTTTGGCTGCTGTCTTGTTCTCCTCCAAGATAACAAAACGCAGCCATATTTTACTCCCTTCAATTGTCGTTGGGGTTATCAACGTGGGTGTGCTTTTGGCGTTTTCTATAAAGTGGCAAAACATCACCCCTTTGCTGGGGAATACAAACGAAATTTGGATATCTTTAAAGGCAATGGTTTTTAACAAGCGTCTATCCGATAGTCTGGGCTGGGCATTTACGGGCGGCATTCTGTCAGGACCCATTGCATTATGTCTATTGCCGATATTGGAAGCGGGCCGTTATGCCACCTCCAACTTTAAACTCACAAAATACTCAGACCTCCAACATCCCCTTTTAAAAGACCTCTTCTCTAAAATCCCGGCAACTTATCAACATAGCATGACAATGGCATCCCTTGCTCAAGCGTCAGGAGAAGCCGTTGGGGCAAATACCCTTCTTTTGAGAACAGCTGCTTACTACCATGATATAGGGAAAATGGCAGATCCCATGTTTTTTTCTGAAAACCAATCAAGTGGCGAAAATCCTCATGATAAATTGGACCCGTTAGAGAGTGCCCGGCTCATTATCGATCATGTAAAAAATGGTGAAAAGATCGGAAGGGAGAATGGACTCCCCGAAGTTATTTTGGACCTTATCAAGCAGCATCATGGGACGCTGTTTGTTGAATTTTTTTACAACAAGGCCGTCAAGGCGAATAACAAGTCCAAGCCCCGCAAAACGGATTTCCGGTATCCAGGCCCAAAACCCCAAAGCCTTGAAGCCGCAATCTTGATGATAGTGGACTCGGTTGAGGCCACTTTTAGATCCATGGAAACGCCAACACAGGAACAAATCGAAAAAATGATTCTCCTCAATATTGTAAAACGAATTGCTGATGGTCAACTCGACGAATGCAATGTCTCTACAAGCGATATCGCAAAGATTGTTGAGACACTGACCCATTCCGTAGAGGCCACATTCCATTCCCGGGTAACCTATCCATGGCAGGAAAAAAAGAAACTCTGAAAAAATCAAACCACACTGAGTCGAACAAGAGGGTATTTTCCATATCCTTTGAAGCAGCCAGATCTATGGTGAAAAAAGCTGGTGAAATGGTTGGTGTTCATCTTCGGCCACATGATTTAAGTCGACACGCTGCCACATATTCATCCCGCGCCGGCATTCACAATTAAAATTGTCGGCAAAGTCATTCTTCGGCATGCCAACCTTTCAACAATTCCGATGTTTTTGGGCAAGGTTAGCGATAATGAAGCCATGGGATGGATTGAGAATTTGTATGCTCAAAAACGCGGGGAGGATCGTAGTTTGGCGATTCTCCATAATTATTAGAATATCGAATGAATATCTCCGATATTTTTGTAGGACAGAAGCTTAGATCTATAGAAGTGATTAAAGGTTGGAAATAAAAAAAGGCAAGGCCATCTCTGGCCCCACTGTTTAAGTAATCTTTATCAATCTTATGTTCTTGGTTTTTAGTCTTCCATCGAATTTGCTTCTCCGTTCCTTTCCAGATCTGCGTTCAGGAATGTGAAATTCATAGGACAATTTACGCCTATCCATACCTGATCGCTTATTCCCATTATTGCGCAGTATCTTGAGCATAGCAAACTAACTTTTGAACATCTCGCGTCCTATGAGCGAAAGAAAGATCAATCCAACGCCTAAAAGGAGCATTTTAAATTGTTCTATTAATGGAGAAGAATTATTTTGCGCTTCGTCATAATAGCTCTCTTGTGGCAAGTATTTCTCGAACAAGGAACTAACTGAGAAACTGTTAAAGGCATTCTCCACTGCATGTACATCTCTTTTCAGATAAAGGTGTGAAAAAAATTTCTTGGCGCCACCTATGAGGTTTGCATGCAAAAAACGTACAAAACCAAAAATTTATTTGGCTCCTTTAAATATCAAGAGGTTAGTCCAACCTTAAAGAAACAAAACAAATAATTGTGTAGATAAAGTAATATAAACTGTGCAAGTTATTTCATATCTGAAAAGTTTTTCATATTAATTTTCAGTGAAAGTCCCTGGGCAAAAGGGCAAGTAAAATTTAAGATGGGTATTGTTTTCAGGAAGTTTAACAAAGAATTTCGTTCAGGACACGAGGTGCTTAACAGAGAAGTTTTTTACAATCTAAGAGAAGCCAAGGTAATTTTTAAAAAGTGGCGGCAGGTCAAGATTAATTGCATTGTAGCCTTCTTTTATAAATCAAGCAAATCTTCGGGGATATTATCTATATATCCAACCTCAACGATTACTCTTTTTTCACCTTTTCTGTGCAGACACCGCAAATATTGCAAGATTCCATAGGGCAAGGCGGCGAAGTTTTACCCTGAAGTGCTCTTTTGTACTCTGTTTTAAGAAAAGATTTATTGATGCCGTGATCGATAAAGTCCCAAGGGAGCAATTCGTCCAAAGAACGCTCCCTTAGAATATAAAAATCAGGGTTTATGGGAGAAGATTTAAAGGTCTTGGGCCAGTTTCCCTGGTTCGTGTTCACCAGGGACAATAGTTGTGCAACCTTGCGGTCTCCCCGTGATAGCAATGCCTGAATGTAAGCCCATCTCGGAATATCCGCATGGACACGAACATTTGCCACCCTTTTCAGGCCGTTCTTGACTTTCTTTATCTTCTCTTTAAGCAGATGAACATCATCCATCTTCACCCATTGAAAAGGAGTAAACGGCTTGGGAACAAAGCTGTTCAGACTGACGGTGATTTCACCCATGCGTTTTTTGATCCGGCTCGATTTGAGGAATTGATGCTTGATTTTCTTGCAAAGCGTGACAATCGCTTCAACATCGTCCATGGTTTCCGTGGGAAGACCGACCATGAAATAGAGCTTTATGTTGGGGATGCCGGCGGCAACAATCTCTTCGGCAGCATTCAGGATGTCGGTTTCACTGATGCCTTTGTTAATGACGCTACGCATCCGTTCTGATCCGGCATCCGGTGCAATGGTAGCGGTTTTGGTTTTACTTTTTTTGAGGGTTGATAGGAGTTCAGGCGTCAAAGCGTCCGCCCTGAGGGAGCTGAAAGATATTCGGGTGTCCTTCTCAAATTCCCGCCCGCAGATTTTATTGAGATCCGGAAGATCCGATATGGCCGCACCGACAAGTCCTATTTTATCCGTCCTTGAAGCCCCCTGCTCCATACATTCTTTTAAAAGCGAAAAGGGCCTGAATCTTGGCGGTCTGTAAACAAATCCTGTACCACAAAATCTGCAACCATGCGGACAACCTCTGCTGACTTCCATGAGAAACGTGTTATCAAAGATGGTATCGGGTGTGATGATCGGACTACAGGTGGGAATCCGGGAAAGATCTTTCACATACTGGCGTTCAACTTTGTCCGGCACATCGGATATCGGTTCAAATGCACCAAGGGTTCCATCTGAATTGTATGCAGCCTTGTATAATGACGGAACATAAACGCCGGGAACCTCACGGGCAAGCGTATTTAAACACGATATTCTGTCTTGGTTCAATAGGTCATGTGAAACCGTGTCGAAAAATCGAGGCAAAATGGCTTCAGCTTCACCGATGAAAAAACAGTCGATAAACGGCGCCAATGGTTCCGGGTTTAAAAAAAAAGCGACTCCCCCTGCAATAACGAGAGGGTGGGGGATCCCTCTGTCTTCGAATCCCAGGGGGAGTTTTGCTTTCTCAAGAATGGTAAGGAGGTTGGGGTAGTCGTTCTCATATGAAACTGAAAAAGCGATAAGGTCAAATGCTGAAATGGGGCTCCCGGACTCTTTGGTGGTGATGCGATCTGTTGTAACCGAACCGCCATCGTCCGGAAGAAATGACCTTTCACATACGACATTCTCAAATGTATTGATGAGTTCATATACTGCCTGAAAACCGAGATTGGACATTCCAACGTGATACGTGTTTGGATAAACCAGCGCGACCTTGATGCGTCCGTTCCATTTTTTACGAATAACGCCGGTTTCGGAATCCGTAATGTTCTTACGGAATTTATGGGTTGTCCATGTCATGGATAATTAATCGTGAACGTCTAAAAGCAAAAACATTACATATAAGCGCCTAGTCTGCCTTTTTCCGCAAAAATGTCGGGACATCCAGGTTCGCAAGGTCGGCATTGTCGACGACAATCCCCCTGTATCCCCTGTAGGTACCGCCGCTCGATTCACCCACCGCGTGCTTCCGACGAATAAATGTCGGTTCGTCATAATCTACGGCATCGTTTATATCGTCCAGTGTGATATCTCTGACCTTGCCTCTAAGTTCATCTTTTATGCTGGTGTCAGGACCCGAATCAATTCCGGTGGCAATGACAGTGACGCGCATTTCATTGCCAATACTGTCATCTACTGCGGTTCCCCATATAATGTCGGCATCCTCCCCGACTTCATTGTATATCCGATCGGAAGCCTCGGTCATCTCTTCCATTGTCAAATCGGTGTTACTGGTGATGTTCATTAAAACACCCTTAGCGCCGGAAATGGAGATATCTTCCAACAATGGATGGGATATGGCCCGCTGGGCAGCCTCTAAGGCACGATTTTCTCCACTTGCGATGCCGATGCCCATGATGGCCAGGCCAGCTTTGGACATAATCGTTTTAACATCGGCAAAGTCAAGATTGATCAGCCCCGGCATCATAATAAGATCCGTAATCCCTTTGACGGAATGGAGCAGCACCTCATCCGCTTTCTTGAACATATCGATCATTCTGGCATTTTTGGATGCAAGGCCCCTTAGCCTGTCGTTGGGGATGGTGATCACCGTATCTGCCACTTTCTTGAGAAATTCAATTCCTTCTTCAGCCTGTTTAGCCCTTTTTCGGCCTTCAAATGAAAACGGTTTTGTGACCACCGCCACCGTCAAGACATCAATTTCTTTGCAGAGTTCGGCAATGACCGGAGCAGCCCCTGTTCCGGTGCCGCCTCCGAATCCTGCCGTAATGAACACCATATGACTGCCTTCAAGTGTGTTTTTGAGGGTTTCGGCATTTTCCAGCGCCGCCTCTCGCCCGATTTGAGGATTGGCGCCGGCCCCGAGTCCCTGTGTGAGCTGTTCCCCGATCTGGAGCTTAACAGTTGCCTTGGAAACCTCAAGGGCCTGGGCATCTGTATTGGCGGCGATAAACCTCACACCCTGAAGCTTGGATTCGATCATGTTGTTGATCGCGTTTCCACCGGCGCCACCAACACCAATAACCATGATCTTCGCAAAATTTTCATTTTCTACCAAAGTAAACGTCATTTCCCCCACCTCCTGTAAAATGATTTGCTTTTATTTTTCAATTTCAAGCGGTCCCCACAACCGCTTCGATCCACACCTCCTGATTCCGGATCAACTTATTTCATATGACCTCCTTAAACCATCTTTTCATCCGGGTCATGACACGGTTGAAAATATTTGTGTCACGAATCCTGAATTTCTTTTTTGGTTGATTTCTGGCGCCGTATAATACGAGTCCGACACCCGTGGCATACATGGGATTATTGACGACATCTGTGAGACCGCTAATCCCCCTTGGCGTGCCCAATCGGGTTGGCAGATCGAAAACCGACTCCGCAATATCCGTAACGCCCTCTAAAAGGGATGTCCCACCGGTTAGAACAACACCGGAAGTAATAATTTTTTCCATTCCAGCTCTGGAGATTTCTCTTTTTATCAGCGAAAAGATCTCTTCCATACGGGGTTCAAGTATTTCACCGAGGATCTGCCGCTGAAGTTTTCTGGGGTTACGCCCGCCCATTCCGGGGACATCGATGGTCTCGTCGGCACTGACGTTTCTGGGGATGCATGTACCGTATTTTTTCTTGATCTTTTCGGCGTCGGCCATGGATGCACGCAAACCGATACTGATATCGTTTGTCAGGTTGTTACCGCCAAGTGACAAAACAAATGTGTGTTTGATATTTTTCCCTGAAAAAATGGCGAGATCGCTCGTGCCGCCGCCGAGATCCATAAGGGCCGTACCCAGATCTTTTTCCTCACCGGTCAATACCGCTTCTCCTGAAGCAAGCGGTTCCAGAACGATATCACAGACGTCAAGGCCTGACCGATTGGCACTTTTTACAATGTTGTGTGCAGATGTTACCGCACCGGTCACAATATGAATCTTGGCTTCCAGGCGTACACCGGACATACCCACAGGATTCTGAATTCCACCCTGTTCGTCGATCATGAATTCCTGTGGAATCACATGAATAACCTCACGGTCCATGGGAATTGCAACGGCACGTGCAGCATCTATAACCCGATCTACATCTTGCTGGGTCACTTCCGGTCCCTTGATTGCTACGATTCCGCGACTGTTAAAACCGGTGATATGGCCACCTGCGATCCCGGCATATACGGATGAAATTTCACAGCCTGCCATAAGTTCCGCCTCTTCAATCGCCTTCTGGATCGATTCTACGGTGGACTCAATATTTACGACAACACCTTTTCGAAGTCCGATGGAGGGATGTGTTCCAATACCGACAATATTTATTTTATCTCCTGTTATTTCACCGACCACGGCACATATTTTCGTCGTTCCGATATCCAGCCCGACAATAATATTTTCCTGTCCCTGCATTTCAAACCTCCTTGCGACCCTTGGTAGCGGATTCTATTTTCGCAGGATTTACAACGATACGATTCAAATTATTAAGATCAATTGATTCGAGGCGTGAAAACCCACCATTCTTTTTCAGATAAAAAAGAACATCTTTTAGCATGGCATACTTATTCGGATAATCATTATATCCGATTTTTATTTCCCTGATGTGATCAAAGGCATAAATGGTAAGGCCCATTTCGCGATCCACATGAATTTTCTTTATCAGGCTGTAAGGGAGAACACTTTCAGGTTTTTGCCCAAGCCCTAATATTTTCATAACAGCATCAAATGGAATGCTTCTTAACTCGCCCTTTACATTAATGTCTGAAAATTCAAGCCCGCTGATCATGGGTAAATTACAATGGTCTGCCTTATCCATTTCTTTGAATACTTCACCATGGCTATTGATGATAAATTTTCGGCCAAGGTCAAGAACGGCAAGGGGCTTTTGTTCCTTTATTCTGATATTGATTCCGGAAGGAAGTTCTCTTCTGACTTCTGCATCTTCAATCCATGAATGCGCCAGCAGTCGCCTTCGAACCTTAGATAGATTAACTGAAAATATATTGACGCCGTTAGTGATATTTGCCTGTTTCAAAACCTGGTTTTGTGTGAGTCGATGGGTACCGATAACCATCAGTCCTTTAGCCTTGAAATATTCGCACTGGGTTAAGAAGTCGTAACTAAAAACAAAAAGCAGGCTGACAAACACCAATGCTGTTCCAACGACCGTTAGTTTTAAACCGAAGACAAAACGCTTTAACATTTTATTGCGCTTTCCGGCGCCGCTGTTTTTGTAATAGTTTTTACGTATGCGTTTACGTCCCGACAACCTTTACCTCTCTTTCCAGATGAACATTGAATTTTTCGAATACGGCTTCCTGGGCAAGATCCATCAGCGCTAGAAAGTCGGCAGCTGATGCTTTATGCCGGTTGATAAAAAAGTTGGCATGTTTTGATGAAATTTCTGCACCACCAATGGATTTTCCTTTCAGACCGGCCATCTCAATAAGCTGGCCGGCGGCTTCTCCTGATGTCGGATTTTTAAAGAAACATCCTGCACTCGGCCAACCAGTGGGCTGTCCTTGCTTGCGTGTTCTTATAATTTTTCGAGCCGTTTTTTTGAGCGCTTCGGGATCCGAAGGACAAAGACAGAATCGGCCGTCCAAAATAACCGTTTGATCGCGATGACCATCCGTCAACTCCGGGCGCCATGAAAGCTTCCGATAATCAAAATCAAGCGCTTCTTTTTTAATTCTGCGTGTATCGCCTGTGGGCAAAAGAACATTTATGGATTTAAGCACATTTTCCATGGAACCATGAGACGTTCCGGCATTCATTATAATGCCTCCGCCAACTGTTCCGGGAATACCCAGAGCAAAGTTCATGCCTTCAAGACCCTGTTTCAGAGCATAAGCACACAGGGTTTTCAGATTTGCGCCTGCCATGGCCGTAACAATCACCCCGTCGGTGTTCGTATCGGTCTGACCAATTTTTTTCAGGCACTTTGTCAACGCAATGGCGATGCCATGGATGCCGTTGTCCTTGACCAGAAGATTGGTGCCCTTGCCGATGATCAGATAAGAAAGCCCTCTATCCCACGACCATTTAACCAGCATTTTTAGATCTTCAACGTTTTCAGGTGTTACAAAAGCCTCGGCCGGTCCGCCGACGCGCAACGATGTGTGCTTGGACATCGGTTCACCAAATTTGACGTTATGTTTAAAACGGCTTTTAAGCCATTTGATCGAATCCGAGTCAAGCACCACAACCGTCATGTCCTTTCACAAATCTTTCAGCAGCATTTCGCCAACCTTCCACACATCTCCTGCACCCAGTGTAAGGAGAATATCATTCGGCGCTAATATTGTTTTCAGATGCGAAGCCGCTGATTCAAGACTTTCCACATAGACGACATCCTTATGCCCATGACGCTGAATTTCTTCAAACAAGGCTTGCCCATCGACGCCTTTTATCTCTTTTTCTCCAGCTGCATAGATGGGAAGAACGACGAGCAAGTCCGACTGGTAGAACGCACGGGTGAAGTCATCAAAAAGCGCCTGGGTTCTGGAATAACGGTGTGGCTGGAATACCGCTACAACCCGCCTGTCCGGCCAGCATTCCCTTGCGGCCTCCAGTGTGGTCTTAATCTCCGTAGGGTGATGGCCGTAATCGTCAACAACCGTAACCCCCTTTTTTTCGCCTTTAATTTCCAGCCGCCGTTGAACACCTTCCGCAGTTTGGAGCGCCGATTTTATAACCTCAAAAGGTATATCGAGTTCAATGCCCACCGCGATACTTGCCAGGGAATTGTAAACATTATGAATACCCGGAAGATTCAATAAAATCTCTCCGAGTAACATTCCAAGATGATACACCTTGAACCTGCTTCTTAACCCTTCAAAAACTACGTCTTTTACCATGAAATCGGCCTGTGTGCTCATTCCATAGGTTGTAAAACGTTTCTGAATGTTCGGAATAATTTCCTGAATCGGCTCATTGTCCAGACAGAGAACCGCCAGGCCGTAAAACGGTATTTTTTCAATAAATTTCAAAAAGACTTCTTGGATATGGTTTAAGCCTTTATAATAATCGAGATGTTCTCGATCGATATTCGTTACCACTGCGATGGTCGGGGACATTTTAAGAAAAGAACCGTCACTTTCGTCGGCTTCTGCCACAATATAATCCCCTTCTCCCAAAAGTGCATTGGAGTCGATGCTTTTGAGTTTCCCCCCGATAACCACCGTTGGATCAAGCCCTCCTTTTGCCAGTACAGAAGCGACTATCGACGTGGTGGATGTTTTGCCGTGAGCCCCGGCGATTGCCACACTGTATTTTAAACGCATGAGTTCCGCCAGCATCTCCGCTCTGGGTATGACCGGAATTGACGCCCGGCCTGCGGCAACAACCTCGGGATTTTCGGGACCGACTGCCGACGATGTTACAACAACATCTGCCCCGTGAATCTGTTCTTCTGAATGACCTTTAAATACAATTCCCCCGAGGCGTTCCAAGCGCCGGGTAATGCCTGAAGAACTGATGTCAGATCCGGACACCTTATAGCCAAGGTTGAGCAAAAGTTCGGCAATTCCGCTCATTCCGATACCGCCGATTCCAACAAAGTGAATATGGTATTTTTTAAGAAACATACGTTTAGCTCATTTGATTTTATTGGTTTAACTAACCTAATCCGGACAATCCGGTTGTAGCGAAGCGGACTTGTCCGCCTGCGCCGTATGGCGGAAATCCCGATTTATCGGGAAACCAAGAAATATTTGCCACCAAGGCACAAAGACACGAAGGATTTTATTTTATTATTCTTTCTTAGTGTCTTGGTGCTTTTGTGGCGAAAAGAAAAAAGTTTTGCCACAAAATTCATAATTAAGAAATCAACTCATAACAATCATCGACAATCATCGCTGCCGCGTCGACACGTCCAAGATCCCTGGACCGTGACGACATTTGTTGCAGGGCTTCGGGCTGTTGAACATAATAATCGATTCGTTCCGCAAGGACTTTACCGCTGAGATCTTTTTCAAGAATCATCTCGGCAGCCCCTGCCTTTTCCAGAGATCGGGCGTTCAATACTTGATGGTCATCTGCCGCAAAAGGAAACGGAATAAAAATAACCCCCTTGCCAATGGCTTTGATTTCCGCCACAGTGGTTGCCCCTGCACGGCATATAATGAGATCGGCGCGTTGATACTGACAGGCCATGTCCTTGAAAAATGCCCGTGTATCGCTTTCAATGCCGTATTCGTCATATTTTCGTTTTACCTGTGTTTCATCCTGTGCGCCGGTTTGATGCACAAAGAATATATTTTCTCTTTTTTCAAGATATTCAAGGGCTTCCAAAAGCGCCATATTTATACTGTGAGCCCCCTGGCTTCCGCCCAGTATCAGGATCGTGAATTTTTTCTCTTTTTTCGACGCCTTGATATCTATTTTTTTTAACGTTTCTGCGCATTGAACAATTTCTTTTCTCACCGGATTTCCGGTGAACCGGATATTGTTGGGTGTTACGCCCATTATCGTTTCTGCAAACGAAACATATATCCGGTCTGCAAAGCGTGAAAGAATTCGATTGGTGATCCCCGGCAGAATATTCTGCTCATGCAAAACAATTTTAATCCCCAAAAGCCAGGCGCCCATGACCAAAGGCCCTGCGGAGTATCCACCAACGCCAATCACTATATGCGGTTTAAATCCTTTAAGGATCAAAATCGATTCGATGATCCCTTTGGGTACTTTTGAAATCGAGACAATCTGATTCCAAACCCCTCGTCCCTTGAAACCCTCGGATGTAATACGCCTATGGGCAAAACCGGTTTCCGACAAAATCGAAATTTCAAACGGCTTCCCTGTGCCCACAAACAAGACACTGTTTTCAGCATTTTTTGCCAGAAACTCCTGAGCAATGGCAATTCCCGGAAAAAGATGGCCGCCGGTCCCACCTCCTGCAATGACGACCCGAAGGGCTTGTGTAACCTTTCGCAAAGGACGATTTTTTTTTGGGGGCCTCTTTTTCTTATCGTCTTGATCCATAATTGCCGTTGGCTATCTGTCACGGGTCACTCGTCACTGACCACTCGTTTACGTATCTTTTTCATTGCACCGATGTTCATCAGCACCCCAATGGACACCATGTTCATCAAAAGGGATGTGCCGCCATAACTTAGAAATGGCAGCGTAAGCCCTTTGGTCGGAAGGAGTCCTAAAGCGACCCCCATGTTGACACAAATCTGCAAACCTATTGCCGTTGTGAGGCCGATGGCCACAAATGATCCGAAAGCATCTTTGCTGTTTCTGGCAATGGATATCCCCCTCCACAAAATCACGGTATAAAGCCCCATAATAATCAAAACCCCTATAAGACCGAGTTCCTCTCCAATGACCGAAAATATAAAATCAGTGTGAGGTTCAGGGAGATAAAACAGTTTCTGATAGCCCTTGCCGATGCCGGTGCCCCATATTCCTCCTGTACCGAAGGCCAATAGGGAATGGACGACCTGGTAGCCTTTATCCGCTGAATATTGCCACGGATTCATAAAGGACATGATGCGCTCTATTCGATAATCGGCACTGACCATTAAATAATAGATGACGGGGCCGATCAAGACTAGCGATCCCAGCAGATATGAGATACGAACCCCGCCGACAAAAAGCATGATCCATGTAATGACACCAAAAATAACCACAGAGCCGAAGTCGGGCTGTAACATGATCAGAACCGCAAACATGCACAGGACCAAAACATGGGGCAAAAAACCAACCTTAAACTCCTTAATTCGATTCATTTTTTTGTTCATTGAATACGCCAGAAAGATAACCAGCACAAAACGGGCAAATTCAGAAGGCTGAAACGTAAAGCCGGCAATGCGAAACCACCGTGTTGCCCCCCCTGCCGAATATCCGAATCCGGAAATAAGAATCACAAAAAGAAGCATCGTGGCCAGGATAAGCAATGGATATGTCAAAGAACGAAAAATATGATATGGAATATGGCAACTGATGACCAGTACAACAATACCCAACAACGCAAAAATGGATTGTTTTTTTAAAAAATAATAACTCGTTCCGAACTTTTTCAGGGCCAGTGCCGAACTCGCGCTGTAAACCATGACAATACCGATTCCTACCAGGAACAATACCGGAAATAATAGCGCGATATCGTATTGCATGGGTTGTTTGCGAATGTTTTGTTTGTTTTGTTTGTCACTGGCCATGCGTTATATTCCGATTTGAATTTTCAAGATTTTTAACCGCTTTGCAAAATACTTCCCCCCGCTCCGCATAACTTTGGTACATGTCAAAACTAGAACAACCGGGAGATAAAAGCACCACATCCCCGGGCGATGCCGCCAGATACGCTAAATTCACCGCATCCTCCATTGTGGATGCATTTTGGGCGCCCTCTCGACACACATCTTCAAGAGCCGATTTGATAGTGTTTCCTGCTTCGCCCATAACAATCAGTTTTTTCGTATATTGCTTCACCTTCCCTCGTAGTTGCTTATAGTCCCCACCTTTATCACGCCCGCCCATAATAAGAACCACCGGCTTATCGAAAACTTCAAGCGCTCTATCCACTGCATCGATGTTTGTTCCCTTTGAATCATCGTAATATTGAACGCCATTGATGATTTTGACAAATTCCAGACGATGGGAAAGCCCTTTGAAATCGTTTAATGCGGATTGAATTCCTTTCAAGGTCCCGCCGGCGGCCAGGGCTGCCAAGGCTGCTGCCGCGACATTTTCCATGTTGTGCCGTCCCAAAAGATCTATCCGAGAAAGATCGAGAAAACATTTGGGGTCTTCTTTTGTAAAAATATTGATCATCGGTGCATGTTGTCCGTTTCTGCTGCTGATGACGGCATATTCTCGGTTTTTAGTATTAAAGTTATCCTCATGATAAAAGGGCAGTACACGGGTCCTAAGTGTTTTGCTGATCAAGGAAACAAAAGGATCAGAACCATTTATCACTGCTGTATCGCCTTCGGCCTGGTTTTTAAAAATGCGGCCTTTGGACCTTACATAAGATTCAAAATCCGGGTATCGATCCAGATGATCCGCACTGATGTTCAATAGGACACTGACCCGGGGTCTGAACATATCGATGGTGTCGAGCTGAAAACTGCTGACTTCAGCCACAACAATGTCTGCCGTTTCCCCACCTCCGGCATAATCGATCAATGGGTTGCCGATATTCCCGCCCACAAAGACCTTAACCCCGGAATTTTCGAGCATATTACCCAAAAGCCGTGTTGTTGTTGTTTTACCGTTGGTACCGGATATGGCTACAATAGGTTCCCGGATATATCGTGAAGCAAGCTCTATTTCCCCTAATACCGGAATGCCCTTATCTTTGGCCCGTTTGATGGGCAAAATGGTATGGGGAACCCCGGGACTCACAATGATAAGATCAGCGCTCTCAAAAGTCTTAGGGTTATGGCCCCCCAGTTCGGTCCTAACATCTATGTTACGCACCTCCGGTAAATAGCCTGCCAGGGCGTCTTCTTCGGCAATATCGGTTATCGTCACGATTCCTCCTTTGTTTTTGGCGAATCGTGCTGCGGCCATACCGGATATGCCAAGACCGACAATAAGAATGTTTTTTTGATGAAGATCCATAAAACCAACCAGGTAATAGGTTATGGGTTATGGGTTATGGGTTTATATATTTTTTTGCTGTTATTCCTTAACCCATCACCCAACACCTATTACCCATTACCTATTTATTATCTTAATTTCAGCGTACTCATGGAAATCAACGCCAATGCAATTGCGATGATCCAGAATCGAACAATAACTTTGGGCTCCGACCATCCTTTGAGCTCAAAATGGTGATGAAGGGGCGCCATTCGGAAAATTCTGCGACCATTTGTCATTTTGAAAAAACCGACCTGAAAAATAACAGACAGCGTTTCAATGACAAATAACCCTCCTACCAGTGCCAGAAGTATCTCCTGCTTGGTGATCACCGCCACAGTGCCGATGGCTGCGCCCAGCGATAGGGAACCCACATCCCCCATAAAAATTTGTGCTGGATACGAATTGAACCACAAAAATCCCAAACCTGAACCGGCCATGGCACCACAGAAAATTGCAATCTCCCCACTTCCCGCTACATAATTGATCTGCAAATAATTGGCGATCTTAACGTGCCCGGCCACATATGCAAAAACCATGTAGGCGGCTGAAGCGATAATAAACGGTCCGATGGCAAGACCATCCAGTCCGTCAGTGATATTGACTGCATTCGACGTGCCGATAATGACCAATGCTGCAAATAGTATGTATCCCCATCCGAGATCGGGTGAAAGGTTCTTAAAAAACGGAATGGTTATGCGGGTGGAAAAATCCGGACTCACATAGACCAGAATCCCTGTAACCATCGCCAGAATCGCCTGAAGCAAAAATTTGTTTCGAACCGTCAGTCCCTTGCTCTGTTTTTTGATCTGCATGAGATAGTCGTCCATAAAACCGATACCTCCGTAGCCAACAGTCACAAAAAGGACGATCCACACAAAATAATTGGTCAAATTGGTCCACAAGAGTGTGGAAACCGTAATCGAAAAAATGATCAACGTTCCACCCATGGTCGGCGTTCCGGCCTTTTTAAGGTGTGTCTGAGGACCGTCATCTCTGACATATTGACCGATCTGCATGTTGCTCAGTTTTCGAATCACCCAGGGTCCCAATAAAAAACAGATTAAAAACGCCGTCAGACTGGCATAGATGGTCCTAAACGTAATGTATCGGAATACATTAAAAACCGACAGCGTCTTATGAAGCGGATATAGTAAATGATACAGCATGCTTTATTTTTACTCTCCTGGTGACAGCTTAAATCTTTCTAAAACCGGCTCAACAGAGCTTGGACAACTTTTTCCATGGCCATCCCCCTGGACCCCTTTACCAGGACCCAGTCGCCGGCATCGAGCCGGTCTGTGACAGCCGCTATGATCTCTTCCCGGGTGCCGTTAAAAATATCATCCGGATTCATATGTTCTTTTAAAGCACCTGCCGCAACATCTTCAGCGTATTTGCCGGTCACATAAAGACCGGCAATTTCTGACCTGGCGGCAACAGCGCCTATCTTTTGATGCATAGACGCCGAGTGTTCTCCCAGTTCAAGCATATCGCCGGCAATCAGAAATCCTTTGTTCTTTCCCTTCAATGACGTAAGAGTGATTATGGCGGCCTGCATTGAACCTGGATTGGCATTGTACGTATCGTCGATGATATGGATTCCTTTACCGGTTTTATGGATATTCATCCTACCTTGAACCGGTTTGAAGGCTTCAAGTCCGTTCTTAATTTCAACGGCTGTTAAACCCAAAAGATGGCCCACCGCCGCCGCCGCCAGAGCATTTGAAATCATAAACATTGCCGGCGTTTGAAGTTGAACCGAAATCATTTCAGCAGGCAGCACCAGATTGAAAGAGAGCCCCTTCTCTTTTTTCTCAACAGATTCAGCTCTGATTGCGGCATCTTTAGACATGCCGAAAAACATAATCTTGATAGGTGTGATATCTGCAAGTTTCAACAATCTCGGATCATCTGCATTGAGAATCGCCATGCCATCCGGCTTGATTTTTCCCAACAGTTCACCTTTGGCCTTCATGACCGCTTCCATTGAACCCAATCCTTCGAGATGCGCAGGACCGATATTTGTAATCAGGCCAACATCCGGCAAACAGATTTCAGCCAGCCGTTCGATCTCCCCGGGTCTGTTCATTCCCAGTTCCACAACAGCCCATTGGTGGTCTCTAGTCAGGTTGAGCAGCGTTAAGGGAAGTCCGATGTCATTGTTTAAATTCCCCTGGGTCGATAATGTGTGAAACCGACGGGAAACCACGTCTGATGTCATTTTACGGGTGCTGGTTTTTCCGTTTGAGCCTGTGATGGCAATCACCGAAACGGGTGTGCGTCTTCTATTAAATGCTGCCATATCACCCAGAGCTTTAGTTGTATCATCTACAGTGACACAAACGACACCGGTGGCTGACCATTCGGGTTTGGAGAGCATGTTGGTTTTTCTTTGATCGATCAAACATCCATTGACACCTTGTTCAACAACACTACCGATAAAACGGTGGCCGTCATGAACCTCCCCTTTAATGGCGATAAAAAGATCATCATCAGATATCCTGCGAGAATCAATGGAAACTCCGGTGAACGTGCGTGCCGAATCACCGCAAAACAAATGTCCTCCGGTGGCTTCTATAATTTCAGCAACATGCCATGGGATCAGATCGGAATTTACAGGTTTTGGATTTTCGGACAGGACTTTCGGATTGGATCTCGTTTCGGAACCGAGACGTTTTACGTTTAACGTTGAAAGAACTTTTTTTGCTTCTTCTCTGTCATCAAAGGCAATGGTTTTGTCTCCGATGATTTGATAGGGTTCGTTCCCCTTTCCCGCGATCAGAATCGCATCGTTTGGTCTGGACACATTTATTGCAAGGGCGATGGCGTTTTTTCGATCCGGCTCAACCACATATCCTTTTATGGCAAAATTTTCAGCAAGATCTGATGGTATAAACGCATGAGCAATCGATTTTTTAGTCCCCTCAAGAATCTGATCGATAATCTCCATGGGAGGTTCGGTTCTTGGATTGTCCGATGTGATCACAACAAGATCAGAAAACCTTCCGGCAATGTCACCCATTTGAGGTCGCTTTGATTTGTCCCGGTTGCCGCCGCAACCAAATACGCAGATAAGCCGGCCCGGAGTGGATTCTCGTAACGAAGCGAGCACATTCTCAAGAGCATCCGGTGTATGGGCATAATCCACATATACAAATCGTTTGTGATCATTGGGAATAGATTCGAGACGTCCGGGCACGGCTTTAACCGATTCAATGCCGTGTTTGATGACATCCACTGAAAGACCGAGGACAATGCCCACACCTGTGGCGCAGAGAATGTTCTCCAGATTATGCTGTCCCACAAGATGCGATTTGAACTTAAAAGCACCGTTAGGGGTGGCAATTTTACCTGTAATGCCGCCCAAATCGTAACTGAAATCCTCGGGTCGTATGCGATTGTTGTCTGAAAAGCCCGAAGAAAGTACAGACGCTTGGCCAAGACGTAATTCGAGGTTATGGCTAAGTTCTCTCCCTCTTTCGTCATTACGGTTGATGATCGCCAGCACCCGATCATTTTCTGTTTTAACGCCAAGAATTTCTGTGAAAAGCCTCTTTTTGCAGGACCAGTAGGAATCCATATCCTTATGATAATCCAGATGATCCTGGGTCAAATTGGTAAATATCGCGAGATCGAATTTGCAGTGATGAACTCTGTATAGATCGAGGGCATGTGAAGAAACTTCCATAACCACATGGGTCACCTGATTATCCAGCATTTCCGCCAGGATTTTCTGGAGATCAAAAGATTCGGGGGTTGTCATGGGATTTTGAAACGTCTTGCCGGCGTATCTGTAGTTTAAAGTTCCGATGACGCCCACATGGATACCTGTTTTATCAAGAATATGTTCGATTAAAAATGCAGTGGTTGTCTTTCCGTTAGTCCCTGTAATACCGATTAAAAAAAGTTTCTCCGATGGATTTTTAAAAAATCGGGCGGATATGGCGGCTAAAGCTTTTCTGGTATTTTCGACTTGAACAATGCTGGATTCACTTTTGACAGGTTTCTGGGTAACGATGGCTGATGCGCCCCTTGTCAGCGCTTCATCGATAAAGTCATGGCCGTCAGCAGCAAGCCCCTCTATGGCAACAAAGAGTCCGCCCGGCTGAACATCCTGAGCCCTGTAATGGACGGAGCCTATCTCGGGATCCGGTGAAAGAAGAAATCCTGCATCCGGATCAGAGTGCTCAGTGTTTCCGATATCCGAAACATGACCGCTTTGCTCGGCCTCTATGCCGTAAAATCCAACAGGATCGACAGTTTTTAATAAATCTGAAAGCCGCATCCTTTTTGTCTATCTCCTCAAAGAAACCATTAATTTGTCGGTTTTCCTTTTTGGCGCTATATGCATATAGTCCAGTGTTTTCTGGGCGATCGCTTTAAATGCAGGCGCCGCAACAATACTTCCGTAATGCTGTTTTTCGGGTTCATCAACAACAACCAAAACAGCAATTTTTGGGTTTTCCACAGGTGCAAATCCTACAAACGATGCCACATATTTATCATAAGAGTATCTCCCATTTTCGTCGATTTTTTGAGCGGTGCCTGTTTTGCCGCAAACGGAATATCCTTCGAGAGCGGCATTGACACCTGTCCCGCCTTCGGTAATGACCGTCTGCATGATTCTGCTTAACGTCCCAGCGGTTTTTTCTGAGATTACCCTTCTGATTCTCCTTGGGCCAAAGCTTTCGATCAGCCGGCCATTATGATCGGTAATCGCCTGAACCACATAAGGCTTCATGAGAATTCCTTTGTTTGCGACCGCGGATGTGGCGACGATGAGCTGTAAGGCAGAAACCGAAACCCCCTGTCCAAAAGAGATGGTTCCGGCATCCACTTTTGTCCATCGTTTAAAAGGAGGCAGGCTGCCGGCGGTTTCTCCGGGACAGTCGATTCCGGTCTTCGACCCGAAACCGAAATTTTGAAGGGTCCTGGACAGATATTCATGCCCCATAATTGCACTGAATTTGATGGCACCGATATTGCTCGAATATTTGATGATCTGCTGTAGAGACAGCCATCCATGCTCATGGGTGTCGTGGATAACGTGTCTTCCCATCTTGTAAGCACCGTTCTCGCAAAAAAAGATGCTGCTTGGAGAGCTGCTTCCGGATTCTATTGCCGCCGCCGCGCTGAAAATCTTCATGGTTGAACCCGGTTCAAACGGGTCGGTGATAATCCTGTTTCTCCAGAACTTCCGGTGGGACCTTTTTAATGCATTGGGATTGAATAAAGGAACCTGCGCCAGCGCCAATATGGCACCGGTCTTGGGAACCATGACAATGGCCATTCCGGATTTTGCCGAAAATTCTTTCACGGTTTCGGCAAGCGCCTTTTCTGCAATGTACTGAATAGTGCTGTCAACAGTGAGGACAAGGTTTTTGCCGGCCGAGGATAGGCCGGTCATGTTTTCAGCTTCAAATCCACGGCCGTGCGCATCTCTTAATACCGTGTATTGGAACATATCACCGCTGAGATCGTCGTCATAATTAAATTCGATGCCTTCCAAACCATGATCATCAATATCGGTAAATCCAATGAGCTGGGCGGCAAGTGTTTTGTTAGGAAAAAAACGCTTATGTTCAAGTATGAAATCAAGACCCTCCATGTTAAGCTTTTTGACGGCTTCAGCCTCTTTCGGTGTTACCTTTCTTTTGATCCATACAAACTTTTTTTTAGAATTCAGTTTTTTAGCAAGCGCTTTACGGTCTATCTTAAGGGCTTTTGAAAGTGATCTTGCAGCGCTTTTGGGATGTTCTATTTGCGACGGGTGTGCCGCGATGGACGTAACATCGATACTCACGGCCATTTCTCTGAGGTTTCTGTCGAAAATGGTTCCGCGTTTTCCCGAAGATTTAAAAGACACTTCATATTGATCTGCGGCTTTCTGGGACAGCCAGGATCCTCGAAAAACCTGAAGGTACATGGCCTTGACGCCAATGATAATAAAAAAGACGGTAAATAAAGCCCCAATGATTATTACACGTAATTTTATCTGTTTCATATCAAATCCGAATCATGGAATAACAATCGTCTGGCTTTTAGTGGGCGCTTTCAACCCGAGTTGATCTTTAGCGATTTTTGCGATCCGTTCCGGAGATTTTAAGCTTGCCAGCTCGATCTTTAAGTTATTCTGCAAGGCGATAAGCTCATGCTGTTTCTTGGTTTCTTTTGAAATTTCATATCCCACATCGATATAGTTGACACGGCACCACGTATAAAGGAAGAGTTCGGCAATAAATACGGCCATGAAAATGATCCATATTCCCGTTATTTTCACATCGCCGTTTGTTTTACGTGTTTTACGGGTCATTATATCTTTTCTGCCGCTCTTAGCTTTGTGCTTCTCGCCATGGGGTTTCTTTCAATCTCTTCTTTTGAAGGGCGCACTATTTTTTTCGTCAGCAAACGAAAGACCGGTTTTTGATTGCACACACATTCTGGAAAATCTGAGGGACAGACACATCCTTTTTCAAGGGCTTTAAATCGATGTTTTACAATCCGGTCTTCAAGAGAATGAAAAGATAGAACACATAAGCGGGCTTTGGGATTTAGAAGGTCTGCAACGTTTTCCATGAATACATTGAGCATTTCCAGCTCCCTGTTGACAGCGATTCTAAGTGCCATGAAAACCCGTGTTGCCGGATGAATTCTTTGATGAAATGATGGTGATTTTGGAACGGCATCGCATACGATCTGGGCCAGTTCTCTGCTGGATTTTATTGCCTTTTGCTTTCTTGACCTTACGATTTTTTTTGCGATTTGCCCCGCCCATCGCTCTTCCCCGTATTCTCGAAAAGTCTGTTTAAGGTTTTTTTCATCCATCCTGTTAATCAAATCTTCAGCTGTTGTTCTCGACGCTCTGTTCATACGCATATCGAGAGGCTCGTCTCTTTGAAAACTGAAACCACGACCGCTGGATTCGATTTGATGAAGTGAAATCCCAAGATCCAGAAGAATACCGTCCACCGCTTTTATTTTAAGCTGTCGTAGAAACTCGGGAAGATCTATAAAGTTACCGTGAAAGAGGCGGATGGTTAAATCGAACGATTTTAAAACGTCTTCCGCATTTTTGATTGCATCAGCATCCTGATCAATGCCGATAAAAACGCCACCCGGAGAAATGTTGCGGCAAATCAACCTGGCATGCCCCGAACCTCCCAGCGTACCGTCAACATAGATCTTTCCGGGCTTGCAGTTGAGATAATGGAGCACTTCAGGAATCATTACCGGAATATGTTTAAGCGGCATATGATTAGAGCCCTAACTTTGCAATTTCGTTTCTTACGTCCTCCTTTTTCATGTCTTTTTCCAGATCCATATTTTCCCGGTTCCAGCTATCTCGTGACCAGATTTCAAAATGGTCGAGGACGCCAACCAGTACAATGTCCTTTTCGAATTCTGCATATTCTCTCAAATTCTGTGGAATCAAAATACGATCTTGTTTATCACAGGGGCATTCAAAGGACCCTCCGATAAAAACCCTTCTGAATCGACGCATGCTTTCGCTTTTTTCAGCCAGGGTTAAAATACGGTTTTCAATTTTTCGCCATTCATCATAGGTGTATGCGATAAGCGCCCCATCCATTCTGGAAAGCATAACCCCATATGATCCATCTGCTTTTATGACATCACGGAATCTGGCCGGAATGATGATACGTCCTTTTGAATCGATGGTATGAAATGAGCTTCCTCGAAACATATACCTCCCCTAACAACCACTTTAAACCACCTGTATCGGTTAAAAGTACATTTTTCAGTAAATGTCAAGGAAAAATAAATGAATATGTAATATTTTTTTATAATAATTCAAAAATGTTAAAACGTAAATAGAAGAATCATCTTAAAGTGGATAAAAGTGGAGGTAAATATTAGATATAGACTGTTAAACAGGTTTTCGAAAGTTGAAGACGCCGGCAGAAAGCATCTTTGAGAATCAAAGAATAGCCTGAGAGCTTTAAGGATCTGTAATTTAACCAAATTTATCCTCAACATATTGGAGATCTTGTGTTTTTATCGCTGACGTTGAACGTTGTGTTCAAAATGGTGGGAAGAAGTGGATTGAACAATTTGTCTAAAAAGCTGATTGAAACGTCCTTGGCGCAGGAGGTTTTCTTCGGATATGTCTTGTCAGGATAGAATCTGTGCCAGAACGTCCCAACTTTTCATGAGAAAAACACCGATGATAAAAGCCATTGAGACAGCATATTCTATCGAAACGGTTTTTTATGCATTGGGGTTGACATCCATCATAATTGGTGGGCGTAATTTTAATGCTCATTTACAAAACGCGTTGAAGTTGAAAGTGTCCGGGTTGAAAAAATAGAAAAACTTACGTCAGGTTGATCCGAATACCGGTGTTTGTTTATTAGCACCATACCCAAACCTTTTTCATTTTAAAGCCAGATTTTTCAATATTTCATCATATTGATTAATCATGTTTTCCCAGGCAAATCGTTCCATGGCCGCAGAGAGATGTCGTTGTTTTTCTGTAAAATGGGAATAATTCAAAATGAGAAAGCTTAGTTTTTCCACCAGTTCCGTCTGATCTTTATAGAGAAAATCCCCATGGAATACCTCTGGGATAATTTCGGGATACGAGAGCCGGTCGGGCAGTAAAGGGATACAACCGTAACGGATCGCTTCAACTACCGAAATACCGAAATTCTCCTGGTTTGCCGTGCTGACGACAATAGTCCCCTGCATAAGCCATTGACGATATTTCTCTCTGGATTCTTCGTAACCGTACCAGACAATCCGGTTTTTGAAACGCTTTCTGGCGGCAATAAACTCTTTCGGGACCACCTGAAAGTTTTCTCCTAAGAGTGCAAGTCTAAAATTCAAACCCCGCTCAAGAATCTTGTCAAGAGCATTAAAAAAGCCTGCCGGATTTTTATCAAACTCCCAACGGTGATTCCAAACGATCAACGGTGGTAAGTCCTCTTCGGGCAATACGTTCGGTATATTTACCGGGGCTGGGAAATGACATCCCGGATAGAGAACATCTGCTTTATTGCGTATCTCATCAACCACCCATTTTGGTTGATATTCGGGCATCATACTTAAAAAAACGGGCAGCTTTGAGAAGAAGGCATCAAAATGAGTTTGAGAGTTAAAGAGGATTCGGTCCGCCGCCAAGGAAGTGGTGATATCTGTAAATCCAAACTGAAAATCCCTGCTTTCACCCGGCGCCAAGGGGTAAGTCAGTTGATTCTCGTGGAAATAGACCATTGAAGGGGGACAAAATGGTCCACATAGTGCCTTAAAATCGGACAGACTCATAAGATCGGTGGTAATCAATCCGTCGTAGCTTTTAAGAGGGGGAATTTTTTTTACAAAGTATAAGGCTGCGCCTCGCATCCGCCATTTCCAAAAACGGGCAGGGAGCGTAACGAGATCGATCTTGTATTTAGAGTGTGAAACCAGACCTCGAGCAAAATCTTTATGTGATCCGCCAAAAAATGGTTCCAAAAATAGAAATTTCAAATTCTTCTCTTATTTATTTAAATTTGAATTTTGTTTTTTTTAACAAAACTTTTTCCATTTTGCCACTCAGGCGCCAAGGCACGAAGAAAGAATGATAAATATATCCTTTGTGCCTGCCCGCCATCGGCTTCGCCTTAGGCGAGGCGGGCGGGTCTTAGTGCTTTTGTGGCAAATATTTTTGGTTCCGGCTTTTCCGGGTTAGGAATTAAAAGAAAAATCGGAAGGAAAGGCAAACACTTTTGTTTTCCAAATCAGCCGAAAGGTTAACTCGGGTATTCTTTTTTAATTTATAAATAAATTGATTGGTTTCTTTTCGATTGAATTTGTGGGCACTTGTTACACCACCGTATATGTTTCCGGCATAGAAGCCGAACCCGACAAACGTAAGGAGTCCGCCAAGTGCATTATGTCCTTTATCGAAAGATTCATAGGCGGCTAATATCAGACCACCATTCAACAAAAAGGCGATCAGTGCATCCTGATATCTTTCACAATAAAGATATCCTCCCCCTGGAATGATCGATAAAAATCCCGCAAGCTTCGGATCCTTTTGGGGGATTAATGTTTCCTTGTCAAGTTCATCCGCAAGTCTTTCAAGTCTGAATTTATTTCTATTCTTAGGGCTGATTTTTTCAAAATAATGTCTAGCGTTATCCCAGGATGCTGTTTCGACATAAATCCATCCTATTCTGTAGTAGGCTTCATCTCTTATATTCTCATCTTTTGTAATCGTGATAAGATTGTTAAGATTGATCAAGGCAAAGGCAAAGGCCTTTAATGTTATGTAGGCTTCACTAATTTTAAAATATGATTTTATAGAATATTCGGTTTCAAAATCCTGATCTGTTAATTTTTTAAAGGAATTGACGGCCTCATTAAAATGTCTGCCAAGAAAGTAGGACATGCCGACTTGGAACATCGCCAATTCTACCCTTTCATCTTTTGGAAAAAAATGGATAAATCGCTTGTATTCGTTTACAGCCGTTAAATAATCTTTGGCTGAAAAAAGATCTTGTGCATAATTAAACTGTTTATCAGGATTAAGGATAAGAGAGGGGTTGGGGACGCCTTGAGATCCAGAGCCGGCAAAAGATTGCGCAAAGGTGATAAAAAGAAAAAATATGCTAAAAAACGTAAAGAGCAGATAAACAGTGGTGGTGTTTCGGATCTGCATGATGATTAATTACTTCCGCCAGAAGTCATTATTACTTACAGGATCATAGCTGCGCTTTTCACCGTCTATCCAGACCGGATCCGATAATTTTTTCTCATCTCGACCGCAACGTATGAGGCGGTCCGAGCACATGATCCATCCCGAGAAAGTGCCATGTTTTTTAAATGCTTCTATACAGTATTGTGAACATGTCGGATGCATCAGGCAGCGATTACCGTCAACACTTGAAATATAATCTTGATAAAATTTGATGGGATAAAGGGACGCATTCTCCGAGTTCTCTTCAGCTTCATGTGAAACTTGGGGATGATCATCAATATTCACATCCTGTCCGGCAAGAATACTCCCGTAAAACGTGTTCAAAACGATAAAAAAAATGACAAAATACAATGTTTTTTTCATTGTTTATTTCTGAGTAACTCTGAGGACCTCTTCTATTGTTGAAATGCCGCCTAAAACCTTTTGTACACCGTCCTCGCGCAGGGTAATCATATTCCGACTCAAGGCTTCATTTTTTATCTGGTTCGAATCATAGGTCTTAAGTATGAGGCTTTTTAAGCTGGAATCTAAAATCATCATTTCAAAAATACCTCTCCGCCCTTTGTACCCTGTATGAAAACATTTTTCACATCCTACTGCCTTACAAATAACAGACTCTTGGAATTGGTCATCGGTAATTCCAATGCTCCTTAAGGCCAGTTCATCAGGGGTGTAAGCCTCTTTGCAATCTTCACAAAGAACTCGAATCAGTCTCTGGGCAACAACAGCCAAAATGGATGATGAAATTAAAAAAGGTTCAACACCGATATCCACAAGGCGCGTAATGGCGCTTGCAGAATCGTTGGTATGAAGTGTGGAAAAAACAAGATGGCCTGTTAGTGCTGACTGAACTGCGATTTCAGCTGTCTCTCGATCCCGTATTTCACCCACCAGAATAACATCCGGATCCTGTCTAACAATGGATCTAAGGCCGCTGGCAAAGGTAAGGTTTATCTTTGGATTGACCTGTATCTGGTTGATGCCTTCAATCTTGTATTCAATGGGATCTTCCACGGTGATAATATTGATATCCGGTTTATTGATTGATGACAAGACGGCATAGAGGGTTGTGGTCTTGCCGCTGCCGGTGGGTCCGGTTACAAGGATAATTCCATTGGGAGATTTCACAAGGTTTTCAAGCAGATCCAGTTTGTCGGATTTAAGTCCGAGATCCGAAAGTGACATTAAGGAGCCTGATTTGTCAAGAAGCCTGAGTACCACACGTTCTCCAAAGGATGTCGGTATAGTGGACACCCGCACATCAATCTCCTGATGACCGATTTTTACATCCAAACGACCATCCTGAGGAAGGCGTTTTTCCGCAATGTTCATCTTTGCCATAACCTTAATTCTTGAGATAAGCGCCGGCTGGACCCATTTGGGAGGAGACAAAAGGTCATACAGAATACCGTCGACACGATAGCGAACCTTGAAACTGTCCCGGTAAGGTTCGATATGAATATCGCTTGCACGTGCTTTAACGGATTGGGAGATAATGTGGTTCACAAGTTTTATGATGGGTGCATCACTGATGTCATCCAGCAAATCCGCCCTTTCCTCTATCTCGCTGATAATGGAACTGCCGTCTTCTTCCATATCTTGAACAAGCTGCTCGGCGGAGTCCCTGCTAAGATCATAGGATATATTGATGGCAAATGAAATTGCATCCTTTGTTGAAAGAACAAGCTTGACATCGTGGCATCCAAGAATCCTGATCAGGTCATCCATTGGCTGTATGCAAGCAGGGTTATTTACGGCGATGACCGATTCATATTCAATTAGATTTTCTTTTGAATCTTGCCAATTTTTGTCATTCGGTTTTCCTTCAAAGCCGGGGGACTGGGTTTCACTGATGAGGGGAACCATGATATATTTTTTTAGAAACTGAATCGGAACATGGTCGGTAAAATCGGTTTTATATTTTTCAAGGGGCAGTTCAGGCCAAAAAGGAATGTCATATTGGATGCTCAAAGCTTCAAGGAGCTGTCTCTCGGTAATCATTTTTTTTGTGACAAGTATTTCTCCGAAATCGCCTCCTTTTTCAGTTTTTATCCTTTGAGCCTCTTTTAGATCTTCTTCTGAAATGTTGAGGTTTTCTCTGAATATCTGGGAAAGGTTTTTTTGCATGCTGTTCGACGGTTTGTTTGTTTTCAAGGAATGATTAATAAAAACTTGCTTTATTCTTTGGGATATTGTTCGGGTATGTCCAGACTTTTTTCGTACATTTTGATTTTTCCCTCTCTGATTTGGTCAATTTCATCTTTTTTACTATCCAAAATCGCTTTTGCTTCAGCAGGATTTTCAACAACGTGGGGGGTGATAAATATGTAAAGATTCGTCTTGTCGCCCCCCCTTGCCGTTGTTTTGAACAAATAACCAAGCAAAGGGATGTCTCCCAGGCAGGGAACTGTATATCTTGTTTCAGAAAAACTGTCATCAATCAACCCGCCAATGACAACCGTATTTGTATCTTTGATAATCACCGTTGTATCGACGGTTTTCTTTAGTGTTGTGGGACGATCCGAAGACGTCGTTGACTGTTGATCGAGTTTGGTCGATTCCGTATTGATATAGAGCCGTACCAGGCGGTCGTGACTGATTTGAGGGGTAATTTTCAAGGTGATGCCAACATCTTTGTACTCATAGGAACTGTATGTCTCCACCCCGCTATCTGCAGCCGATCGGGTCTGAAACGGAACATTCTTTCCAACCGTAATGCTTGCCTCTTCATTGTCTGTGGTCAGAATCTGAGGTGTGGAGAGAAAATGAACATCCTTGTCTTTTTTATACGCATTTACGATAGCAGAAAGATTGGGAAAGGTGATGCCGCCGATGGTAATCACTTCGCTGAATATTCCCAGTGAGAAACCTGCCGGAGACGGTAATGTGGCGGCAGAACCTGACGAAATTATAGGCACTTCGGGTTTAAATCCCCCGCCAAATGCCGCATCTTTATTGTTGATTCTGGTCGTACCCCCTGCTTGCCATTGGACGCCTAGATTAAACTCCTTGTTTACATTCACTTCCATAATCAGGCATTCAATATAAACCATAGACCTTGGAACATCCAGTTTTTTGATGATCTCATCCAGGACCAGGTAATCCTCCTTACCTGCCATGATAATCAGACTGTTGGTCGCTTTGTCTGCGGTTACTTTAACATCTTCCGAAACAAACGGAAGCTTCTTTTGGGGGCCCCCGGTCTTTTTCGTTGGTAATTCCTGAAGAACTTTGGCCAAATCTTCAGCATTGGCGTTTTCAAGGTAATAGACGTGGATCTTCTCTTTCCCTCGGGGTGTTTCCCGATCCAGCATGTTGATCAGCCTTTTAATCCTTGAGGTTTCCACCTCGCTGGCCATTACAATAATGGTATTGGTCCTTTCATCGGCGACAAACTGGGCATCCATCAGCGTGCTTTTTCCTTTAGATTTTCTTTTTGTCTGAAAAACAGAATCAAGGATTTTAACAAATTTTGTGGCCTCAGCATACTCGAGCGGAATGACAGAAACCTCCTCTCCCATGCCGGCCACATCAATGGCATTCAGGATCCGAATCAATCGTTTTATGTTTGAATATACATCGGTTATAATCAGCATGTTTGTCGGCGGGTAATCCAGGATAACACTGCTTTTTGAAACCAGTGGAGCGAACAGCCTTTTTATTTCAGATGGATTTGCGAATTTTAAGGGTATCAATTGAGTGACCACCCGATCTTCCGGAGAAGCGGCCTCTTGTTTAAGCCGTGTTTCAATGTTTTTTGATCGTGCATCAGGAGATGGAACGATTTTAGTTACTTCTCCGGCTTTGATGGTGGTAAAACCATGGACTTCCAGAACTGATTCAAACACTTTGTAAGCTTCTTTGACAGAAATTTTGCTGGGTGAAATTATCGTTACTTTTCCTCTTACACGTTGATCAACGACAAAGTTCTTTGACGTCAATTCACTGATAAATTTAATAAAAACATTGATATCCACATTATTGAAATCTATTGAAATGAATCGTTCTGAATCCTGTTTCCCTTGTGTTTCTTTCTTAGCATCTGATGATTTGGCAGTCTGTTCAGAAGGTTTGGCTTGAGCACCCATTGACAGATTCAATGTCAATATCAGCACAATGAGGGTAAATATGTATCTAATGGTTTTTGAACCGCGTTCGTGTGATTTCATCATTGATGATTCTACGGTGTTGTTTTTATTTAATCCGATTTTCAGTCGCTTAAAGATTAGGGCTCCATAAAAAGTAAAACAAGAACCCTTTTGCGACCAGCTTGCACTCAATTACCCGTTAAAACAACAAAATTTGGCCACAAAGAATGTATGCCATAAAACCAAAAACAAAATGAATTCGAGCTTTTGCGAATTCATCAAAAATACATTTGGGAACCAAAAATCTTAAAGGATCGTAAAAAACCTTTTTAGTATATCACATATTTATCGTTTATTCAATACGATAGTCAATGGTTTTGAGTCGACCCCTTCGTTTTATCTGAAGCTGGACCTTGGAGGATGACTGCAAATTTTGATAAAACTTTAAAGCATCGTCAACAGATTCGATATCTTTACCATCCACACCCATGATGACATCTCCACTTTTCAAACCCATTTTATAAAAAATGGAGTTTGGTCTGATACCTGTCAAACGGAAACCGTCAGGTTTTCCATTTTTAAAATTTGGTCGTATCCTTATCTGTTTCATAAGGGTATTTGCATCTTTAATGGCTGTATCTATCTGGGAACGTTTTACGGTTATATTTTGAGAACTTGTCCTGCCCAATTTCGTGGAAGAACTCCTTAATTCACGACTTCCGCTAACCTTCTCTATCCCTAATATTTCATCTTTACCGTTGACATTAAGTATCACCTTTTCTCTTAAGATTATCTTCACCGTTGCATTTTGGATGGTGTCTCCGATTCTGTAAAGATCCTGTTTCTTTACAGCAGTATCTTCAATGACGGCATAGGCTTCTTTCTTATCACCCGTAATCGTCCCCAGTAGAACCAAATTTAAGTCTGTGGGTTTAAGGGTTCCTATGTCGAGTTCGTCGGGTCCACTTCCGGTTTCTGTTTTTGTTTTGAACAGATTGTGCTCGATAATTGCCTGGTAATGAGACAGCTCATGTTGCGTTGTGCTTTTATTTGGGACAAGATGTCTGGCTGTTGTTTTGGAAGAAGTGCTATAATCGATTTTGGCTGTAGCGATTTTATAAAACACCTTCACTATAAAAAAAACAATGCCGGCAATAAGTAAAATATTCAATATGGTAAGATATCGTTTCATGATCTAAATTTGAATGAATTCAAAAAAATAGAATTTATCATCCGCAACTTCCTGATTAATCCAGAAAAAAACGGGGTTCGTCCAACGTACCATAAATTCGGATTCGAATCACTTTTTTGCTAAATATCTCTTCAGGCAATAAATTTGTCGGAAGATCTTTTCCCAGTTCTGCAAGGAATTCTTGGTTTGGTTTAATGACGCCTAAAAGTCTTAAATAACTTTGTCCCAAAGGTTCCCTTAAGTTGATAAGACCGGACACGTTACCATCCAGCGGACTTGCATTTATGATGCATCGCTTAACTTTAAGCCTCTGATTTTCCATTGTCATTTCAGCTTCAATTTTACCAAAATGTATGTTTTCGAGCTTGAAAACAGGTGTTAGAAGTTCTATCTCACCGTCTGAAATGATAAACCTTGCGCCATGAGTTCCGCCTAATTTTCCGCCATTGCGATATGTAAAGTTTCCTTCAAGTTTTCCGGTTAAATTACGTCCAATAAACTGTTTAACAGCAGGTATTTCTTTTATATTAATGTTAGAAAATTTACCCTCAATAATAACATTTTGGTTTGGCCTGTTTTTAATGAACTCTCCCTTGCCTTCTAAAATGCCTTCATAGGCTCTTCCTTTAAAAAAAAAAATGCCCTTAGAACGAAAAAGTGATAAAAGGTTTGGAAAGACTTTAATCTGCTCGGTTTCAAGTAATGCATTGTCCATGTGATAAAATTTTACTTTATGTAACTTTAAACCAGGTGGAAAAGCCGGACTTACATGATCAATACTAATGTTTATATTGGAATTGAGTTTGTTGAAATCAGACGTTACATAGTTTTTTACTTTATCTGACGGAAACAGGTAATAAATGAAAAATACGATAGCCGCTAAAACATATATGGAATACAGCAGCCATTGTGGGGTATTCTTCATCATTACTTTTCAACCGTCTCAACCTGCAAGACAGCATCTAAAAAACCTTCTTGTTTGCCTGTCTTTGAAATTGAAAGCCTTTTTATGTTTACCATGTTTTTTGATGTTTCGACCATGTGTAAATAAGTGGTCAACTGCTGTAATGTTAAACCCTTGAACTTCATTTCAACTTGAGAAATTTTGTACGAATTGTTTTTTTGAACAGTTGTTGACGGTTTCATATATGTTACATACTCTTTTATTCTTGCTTTACCCGTAAGCCTGTCAAGAAAGGAAAAGAGCGTAAAACCCTTTTCCCTGTTCTCAAAACGTATTTTTGCTAAATTTGTTCTTTTTTCTATTGCATCGTAATCGGACTTTAAAGTGATCATCTCCAAAAGAGCATCTTCTTTAACCTGAAGTGTCCTTTTCAATCGCTTCCTTTTGTCAATTGATGGAAAAACGATAAATTGAAATAAAATAAACAAGAGGATAGCACCTGATAAGGCATAGATGGTGTATTTCTCTCTTTTGGTCAGCTTTTTTACCATAAATACCGTCTTTTACTTATAATCCGAGAAACTTGAATCTTAAAATTAAAACACGACCATTTTGACCGGCACACTCCCCGAATGCCCCGCTGTTTAGGATGGGAAGGCTTCAAATTTTGCATATTCATCATCACAAATTCACCTTAAGTTTGAAACGCACACGTTTATCAAACTTGTCTATGTTGGCAGCGCTAATAATAATTTTTTTAAAAATATCAGCCTGTTCCAGCTTGCTCTTTATATTGTCAACAGAGTTGAAGCTGTCGGTATCCCCCGAAATACTGACACTTTCCGATCCCATTACAAACCGATTAAGGGTTACATCCATATCCTTGGGTATGGCCTTGCTTATTGTGTTCAAAATGTCTATGGCCCTAATCTGTTTTTCGGTTTCACCTGGCAATAAGGCATTTTTCCTTGCTTGTTGTATTTTTATTTTCATCTGCTGAACTGGATCGACAATGTTTTTGACCTCCGGGAATGTCGAAGTAAAAATACCAGTTATTTGATGATTAAGTCGGGCTAGCCTTTTTTCCATAAAGTATGAATCAAGAAAGACATTGAACCAGCCTAATGACAGAACCAGGACAAAAAAAACGCCGGTCTGAATCAGGTTTTTTTTGTTTTCCTCCCAGATTTTTTTTAAAGCAAAAGGGCCTTTTCTAAAATTAAAGCCTTTTGCCCCTTGAATTTCCATCAATGCCAGTGATAGCGCATTATTCATCAAAAAAGGGATCCATGATGGAGGAGGAGGCTGTTGTTTGAGAATCTCTGCGAATCGTAAAACGTCCACCCGCTCAATAGGAAATCCTAATGCCTGTTCCATATCTTTATCAAAACCCAGATCATCAATCCCGCATCCTGTAATAAATCCTCCATCGAGCTCAAAATCTAATCCAAGAATCTTTTCTAAGGCATAAAGTGTTCTCCGTATGTTGCCACAAAGCGATTTTATTTTATAAGAGGGGGAAGCCGAACGTATTGCGAAAGAACGTATCAAACCAATGTTGCCGGACAAAATAATAAATATCGTGCTTTTATTGTTGTCTATATCGATAAAGAGCCAATTTTTATGGCTGTCTAGAAATTTGGATAGTGAAAATGCTGTGGGATAACCACCGACGGTAACAATCTCCGGATCAATATTAAACGCCACAAGTGTATCTAAAAAAGATTGAAGTTTCGACTTTTCTACTGCAGCTGTGATAAGGTTTTTAGTATTTGTATGGTCAGGTATTTCTATATGGATAAAATCGATGATAAGCTCTTCTACCGGAAACGGAAGGGTCGGCTCAAGTTCATACGGTAATATCTTTTTAATTTTTTTTTGTCCCTTAAACGGAACTTGAATATTTCTGTAAGATATCTCATCAGCAGGAAAAGAAGCCACGCAGATAGAATCGGATAGATCCATCTTTTGTTGAATGGTTTCAAGTGAATCGGCCAAACCGTTTCTATCCTCTTTTCGGCCAGATAGCGGAACATGTTCATGGGCTTCTATGACGGTTCCCTTAATACTGCTATTGATGAGAACCGCTGAAACCGCATCAGGTCGAATATCTAATCCCAAAATCTTTCTGCTCATGGTCTTCTCTAAGTTAAAAAAAGTGTAAATATAGTAAGTTATGATCGATGTGTCAAGCCTAGTTTTTTCTTCTATTATTTTAAGCTTAGTATTTCGGAATTTTTACTCTATTTCCCATCTCAAGACGTTGCACTCCCATTGTCCTGTTTTTGCATTATTTTCTCTTTTTACCACTGCTGTTATCTTTATCTTCATTTCCTTTAACTTTGCCATCGACTCGATTCGAAAAAAATCACTTGAAGTTGTGATGAGATTTGGATCGATTTTAGTATCACCGACACCTGGTACGTTCTTATACCAGGTTGGACTTGAAAGGTCATGGATATAAACGGATTCAGAGGTTTCCATTCGGTATTCATAAATGGCTTGTGCAAGGTCTTCATTTCCTGAAGGCAACATTGCCACAAGGATCGGAAGATCTGCAGTATTGATATTTATTTTTCCTTCATATGTAAAAGAATTGTTTGTAGATTCGGTCATTCCAAAGACGGTTATGAAGTTGGAAAGTCCCTGCTCCTCTCCTGCCCCCCGAAAAACCTCCGGTGTTACACCTCTCACAAGAACAAGCTCACCAATATGGGTGAACGGACCGTTTTTACAGGGATATGGCGGATCAAGATCCTGATAATAATCTGATTCTGCTCCGTTTAGACCTGTGATGGCATCATCGTCTCCGGAGTCGAGCCAATCTTTGATGGAATTAATGATCGTCATCGGTTCCATATCTTCAAACGCTTCATTTTTATATATTAAAAGGCTTAAAAATTGTTCCCACATAACCCTCTGGGATTCATTGAAGCTGTGTCCTTCAGGGAATTGAACAAGGCTGTTAAGCTGAATTTTACCGAGTTCATCATTGATGGTTAACGTGATACTGCCATCTTCAAAGGGGATATCATCTATGATTTCGCTAATTTTTTCAGAATCGGCCCAGTCCTCCTGAAGTGAATCAAACCTTGAATCCTTTTTGTCTTTGACCAACATTGCTGCTGCAAGATTTACACCTGATGACGCCATATGCAAAAGCGTGATGCGATCTCTGGTTGTGGCCGCCGAAAAGACTGCTGATCGCATTTTTTTGTTCATTTCCAGTGATGTCGCAATGAGTACCGTAACAATGGCCAATGTGACAAGAAGGGCGATTCCATGGTTGTTTTTTAGAAATTTTATCGCCATAAATTTACGTTTCGAATTTTCTACAGCTTATTAAATCACAAATTTTAATGGCAGCTATCTATGCCGTCTGTATGGAAGAATGGAGTGCTGGAATGTTGGAATGTTGGGGATAAAAACGGAAACAACTTATTTAAATTGTAAAAACTCCTTCAAACCCATCATTCCATTACTCCATTCTTCCAATTGGGCGAAGCCTCTAAGTTTTATCTTATTCCTTCTTCTTCCGATACACCGGCAGTGTTACCATGGTTTTGAACCACAAAGAATTTGAACTTTCGGCCAATTCGAGATTTATATCGATTGCTTTAGGTGTTGAATACTCGAAGTCTTCATCATCGGAATCCCACAAATCATAGTCTGTTCCATCTTGGTCATAATATTTAAATGTCAGAGATTTAACGTCTGTACACAATACGGGATCCCCGGCTTTTTCTTCAAATGTTTCATAGGGATACAAGTTATCTGCGCGCTTCAACACATAATTTCCATCACCTGAAGCCTGAACGTAGTAAACGATTTCCGCAATTCCTTTTTCCGTTTTTCCGCCAAAGGATAGGTGGGCCAGCGAAGTGAATCTAAGTCTGGGGAAGGAGACTCCCTGAATATCAGAAATTTCGCCAATAAATCGATAAATTTCAGGTGGTTCACCCAAAACCGGCGGTGAATAACCTGGAGGTAGTGTTAAATGGATGGACTCAAGATCAACAATCATTCGGTTCAAACAGTTTTTTGCCATTTCATAAGATGCGGTGCCCTGGTCTGAAGTTTCGCTTCCGGATAATAGAGTGCTATATGAAGTAAAAATGGTTGTGGCGATGATTGCAAAAATAAAAATCGCAATCATGATTTCAAGCAGTGTAAATCCGCGATCCCCCCAACGTGTGGCGAATACCCGATGACGAGAACAGGCAGCAGGCAACATGTAAATTTTTTGTAACTTTTTAAGCATTGCTTACGACCTTGCCCCATCCAATTCTTTAACAAAATCTGGTTTCAAACGAGCTTCAAATCGAGTTAACGTGTTTAATTTAATCAACTTATTCAAGTTTAGCACTTGAAATATTCCTAAAATTTCTTTGAAGTAACCTATTTTCGTAACATCTTATTAAGTATTATACGGCATCAATCCTTCAAATATTTATAATTTCTTAAGCTATAAGTAAATTCATCGTTGTTAAAAGATATCAGAAGATCAACTTTTTTCAGATTTTTAGCAATATTTCCAAGTGTTGTCGACTCAACATCATCAATGACAATATTCCAACGGTAATCCGGGAATTCATCTCCGAAATCACCTGAATCGTCTCCCAAATCTTTCAGGCTTTCTGATTCAATTTCAGCCATTTTTCTTTGTGCCAGCATGGGAGCAGTTGCATAAAATCTTACCTCATTGTTCATGGAAACGGTCTGTGCATGCATCCTATACACACTGACAAGAACAATGGCGATGATGGAAAGTGCGACCATGACTTCAAGCAGTGTAAACCCCCTTTGAGATTCTGGGCTCTTTGCGGCGGTTTGCTCCGCTGTCATTGCTCGTCCCTGGTGGTGATGTCCCGCTTTTTTCATTTTGTCTTCCGACGTCTTTCCTCTATTCTTTGCTCATACGTTTTATTCAATCTCCAAACTCCGCATAACTATTATACAAACGAACCCGGAGTAAAAAAGGTTCGATAAGAAAAGAAAACTTTTCATTATCGTCATTTTCAAAATGAATGATTACCTTGTCAGAATAACCCTTTTCATTAAAATAAATATCTGCCTGCCCCACTGATATTTTTTCTTGATCTGGATATTCAACATCCAGTAATTTTATGTCCTCCGGAAGTTTATATCCATTCGTTTCTGCAGATTGAAGCGCTTCTTCGAGCATAGCTCCGTGGGTTATCCACAATTTGTTAGAGTCAAGGTTCACGTGAAGGATATATCTTTTTTGCTCTCTGGCCGCCCTTTCTTTTATATTTGGAATTTTCAATAGAATCCATCGCGACACTTCTTTGGTGCTATCTGACAGAACATTACGCTGAAATCGAGGAATTGCAAAAAATAGCATAATGCTGATCAGAGAAATAACGACGATGAGCTCTATTAGCGTGAAACCTTTGATTCGTTCGAAGACAGGCATAATGGTTTATTGGCATGCAACATTTAATGAATGCCCAAAAACACTTTACGGGTTCATCAATATTTATTCATTAATGAAAATCGGTGGTCATAGAAGGAAAGAGAGCGTACAATTTTGATTATTCAATCTCCCAGCTGTTAATATCTTTATTCTTATCTTCACCCCCTGAGACGCCGTCATAACCATATGAAATGATCTCATAATCACCGTGAGCACCAGGAGAAAGATAAATAAAATCGTTGCCCCATGGATCTTTTGGCAGTCTTCCTTTCTCGAGATACCCGCCTTTGCGCCAATTCTTTGGCAGCTTCCCTGTCTCGGGCTGCTCAATAAGGGCCTGCAGTCCCTGTTCCGTATCCGGGTAACCGCCATTATCAAGCTTATATAAATTCAGGGCTGTTTCCAGGCTCTCAATCTGTATTTTTGCTTTGAGTTGTTTTGCCTCTTCAGGGCGACCCATGATCCGCGGTATAATAAGGCCTGCGAGGATCCCAAGTATGACGATGACAACCATTAGTTCAATCAGTGTAAATCCACGGCAGTCTGTCTTTTTTAAAAAAAATGTACGATTCATTATTTTTTCCTATACATACAGTTTTACCCCAAACATAAAATGTATTTTGGGCATATGATATTTTTTAAACATATATAAAATAGTGCCTATCCACGAATCGTGGAGGTATAATTGCGTGTCCAATTCAGAAATGAGTAATTTTTTCGTCGAGCAAGACCGCACAAGGGTTTTCGATGAGACGTTCTCAACATACGTCGCAGCCGGAAAGCCGCGAAGAACGCCGCTCGGCGGAAAAAGGGCCATTTATGGATGGACACTATCTAACAAGCGTGCTCATTTCAAAAATCGGCAGGCATATCGAAAGAACGATGAAGCCGACAATAACAGCCATAATCAGTATCATAACAGGTTCTAGAAGTGATGTCATGCTCATTATACTATTTTCCACTTCATTCTCAAATACATCTGCGATTTTATCCAACATGGCTTCCAGCTTTCCGCTCTGTTCCCCCACCTGAATCATTTGAATGGTAAGATCAGGAAATATTTTGCTGCCTGCTAGAGCAGGTCCCAATCCCTGTCCTTTTCCCACTTCCTTTGAAGCCTCTTCAATCGCATCGGAGATGAGGGCATTGTTAACGATATTTTTTACAATTTCAAGAGCAGACAACATAGGGACACCATTTTCAAGAAGTGAACCAAGTGTTCGGGAAAAACGAGCCACCGCTATTTTTTTGGCTAAAAGTCCAAAACGTGGTAATAAGAGTTTTGTTTTATCGAAAAAATAGCCCCCTTTTACAGTTTTCCGAATGCGGTTTAGGACAAACAAGACGACTGCCAAAACAATTAAAATCATCCACCAGTAGTTCTTAAAAATGCCACTGATTTTGATAAGAAAGAGCGTTGGTGCCGGTAGCGTTTGATCCATATCAGAGAAAATGGACGTTATGTTGGGAACAATAAATGTCAAAAGAAGAAACAGAACCAGCATTCCGATACAGCACATTAAAATCGGATAAGCCATCGCCGCTCGAATGCGATTTTTTAAGGCCTCCTGTTTTTCGGTGATGTCGGCAAGTCGTTCTAATACGATGTCAAGGGCCCCTGAAGATTCGCCAGCTTTAACCATACTGACATACAGTGATGAAAAAGTCCCTGGAAACAAAGACAGCGACCGGGCGAAGCTGTTCCCTTCCACAATTGAATCCTTGATCTTTGCCAGCATTTTTTTAAATGCTTGAGACCTGATTTGTGATATCATGGCATCCATGGCCGAAACAAGCGGAAGGCCTGCACCCAACAGGGTTGCCAGTTGTTTCGTCATCATTGAAACCTCATAGGGTCTGACGCGGGAAAAAGAATCTCTAAAAGAAAAAGACTTTGGCGTCTTTATCGCTGAAGTATCATGGACCTCTTTAATGGAAACCGGAAAGATTTTAGATGTCCGCAGTTTCTGACGGGCCGTAAGGGAACTGTCTGCATCAATGACTCCTGAGATTGTCTTGCCTTTTATGTCCAGAGCTGTATATTCATATACCGGCATTGTAAAGAACCCTTAGTTTCTCAATGACAAGTTTTGTACTTTTTGTGGCAAAGTATGTTTATATCTTTAGCCTTCTAAAAACCTGTTTGTTCCCGGATCATCCGAGTTGGGATACAAGTCATTGTTTGATTTTCAGAAATCAAAATGATAATATCCTTATTCTCTAAGCTTTTCAAGAAATATTGTGGGTTTGATTAAAAGCGAGTCTCTGACATTTTTACTTAAATTGAGCGATTGTCGAGCTTATTGCCCTATCACTATTTGACACACTCAATTTAGGTTACTCGAGTTTGCACCCTCAATTTAGGTTGCTCGAGTTCCGCACCCTAAATTTTAAGTAACGCTGGTACAGAGCAACTGGCCGGGAAAATTTTAACATGAACCTATCTCAAAAATAAGATTAGGGTTCAAAAGCAAGTTGAGCTTTGCGAAATCCCGAGAATCGGGGGCGTGAAGCGGTGAAAAAGCGGAGCATACACGTAGTATGTGAGCATTTTGAACCGTTTCACAACGCCGCCATGGGCACTTAGATTTTTTTGAGATAGGTTCATAAAATCAAAGGTTCTTTAGCAATATTAGGGTATGAAATTTGAAAAGTAATGACCACTTTCATAAACAGGACAAAAAATCATGCATGAAATCCGTTTTCATGGTCGTGGCGGCCAAGGTACTGTAGTCGCTTCGATTTTGCTGGCAAAGGCCTTTTTTAAAACCGGTTATTATGTTCAAACTTTTCCGCTTTTCGGCGTGGAAAGAAGGGGAGCCCCGGTTGAATCTTATCTCAGGCTGGATAAAGAAAAGGTTTTGATTCGGAGCAATATCTACACACCTGACCATATTGTCGTTCAAGATATGAAACTGATACACAGCGTCGATGTTACAAAAGGACTCAAGCTCGGTGGTTCAATTTTGATTAATTCAAGAAATCTTCCCGATAATATAGAACCTTTTTCAGGGTTTCGGCTTGCTTTTGTCGACGCCAACCGCATCGCAGCCAGCAACGGTCTTGGAACACACACCCATCCAATCATTAACACTGCCATGATCGGCGCTTTTGCGAGGGTTTTGGATATGCCCCCGTTGGATATGATTGCAGAGGCTATCAAAAATGATCTTCATACAAAAGCAAAACAGAATGTGTTGGCAGCTCAACAAGCCTATGAAGAAGTAAACCTTTATGGAATGGTAAAAAATAGTATCGCAGCCGAACATTGCTAAAAAGCCTTTGAACTATCCGACTGAAATAATTTTTTCAAGGTTTGATAGGCTTTATCAGCGTTGCTTAAAATTAAAAATAACCTCTTTTGTAAATCTTCAATTTTCAATTATAGGGTAAAAGGAAATGACAATTGAACCAAAACACGCTGAAAAAATATCATTATTCATATCACGTTCAAACATCTCCACCGAAATCAATAAAACCGGAACATGGCGGTTTGTGCGTCCAAAATACCATGAGAAAACAGCACCGTGCAGCGCGGCCTGTCCTGCCGGTGAGGACATTGCCCGCATTGAAATGCTTTCGAATCAAGGACGATACCAAGATGCGTTAGAGACCATACTTCTTGAAAACCCTTTTCCTTCGGTATGCGGCCGCGTATGTTTTCATCCCTGTGAAACGGTCTGTAATCGCGCGGGCTTTGATGATCCGGTTGCCATACATGCTTTAGAGCGTTTCATTGGTGATACCGCCATTCGGGATGATTTGACACTTAAACTGAAAAAATTGCCTGAAAATGGAAAAACCGTATGTATTGTCGGCGCCGGTCCGTCAGGCCTGGCTGCCGGCTATTTTTTATCGAAGTTGGGGTATTCGTGTGACATTTATGAAGCCCGTTCTGAACCCGGAGGAATCTTACGGTGGGGGATACCACGATACCGGTTGCCGGATGACATCGTTTTCTCTGAAATCGAACGGATTAAAAAGACGGGTGTAAAAATAATCTGTAATACACCGGTGACTCAAAACTTTCTCCAAAACGTCAAAGATCGTTACCATGCCCTTTTTATCGGATGCGGTCACGGCCGATCATTGAAAATGAATATTCCCGGCGAAACTAAGACGTTTGACGGCCTCGAATTTCTTAACCTTCTGCGTAAGAGAAAAGCCTTACCTTCAAATGAAACTGTAGCGGTTATCGGCGGCGGTAACACCGCTATTGACTGTGCCCGATCTCTTGTCCGCTTGGGAGCAACAACGACACTGGTATATCGCAGACGGAAGCAGGACATGCCGGCATTTAAAAACGAAGTGGAAATGGCCGATAAGGAAGGTGTAAGAATTATGGAACTCTATTCCCCGCTCGAAATAAATGAAGATGACGGTGAATATGTTTTATCCTTGCAGAAGATGAAAACCAGCGGCATGGAAACAGACAGCGGCAGAGCACGTGTCATTCCAGACAGCCAAACCACCCAACACTTACGAGTCCAGAAAATTATTGTAGCCATAGGCGCAGAACCTTCAGTCCCTTGGCAGTTTCCCTCACACAAAAATACCGAAGCCCTGTATCTCACCCACTGTACATTTACGGCTTCAGAACCACCGCTTCTGTTTGGCGGTGATCTGACCAACACCATAAAAAGTGTCACAGATGCCGTTGCTTCAGGAAAACAGGCGGCCATGGCCCTTGATATCTTTTTTAAACAGGGAAGGCATGCCATTACAGACCGTTTGAATTCCTGCCTCGTAGGAAATGGACCTGCCCTCTCCATGGAGTGTTATATGGGGGGAAAGCGATTGACCAGAAATCCTCATATCGTATCGAATAATGACATCAATCTCGATTATTTTTCCCAAACGCCCCGGGTTGAACCAGAATCGCTTGCTATCAAAAAACGAATGAATTCTTTCGATGAAATCGAAGCAACGTTCACCATCGAGCAGGCCATGGAAGAAACCCGGCGCTGTTTCAACTGCGGCATCTGTAATGCTTGCGACAACTGCCGGATATTCTGTCCGGAAATTGCCGTGATTCTCCAAGATGCCAAAAGGCAGATTAATCTTGATTACTGCAAAGGATGCGGAATCTGCGTTTTTGAATGCCCGCGCAGCGCCATGGATCTGGAGGAGGAATTATGAAGCATGTTTTGGAAGGAAGTCACGCCGTTTCTGAAGCAGTAAGGCTGGCAAAAGTACAGGTGATGTCCGCCTATCCCATTACGCCCCAGACCCATATCGTTGAAGCTTTATCGGAATATTGCGCCGACGGAACCATGAATGCCCGGTTTTTATGTGTAGAAAGCGAACATTCGGCAATGGCTGCCGTTATCGGAGCTTCGAGTGCAGGTGTTCGAACCTTTACAGCCACGTCTTCTCAGGGTCTGGCATTGATGCACGAACTCTTGCACTGGAGTTCAGCCGCCCGTCTACCCATTGTCATGGCTGAAGTCAACCGCGCCCTGGCGCCCGGATGGAATATATGGATGGACCAGACAGACAGCCTGGCCCAACGGGATACCGGCTGGATTCAGCTTTACTGTGAGGATGGCCAGGAGGTTTTTGACACCACACTTCAGGCATATCGTTTGGCTGAAACCGTCAATCTGCCGGTCATGGTGGTTCTGGATGCTTTTTTCCTTTCTCACACCTTTGAGCCTGTAGATATACCCGATCAGAAACTGGTGGATCGTTTTCTGCCGCCGTTCTCACCTCGAATTGCACTGGACACATCAGATCCTTTTGCCATGGGTCAAATGGCACCACCAAATGTATATATGGAGATGCGGCACGATATTCAGAAGGCCATGGAACAGGTTTCGAATATCTTTTCCAAAATAGAAGAAGAATTCACGGAAATATTCGGTCGGACATACGGGATGGTGGAAAAAGTTTTTTGCGATGACGCCCAGGTGATTATGGTCGTAACCGGAACGGCAGCAAGCACATGCCGTAAGGTCATCTCAGATCTTCGTTCCCAGGGAGAAAAAGTCGGAATGCTCAAGCTCAAAATGTTTCGGCCGTTCCCAACAGATCTGATTCGAGAACATCTCGGTCATGTTCAAAAAATTGCCGTAATTGACAGGAATTTTTCTTTCGGAGCCAGTGGTATTTTTGCCCAGGAAATCAGAGCAGCATTGTGCAACAACCATGATCACCCCCCGGTGTTCGGTTATATTACAGGACTCGGCGGCCGCGACGTGACGCCTGAAATTCTATCGGAAATTTACTGGAAAACAAAAAACAGCACTGCTCCAAAAGATGAAAGCGTGTGGGTGGGACTTTTGGATTGATGATCGATGATTGACGACTGTTATAGGGATAATTCAAGTTTGTCACTTAAATGTACATGAGGAGGCTGAGAGTTTTTCTTCTAAATCCTTGGACATCAGCGGAATGGATGATCTTTTTTTAAATCGGATGCTGTTTGAGTGGCTTAGGGATCGTTAGAAAGAACAGGCGAATGCCGAAATCGTATTTTTAAAAGAAATCTTAAAATGGCGCAGCGAATCTGTTGATTTTTCAAAGATAGTTACCTGTTCTTTCTTTACAAGCCCTTGCCACGAGTTCATGCGGTTTAAAAAAAGATTATCCATGTGGCGGCGATTTAGAAAAACACCCCAATCCCTCAAATTGAACCGGAGACGATTATAAGGATGACCAGACTCAACATTCCAGACATAGATTATATGTATTCCGGACATGTAGGATGTCCCGGATGTGGCGCAACCATTGCCATGAGGTTTGCACTAAAAGCCCTGGGTGAAAAAACCATGGTTGTAATCCCGGCCTGCTGCTGGGGCGTCATTGCAGGACCTTACCCACAATCATCGCTTAAAGTACCGATACTTCAGACCGCTTTTGCAACTGCAGGTGCAACCGCCAGTGGTTTGAGGGCGGCGCTGGACATGAAGGGAGACTCAGAGACCACCGTTATGGCATGGGCCGGCGACGGCGGAACCTTTGATATCGGAATACAGGCACTCAGCGGTGCGGTAGAACGTAACGAGGATTTTATTTATGTGTGTTATGATAACGAGGCTTACATGAATACCGGAGTACAGCGAAGTTCCGCCACCCCTTTCGGCACACGTACCACAACAACTCCGGGTAAGGGATGGAAAAAAAGCCGTAAAAAAAACATGGTTGAAATACTTGCTGCCCACCGTATTCCTTATGCCGCCACAGCCAGTATTGCTTATCCGGAAGATATGATCCAAAAGTTTGATAAAGCCCGCCGGATGAAAGGCGGAACAAGATTTCTTCATGTTTTTGCCACCTGTCCCACAGGTTGGCGTATCCCATCTGAAATGTCCGTCAAAATCGCCCGACTAGCCGTTCAATCCAATGTGTTCCCTTTATATGAAGTCAAAGACGGTGTTGACTATACAATCAACATCAAGGGAAATCGACCGGTAACGGATTATTTAAAGATCCAGGGCCGTTTTAAACATTTAACCGATGCAGATTTTGAGCAGATCCAAAACATGGTGGATGAAGACTGGGAGCTTCTTTTGCGAAAAACATTACCTGCTCCAAAGAGTTAATGTGCTGAAAGGCAATCAATTTGACATTTTGCTCAACTTTTTGATAATGTTATGATTATCGTATGAAAAGCGTAATGGAGAGGATGCCGAGGGGGCAAACATAGATGTATAAAAATTTCTTTGGCTTCAAGGAAAGACCATTCAAGCTCGTTCCGAACCCTGCTTATCTTTTTCTGAGTAGAAGTCACGAAGAGGCGCTTGCCCATCTTACCTACGCTGTTATCCAGGGTGAGGGTTTTATGGAAATCACGGGTGAAGTCGGGACCGGCAAGACAACACTCTGCCGGGCATTCCTCGAACACCTGGACAATGATACAAAAGTGGCGTATATCTTTAACCCAAACCTTGACGCCGTAGAACTGCTCAAAGCCATTAATGATGAATTCAGTATCCCATCGGATGCAGATAACACCAAAGACCTAATCGACACCCTGAACGCCTTTCTTATCGAGCAAAAAACCCAAGGAAAAAACACGATTCTCCTTATCGATGAGGCTCAGAATCTGACAAATGAGGTTTTAGAGCAGTTACGTTTGCTTTCCAATCTTGAGACCGCCAAACATAAGCTTTTACATATCATTTTAGTGGGACAGCCGGAACTGAAAGAAAAACTCGATTCCCACGAACTCAGACAATTGAGACAAAGAATATCTCTGAGTTGCCGGCTGACCCCTTTGAACTTTAAAGACGTTCGAAACTATATTCAACATCGTATCAATGTCGCCTCCGGGAAACCGGGGATCCAATTTGCCGATGCCGCATATCGCTCTATTTATAACTATTCGAAAGGCATTCCTCGACTCATCAACATCGTCTGCGACCGGGCGCTTTTGACTGCATACGGCCTTGATCAAAAAGAAATTACACAGAAAATCGTCAGGGCATCCATCAAGGAACTGACCGATAGGAATGGTATTAATGAAAACAACTTTAAGAAACAAAAAAAAGCCATTCTATTATTTTCTATATTGTCTCTAATTATCTTTATGGTTATTTATTTCCGTCCCGGATTGTTCAGGGTAAATACGATATTTAATTCACCTGAAACAAAAAAACTCGATACACTTCATTCAAATAACGTAAAAAAAACGTTTCCTGCTGTTACTGCGCCTGACGTAAAACAATCGGTTCCAGTTGTTGTTACTCCTGATGCAAAAAAAACTGTCCCAGCTGTTACTGTTACTGATAAGAAAGAACCGGTTCCAGCTGTTACAGTATCCGAGTCAAAAAAACCGATTCCCATTGTTACTGCGTCTGAGTTAAAAGAACCGATTCCCATTGTTACTGCATCTGAGTCAAAAAAAATTGAGGCGCAGAAAGCAAAAGAAATGGAACCTGTTATAGAACCCATTACAGAACCCGCCCGGAATTTGGGGAATCTTCTGGAAACAATGAACAGGCTCTCTTCACGACATATGGCCATTAAGGTTGCATTAAATTTGTGGCACATTGAACCCGAAATAAAACCAAATATGGATACCATTGATGACGATCAGGACTTTTTTCGGCTTGTCTCAAAGGAAAACAATCTTTCGATACGCCGAATCAAAGGAAATCTAAATGCAATAAAAAAATTGAATCTGCCGGTTATTTTAACCGTTCATTTGAATAAAGACATTCCTCCTGTATATCTTACGCTCATTAAAATAGATTCTCAAAAAGTTACGCTTAGAGGAGGAAAACAGGACATTTCAATAGAGCTGTCACCGGTTGAGTTAGAATCTTATTGGTCAGGCGAGGCATACATTCCATGGAAAAATTTTCTCTCACTAACAGGGACTATTCCAATAGATTCTCCGAAGGATTCCATAACAACGCTCAAAATGCTCTTGCGGGATATTGGATTTAAAGAGGTTGAAATAAACCCATTTTATGACGACAAAACCCGGCAGGCGGTAAAAGAAATCCAAAAAAAATATGGCTTACATATTGACGGCACGGTAGGTTCTACAACCAAAATCGCTCTTTATAGTGAAAAAAAGGTTTTTAAACAACCTCATATTGTCAGTGTCGCCAATTCGTTTCTTCGATGATTTTTTATAGAACCTATCTCAAAAATAAGATTGGGGTTCAAAAGCAAGTTGAGCGTTGCGAAATCCCGATATTCGGGGGCGCGAAACGGAGAAAAAGCGGAGCATACACGTCGTATGTGAGCATTTTGAACCGTTTCGCAACGCTGCAATGGGCACTTAGATTGTTTTTGAGATATGTTCTATGGTTTCAAATGGACAACGAAACAAAGAAGGCAGCCTGTATTTCGTGATAAGCATATTTTTCTTAAAGGTTTACAGAAGGTTTTTTTAAATTGAGTTCAATTTTAAAGGCATTAAAAAAGCTTGAAAATCAAGCTACAGATCAAAGCCACGGTTTATTCTGGCAGCCCAAAAACCATAAGCAAAACGACGACCATGAGCAGATAACTGGTCATCGGCGTTTAAAAAAACGCTATGTCATTATTTTCGCTGGTCTTGTCTTTGCTGTCGGTGCCGGGTTGATCCTAAGCCAGAAACTCCATGAAAGAAAACCGCAATTAATAACAAAAAAAGAAGCCACACTCCAAAAATCCATCCGTCTTCCTGAAAAGAAGGCGGTCATGCCGGATAGAGTTCAAAAAGAATTGTCTTCCCAAAAGGATGTAAAAAAATTCGAACCGATTGTAAAAGCAGCACCCCCGTCTGCTCATAAATCACGGAGAAATACCGCCGTTTTGTCTAACAAAAAAACATTGCCACTGAAACAGGCTCGAAAAGAGACAGTTGCTGGAAAACCCAGCGAAAAATCCGGACAAAATACTAAAGCCGATCGGTTTGCATCAATGCCCGTAAAACGATCGAACCAAACCAATATCGAACTGCAGGCAATTGCCTGGTCCAACGATCCGAAAAGTCGCCTCGCTGTGATTAACGGTCGTATTCTGAGGGAAAGAGAATCTATTGACAATGTCATTGTGATGCATATAGGTAGGGATGAAGTTATTTTTAAAAAAGGACGAGAGGAATGGACGCAAATGTTTGGGTTTTAATCATTTCCATTGCCGCAGTTTAATCGCGTTAAAACACGGTATAATCTTTTTCCTGAATTGATATCTCATTTAACATATTAATATCTCTGAACAAAAAACAAAGGAGCCCTTGATGAGCAACGAACAATTTTTCTTTACATCAGAGTCAGTTACCGAAGGCCATCCTGATAAAGTTGCCGACGCCATATCAGATTCCATACTCGACGCTATCATGGAAAAGGACAAAAAGTGCAGGGTTGCCTGTGAGACCCTTGTCACAACCGGTCTGGCTTTTATCGCAGGCGAAATTTCTACCGAATGTTATGTTGATATGCCCGAGATCGTAAGGAGTACTATTCGTGAAATCGGATACCATTCTTCCCTCATGGGCTTTGACTGGCAGACCTGTTCAGTCATTACAAGTATTGATCATCAATCCCCGGATATCGCTCAAGGGGTCAACATCGGCCAAGGTCTTTTCAAAGACCAAGGGGCTGGCGACCAGGGGCTCATGTTTGGATTTGCCACGGATGAAACTCCTGAGTTGATGCCCATGCCCATCACATATGCACACAAGCTGTGTCAGCGTCTTGCCACGGTCCGTAAAAACCACTCTCTTGATTTTTTAAGGCCGGATGGCAAATCTCAGGTCACCATCGAATATGAAAACGGGACCCCCAAACGTGTTGATACGGTTGTCATCGCCGCCCAGCACAAGCCGGATATTTCCCACGAAGACTTAAAAGAGGCGATTATTGAAGAAGTCATCAAGAAAGTGATTCCGAAAAAGTTAACAGACGGCGATACCAGATATTTTATAAATGCTACAGGAAAGTTTGTTGTCGGCGGCCCTATGGGAGACTGCGGTTTGACGGGACGAAAGATTATCGTTGACACTTACGGAGGCCAGGGGAGCCACGGCGGCGGATGCTTCTCCGGTAAAGATCCTTCCAAGGTTGATCGTAGCGCTTCTTACATGGGCCGCCATATCGCAAAAAATATCGTCGCTGCGGGACTTGCAAAAAAATGTGAAATACAGGTCGCCTATTCCATCGGCGTGGCAAAACCTGTTTCTGTAATGATCGACCTTATGGGAACCGGTGCCATACCCAAACACCGTGTTAAAGAAATAGTCTTGGATGTATTTGACTTAAGACCGGCCGCCATCATCGAATATCTTGATCTTTTACGTCCCATCTATCGCAAAACTTCGGCTTACGGTCACTTTGGGAGAAATGAGCCTGAATTTACTTGGGAAAAGACGAATATGGCTGATATTTTAAAGGAAAAGGCCGGACTTTAATAGAAATTATTGACTGTTCATTGAAGATTGACAACAATCAATAACGAGGGTCAGCATTAAAAACGACTCAAAAGGAGAAAAATAGTTAATGAATTACGACATTAAAGATATAAAACTGGCAAAAGACGGCTTGCTCCGGATCGAATGGGCCAACCAGAGCATGCAAGTGCTCAACAACATTAAAAAAAGGTTTGCAAAAGAGAAACCCTTAAAAGGCATCCGCCTCGCTGCCTGCCTTCATGTCACCACCGAAACCGCTTCCCTGATGCAAACACTAAAAGCAGGGGGTGCCCAAATCACGCTCTGTGCTTCCAACCCGCTGAGCACCCAGGATGATGTGTCGGCCTCATTGGTAAAGCACGACAAAATAGCTGTTTTTGCCATCAAGGGTGAAGATAACAAAACATATTACAAGCACATCCATTCTGCCCTCGATATCAAACCTCAATACACAATGGATGACGGTGCGGATCTGGTTTCCATTATTCATTCCGAACGCCAGGAGCTTATTGAGAATGTACGAGGCGGCACTGAAGAAACGACCACCGGTATCATCCGACTTAAAAGTATGGCCGCAGATGGTGTTTTACAATATCCTATCATAGCGGTAAATGATGCCAAGACCAAACATTTCTTTGACAACCGTTACGGTACAGGCCAGAGCACAATGGACGGAATTATTCGGGCTACAAACCGTCTCATTGCCGGATCTAACTTTGTCGTTTGCGGGTATGGATGGTGTGGCAAAGGTCTTGCACTGAGGGCACGGGGGATGGGCGCCAATGTCATTGTCACCGAAGTCGACCCCACCGCTGCTCTTGAAGCGGTCATGGACGGGTTCACTGCGATGCCTATTCGTCAGGCAGCGCGGATTGGTGACTTTTTCTGCACGGTCACAGGCAACATTAATGTCATACGAAAAGAACACTTCCAAATCATGAAAGACGGGGCCATTGTCGCCAATTCCGGTCATTTCAACGTGGAACTCGATCTTGTCGGACTTGAATCCATAGCAAAATCGCGAAGAACAATTCGACCTTTTGTTGAAGAGTATGTTCTTGAAAATGGCAAATGTATTAATGTGTTAGGTGATGGCAGATTGATAAATCTTGCATCTGCCGAGGGGCATCCATCAAGCGTAATGGATATGAGTTTCGCCAATCAGGCCTTGAGTGTTGAATATATGGTAAAAAGCAAAAAGAGGCTCGAAAATAATGTCTATCCTGTGCCCGAAGAGATAGACAAGGCCATTGCAAAAGAAAAATTGACTTCAATGAAGGTAAAAATCGACAGGCTCACCCCTGAACAGAAAAAATATCTGGCATCATGGAGTATTGGAACATAGTACGTTCATTTATCATCCTATTTAGTGACCGAACGAAAAGTCATGTTCATAGAACATTAACATATATAAATTTTATAATTGCTTTTGAGCCAATGGAGTGTTGGAGTAATGGAGTATTGGATATAGTGGAATCACAGGCAATTATCAACACTCCAGTACTCCATCGCTCCAAATTTAAAAGAACCGTATTTTTAATTATTGATCAACTGATTAAAAAAAGCAGGGTTTTCGTTCAGGCACTATTTAAGGATACGTTTGAATAAACCTCTACTTCTGGTGTGTTCCCTTTAACAGGTTAACTGCCTTTTTCAGATACATGGCGGAAGTCTCATCTTCCCCCCTTAAACCGTATACTAAACTGAGACCCACATAAGCCGGCG